>JAEIGA010003764.1_pt1 | contig 23637 bp, 33 predicted proteins | sample 9270691 | NCBI WGS metagenome assembly JAEIGA01 (sample SAMN17057246, study PRJNA624740) | gut metagenome | biome: biome; isolation source: fecal sample | host: Bos grunniens | place: China: Xizang | collected 2019 | reverse complement strand
CGTTCTTGCGGACGATGACCGTAGATTGCCAGAAGGCGGTGTAGAGGCCGTCTATCTGCGCGTCGAATGGGTCGGCGAAGTAGAGCTTGGCCGCGCCGCTCTCGAACTACACGCGGGCGTGGCGGATGGTGCCGACGGTCGCGGCGACGTTGCCGAGCTTCTGGAGTATCGAGGTTGTGTCGGTCTTGATTGCGTCCACGACGGCCTTTGCCGCCTGCTGGTTCGCGTAGGTTGCGATTGCTGTTGCGATTTCAGACATGGTTGCTCCTTAGTCGTTTGTGGTTTCGATGATATAGGGGATGCCGTCGCGCACCTCGAAGCGGTAGCCCGCATCCGTCGGGTTGCCGTTCGCGTCGAGCGCGGCGAGGTTGCCCTCGTGCCCCGTGCCAGCGGTCAGCGCGAGGGTGCCGCTGGCGGCGTTGGGGACATAAACCTCCCCTGCATTTGTCATAATGCGCAGTTGGTAAAGGTAGATCCACGGAACGTCGAGTCCGCTCTGCATAGTGATGCTATCCGCGAACGTCTTGATGCCAGCAATCGTCTCTGCGCCAGTCTTATGCACCACGTCCGCGTCGTTCGCCTTGTTCGGCACCGCCGCGATGTTGGCGAGCTGTTGCGCCGAGAGCGCAGACTGCTTGCTCGCGAGAAGCGACAAAATCTCCGGGAACACCCAGACCTCCTGCCAGTGCGCGGGGGTGAAGTCCTCGGGCGTCGTGATCGCCGTCGTGCAACGGTAGAGTTTTATGCCGATGTTTCCTTGTGTGCTGGACACAAGCGTGCAGTAGTCGCCAACTTGGTAGGTTGATCCATTCGAGTAGGGGTTTTGCGTTATTGCGTAGCCAATGCTGGACACCATTCCAGTAAGATCGCCAAAACCTGGGAGGTGTGAAATGCTCTGAACAATCTGAGAAATCTTGGACGCGACGTTTTCGGTTTCAGAGGGCGAGTTGGACATCGGGATGTCGCCAGCGACGAGCGTCACGTCCGCCGACAGCGCCTTGCCGTTCACCTTGCGGGAGGTCGGAACGCGCGACGTGTCGCTCGGATGCACGTGGTCGCCGCGCGCGTATTCCGCAGACGAGCCAGCCGCGCCCGCGCCGTCCATCGCGGGGGTTGCGGCAGAGGGGGCGGGTATGTCGCCCGCGAACGCCTCCCACGCCGTGCCGTTGTGGAGCTTCAGCACGCCGTCCACCTTCGCCACGTCGCCCTTGCGCAGCACGCCCGGCACCGCGTCGAAGTAGAGCATCTGCCAGCTTGTCTCGCCCGGCTGCGGCGCGGGGGTGACCGCGAGCGACGCCACCGCGAAGTCTGCGACGCCGAGAATGTAGCCCGTCACCGCCGCGCCGTTCTCGTCTACGCCGTCGGCAAGGATGCGCACGCCTTGCGCGGTGCGTCCGCTCGTCGCCGTCGCGGGAAGGGTTGCCACCCATACGCCGTTCGCAGATTGCACCGCCGCGCGGGTAGTCGTCGAGCCGTCGGGAAATGTCGCCGCGACGCTCACCGCCGTGATCGCCCAGCGTCCGCAGTTGCCCGGCACGCCTCGGATGAACACGGTTGACGGCGCGCCCGTATACGTGACCGCCTCCGCGAGAGGGTAGTCCGGGTGCGCGGCGTTTAGTCGGATGTCGATTGGTCTAATCATGGTTTAGGGTCCTTTAGGGTCGATTAAGGTCTTTTAGGGTCTTGGGGTTTAGTAGTCAGCGACGAGCTTGTGCGTCGCGGGGTCGTGCACGAGCTTGACGGGGATGCTTTTCGAGTAGGTGTTCACGAGGAGGTTCGTCGGGACGTGGACGGGTATCTCCTCGAAATACGCCACGACGGAGATTATCTCCTCCTTGATCGTCATGTACACCGACCCGTCGTCGCCTATCACCTCGTACTCGAACGGGTTTGTCCAGTCGGACGTGATCTGCTGGATTGGCGCGGGGTTGGTGTTGAGCGTTATCGTCTCGGTGTAGGTGTGCCCGTCGCGATTGGTGGTCCCCTTAATGGTGTACTCGAAGCGGAGGAAGCGCCAGTTGCTCGCGGGGGTCGCCGCGCACTGGTAGTTCGTGTACGTTATGCCGTCATAGCCAGAGCCGCCCGGCTTCGTCCCGTCGTAGTAGCTCTCGCACGTCGCGCGGCATCCGGCGACGATTGCCTGTACGGGCTCTATTGTGACGGTCTTGCTTGCCATTGTTTAGGTCGGGTTGATGATTGACGAGATGGACGTGGTGTCTATCGTCTGGTCGCCGCTCTCGGTCCAGCTTGTGATGATGCCGTTCACGACGTTGACTGTCGCGTGCTCGATCTCGAGGCGGTGGTTCGTCGTGCTCCACTGGATGTCCGTCACGATCTTCAGCCCCGTCTCGGTGATGCCGCCGAGCAAGCCTATCGGCTTGTAGGTCAGACTTCCGTCGCTCTCGCGGAATACCACGTGCCCGGCGTTCGCGCCGCTCGCCTTGAGGTCCGCCGCGATGGTGGAGCTTGCGACTGGCGTCCCCGCGTTCCAGTCCTTTATCTGCGCCTTGCCGTCGGCGGTGCGGGTGTTCAGCGACACGCCGTCCGTCTCCGCCGCGCCGCCTCCACCGCCCGCCGCCACCTTGTCCGCGCGGAAGCGGATGACGGGGTGGTCCGGGTCCGCGCGGTCTATGGTGATGTAGCCGCTCTGCGGGTCTGTCTCGGCGTCGCCGCGCATGTTGTCCACGTATGCCGTGAGCCAGTTCCACGTTTCGACGAAAAACCGAAACACGGAGCCGCACAGAAGCCGCCCGTGGCGCAGTTTCTCTATCCTCTGCGGACGCGCCATCAGCTGTTCCCTCCTTCGTCGAGGTCGTAGACGCGCGCGTTTTCCGTTGCGAATATCGTGGCAAACGACTCCGACGCCAACAGGCTCTGGTAGGTGTCGAGCTCGTTCACGGACACGGTGACGGTCCACATGGCCGCCGCTTCATGCTGGCACACGATGTCCGCCATCGGCACATCGCCGCCGGGGTCGCGGTCGAACGAGCCCGTCGCGCCGTTCCATGTGCATACGCGCGTCGAGCGGTTGAACAGCGCGCGCAGGTCTGCCGCGCAGCTTTCCGCCGTGTCCTTGTCCATGCCGACATATCGGAAGGTCTTGGTCGCGGTGCGGGTGTATTCCCAGATGTGGTTGTGGACCGTCGGGACCGTCCCCGTCGTTTCCACCCACGAGCCGAACACGACGCGCCGCGCGTAGTTGACCGACAGAGCGGTGTCCACCACGCGGTTTGCCGAAGTGTATGTGTTGAGAAGTCCCATGTCCGCCGCCTCCTTACAGTGCCACCTTGTCCTCGATCGCCTTGCGGATTGCGTCGATGTCCTTCTGCATCTTCGCCTCCGCCTCCTTGCGCTGCTTTTCGAGCTCCTGCGCCCGCTTCAGCGCGGGGTTGTTGTTCGGGTCCTGGTCCGCGATGAACTCGCGTAGCCGGGCCATGCGCGCAAGGTCGTGCGCGTTGGTGAAGGCGCGCCCCCTGCGCGCGTTGCCTTCGAGACGCGAGAGTTCGCGCTGCGCGTTGCGGATTACGTTCTGCTGCCGGATGTTCTGCCGCCGCTCGTCGCGCGCGAGGTCGCGTTCGCCGCGCTCCCACTCGCCGAAGGTCTTGCCGCCGCGTGCGCGTTTCGCGTTCTCCTCAAGAACCTGCGCCTCGTCATGCGCCTTGCGTATCTCTTCCTCGAGCGCGTCCATCTTCGCCTTGTGCTCCTGGCGGATTGCGTCGATGCGCTCGTTCGCCGCCTTCTTCTCGGCTTCGCGGCGCTTCTTGTCAGCCTCCGCCGCGAGCTTCGCCTTCTCGTCCTCCAGCTTCTTCGCGGCGGCGGCGGCCTCCTCTGCCATCTTCTTCTCGGCGTCGCGGACGATCTTCTCGCCTTCCTTGACCGCCGTCTCGACCTGGAGCTTCGCGAGCTTCATGGCTTCCTCGGCGTTCATTTGCTCCGACTTGTTGTCGCGCACCTTCGCCGCGTCGATGTCGCGCTGAGCGAGACGGACTCGGAGTTCCGCCTGTTCCTTCAGCTCCGCCGCCATAGCCTTCGCGCGGGTGAGCTCGTCGGCGTCTATCAGCTCCGCCTTGCGCCGCTCCTCGATGATCTTCTGCTGGAGGGTGTAGTATTCCTTCTCGATGCCGAGGTGCTCCAGCGTGCGGCGCTTGGCGTCCTCCTGGGCCTTCGCCGCCGCCTTCACCGCGTCCTCTTCCTCCTTGTCTGCCTCAGCCTTGCGCTTGCGCCACTGTTCGACGCGCCTCTGGTAGCCGCGCGCCGCCGCTTCGAGCGTCATGTATTCGCGCGACAGTCCGCGAGCGGCGAGCCGCGCGTCCTTCATGAGCTCGTTGTGTTTCTTCATGAGCCCGATGACCGTCGTGAGCGCCTGTGCGCCGAGCTGCCACATACCGCCGCCCAGGACGAGCTTGAACACCTGCCCGAACGTGCCGCCGAGCATGCCCGCCGCGCGCGAGAGGTCCGCGACGCCCTTCTTGCTCATGCCGAGCCGCGAGTTGAGGATGCCCACGTCGTTCGCGGCGCTCGCCAGCCCGTTGCCGGTGCGCCGTTCCGCGATCGTGAGGTTTATCTGTCCGTTAGCCATTCTGCACTCCCTCCGGCTTCGCGGCGGATGTGCCGCGCACCTCTTCTATGAGCGCGTGCCACGCCACCGACGCGCGCGTGTCCTCGCCGTCCTTGAACTCCCAGCGGTTCAGCTCCCACGCGCGGCGAAGGGCGCGGTCGAGCTGCGGAGGCGTCAGGCGCTTCAGGTCGTCCAGCGCCGCGCCCGTGACGCCCACAGCTTCCGCGAGGTCCGCGTACATCCTGTCGCGCCTCGTCATTCGCGGCGCATCTGCCGCGCGGCCCTTCGGCTCCGGCATCGGCAGGTCGTCGTACCCGTCGTCGTCGCCGCTCACGCAGTAGGCCAGCGCGTCCAGGAGCTCGCGCTCTGTTGCGGCGATCGTCCGCATGAACGCGCGCGCGCGCTTCTGGACCGACTTCGCGTTCCGCATCTCCTCGCCGTCGAAGAACCCCGGCTCGTCCGCGTGCGCGAGCGCGTAGGCGCGGAGCATGAGCGCCGTGTCGCCGTTCGCGGACAGTGGCGCGGCGACTTCGAGAAGCCACAGCTCCGACTGTATCGTCGGCTCATGGAAGAGGACGCCGCCGCAGAAGCGGACGCGCGGAGCGGAGAGGAACGGCGCACCGTCCGACGCCTTTGCCCGCGCAAGCAGGCGCGCCGCCGTCTCGATGCGCACCGCGTCGAAGGGCGAAACGTTGACGCCCTCCGCCGCCAGCCGCTCGAACATCTCCGCCGCGAGTTCCTGCATGACCCCTCCTTACGTCGCGGAAGGATGCACCGAGGTGAGGTTCTTCCGAAGCGTCGCGGTCCACGTGGGGAAGTCCGCGTCGGGATTGTCCACCGTGAGCGGCGAGATGATCTCCCACCCCGTGCCCGCCGTGATCGTCGGAGCGGTGGTGCCCGTCTGCACGATCGTGACCGCCACCTCGACGCGTCCGTTCTGGATGTCGTGAGCGACGATTTCGCCGTCCACCGTCGCGGTGGAAAGGTCCGCCGTCGCGGTGTAGTTGCACCCGTTGACGTAGCAGCCCGTGCCAGTGAGCGAGAACGCGCTGTCCAGTATCTGCGCGTCGTGCCACTTCTTCAGCGCGAACGCCGGGAGGGTGATGGTCGTCGAGGTCGCGGTGGTCGCGCCAGTCTCGACCTGCGCGCCGCTGCACTGGAGCTCCGTGACGGTCCCCGGCGCGGTATTCCACGAGACGGACGTGAGCGCGTAGGGCGTCGAGTCTGTCGTCGTGATCGCGCCGAGCTTGATGGCGGACATGATGATGTCCGCTATGATCTCGTATGCGACGGACGGCGCGGCCTGTTCGCCGAACACCTCCATCGCCACGGTGTCACCGATCTCGTCGTGCGCCTCTGCGGTGGTTGCGCTCTTGTTGAGCGAAGAGTTCTTCAGCGACAGGCTCGCGTTGGAGCCGAGGCCGAAATAGTCGGGTTTGCTGGGGAATGACATTGTTTATGCCTCCGTTGTCGTTGTTTCTGTGAATATGCCTTTTACGGCGAAATTGCTTGTAGTGGAAATCACGGACACGTCACCTATCTCCGCGCTGTCCTGTCCCGCGTCCAGGCGGAAGCCGGCGGCGCGGAAGTTCTCGGTCGTGAGCGCGGCGGACATCTGCTCTATGTTCGCGTTGTCGTTCCACCGCAGGAACACGCGCTCCACGATTGCCGCCACCTCGTCGAAGCTGGCGATCGTCGGGTCGTCGCCCCATTCCAGCCGCACCGCAACGGACACCGAAAACTCCAGCACCGGCGACGCGTAGCTCTCCGCCGTCGCGGGCGTGACCGACACCATCACCTCCGGGCGTCCGTCACCCGTCGAGACCTTGACGAGCCCCTCCGCGACGCTTTCGCGGAAGCCGCGCACAAGCGCTGCCCCGTCCGTCGCGGTCTTTAGTGCGGCGACTACCGCCGCCTCGAGCTGCTTCACAAGTGATGTCACTTCGCCCTCCTTCCCTTCACCTCCGGGAACGGCGTAGCCACGCGCTCCCCGAACTTCCGCTCCGCCACCTTGCACAGACGCCCGGCGATCTTGTTCGCTGCGCGCTTCAGCGCGAGGTCGATGGACGACGTGCCGCCCTGGAGCGCCTGGACCGCGTAGCCGAGCCCGTCGCGTATCTGTAGCATGAACGAGCCGCCCGTGTCGGTCTTGCGGACCATGACGTTCGCCGCCGCTATGCGCGCGAGGCGCATATTCGCGCGGTCGTCCTTCACCTGCCGCGTCGAAAGGCGGTTCATGGCGATGCCCAGGGCGCGGCGCGCGAGCCCGCTGTTCTTCACCTTGCCCCACGCGTCGAACGCGCGGCGGAGGTCTGCGGACGTTGCGCGCGGCTTGCCGCGCTTCGTCGTCCCCTCCACCTTCTTCCACTTGATGATGTTCACCTGCCGCCCGTTGCGCCAGCGCGTCACCACGGTGCGCCGGAACGAGCCGCGCGCGTTGGTGATGTACTGCGGGTCGGACTTGCCCCACCGAACGTCGCGGCGCGGTATCGTGCGCGGAGCCACGCGGGTGAGCGCGCGCATGGAGTTGAGCGCGTCTATGCCCGTAGCTATCACCGCGTCTGCGGCGGACTCGCCCAGGTACTTCTGCCGATCCCGTATAAGGTCGGAAAGCACCGAGAGCGGCGCGCCGTCGTAGTCGGCTGCTATGTCTACCGCGACCACTGCGGCACCCTCCCCGGCTTCCACTCCGCGACGAGCGCGAGCCCGCCGTCCGGGAGGTGGTTCACCGCCGAAACCTTGAGCCAAATGTCCGCGCCGCTCCAGTGCATCTTCGCCCATTCGCCTATCTGCGGCGGAGTTGCGACGCCCCACGAGACGCGCGGAAATGACACGGCGAACGTCCGCGCGTCCGTGGGCGCTGTCGGCTCCACCGTCTCGGGGACGTCCTCCACGACCGAGCACATCACCGTGAGAGCGACGCGGCGCGAATCCGGGCGGACGCCGTGGAACGCCACGGGCGTGCGGTAGAACGGCGCGAAGGCTCTGGGATTGGTGAATTGGACAGCCATGGAAACATCCCTTGTTGGGGTTGAAGTTCGCGGCGATTAGTTAGTAGGAGAGCAGCATCGCGGATGCCGTCGTGTTCGCGCCTGTCGGAGCGACCAGGAGCCTGTTGACGGGCGCAAGGTACTCGACGGCGACGGGGAGCGCGTAGACGGCGTTCGTCGGCGCGGTCGGATACGTCCCGGCGGCGAAAACAGTCCACCCGCCCGCGACGGTGTTGGTCGTCATGAGCGTGACGGAGATCGTGCCGTTCGTCGCGGAGCTTGTCGCCGCGAGGTATATCTCGCCCGTCCCCTTGCGTCCGGCGCTCGTGAACTCGACCGTGTTGGTCGTGCTCGCGGTGATTGCCTTCGGCGCGAAGAGCAGGGTCGGCGTTGCGCTCGAAATGTCGAACGCGGCCATGCACGCCATCGGCGCGGCGAACGCGCAGAGGACGGCGGATAAAAATAGCTTTTTCATTTTCAGAAACCCCTTCGATTGGTTGGTGAAATTGGAAGGCGAAACCTCCGAGGCCGTCCCGGTCGCCCGGTAGACCTCGGAAGTCCCGTGCGCGGCGTATTACGCCAGCGCCGTGCCGATCGCGAAGGACTCGCGGTGGCGGATAACCACGTCGCAGTCCTGGAGCGCGACGACGCGGACGCCGCCGGAGAGCGACAGGCTCGCCGTGTCGACGGTGAGGTCGATGCCCGACCAGAAGGCGAGCATGATCTCGCGCCAGTCGCCGAAGTAGAGCTTCTTCGAGTTGCACAGGTTGCTCATGTGGAACTCGTAGCCCTCGACGCGGCTGTCGGAGTCGCAGAGGTAGTCGGTGCCGACCGCCGCCACGTTGTCCGTGCCCGCCTCGTTCTTGATGACCGTGACGTCGCGGGTCGAGCGGAGTAGCGCCTTGACCGCCGGGGAGCCGATGAAGCTCATGCGCTCGCCGTTGGCGTTCGCCGAGTAGATCTTGCTCCAGAACTCCACCATGTTCGCGTGCGTCGGGGCGCCAGCGGTCATGCTGACCGTCGGGATGCCGACCGTCTCGCCGCCGACAACCTCGGTGAAGTTGTCGAGGCCGGTGGGCTGGCCGTTCGCGCCGGTGCCGGAGAACACCGCCGCCTCGACCGCGCGGGCAATCGCGCCGCGAAGCTCGTCCGCGACGAGGTTCTGCGAGCTGATGCCGTTCTGGATGAGGAGCTTGCGGGTGATGTCCGTGTACGCGCCGACGGTGTGCGGGGTCGCCGCGACCTGTCCGACGCCGGGGGTCGTCTGGGTGGCGTTGCCGCCCTCGGGCGTAATCCAGTACGCCTGCGCCGCGCTGCCCTTCGGGATGGCGACGTCGCCGACGAGTCCCTCGATGGTGCGGACGCCGACGCGACCGAGCACGGTGTCGGCGACGAGCGCCTGGACGAACTCGCCGAAAAGCGTGTCCGTGGCGACGAGGCCGGCGGCGTTCGACGTGTCGAGCGCGCGCTTGCCGGTGAGGAGCGCGTAGGAAGGCACGAAGATGCCCTTTGCGCTCTTGTGGTTCTGGCGGGCGATCTCCTGCGAGATCTCGCGCTCGAAGCCGATATCGGGGCCGATGTTGCCCTCGTGCGCCGCCACCATAGAGCGGATGACGTTCACGAGGTTGTACTTGCGGCCCTTCCCCTCGCCGCCCGAAATGATGGCGGGTGCGCCGGGCTTCGGCATTTCGGGCTTCGCGGCGGCGCGCGCGGCGGCCTCCTTCTCGGCCTTTTCCTTCACCTCGTCGGCATACGCAAGCGCACGCTCGGCGATGGCGTCGGAGATTTCCGCCTCGGTCTTGCCCTGTTCAATCAGAGCCGACACGTCGGCGGCCTTCATGTGCGCCCTCTCGGCTTTTGCCATAAGGGCGGCGATGGTCTTAGCATCCATCTCTTTTTCCTCTCTTGTTTGAACGGCGGACGGATTGACCGCCGCCCTTGTTTCCGGTTCCGCGCCACCCTCGGCAGCGTCGAGCACTCGCCCGACACCGATGGAGGCGTCCGCCGGGACATTCACGAATGACGCCTCGTAGGGCGTCCAGTCGACGACGCGGAAGATCGGGAGCCCGTCATCCGCCACGCCGTCGCGCTTGTACTTGTTCACGATGTAGCCGACGCTCATGTTGCGCCGGATTCCCTTCGCGGCGTCGCGGGCGATTTCCTGCGAGCGCTCGCCGCTGCCGAACTCGATGACGCCGCCGAGCTTGCCGTCCTTCACCTCCGGCTTGCGGATGATGCCGATCTGGTCGCCCCAGTGCGTGTCCTGGATGACGAGCCCGTCGGCCATGCGGGAGAAGTCGATCTCGCCGTCCTTGTGGCCGAGCACCTCATGCGCGCGGACCGTCTCGCCGTTCTCGTCGCGCATATAGCGCTCATACGGCTCCTCGGAAGATACGGACGCACGGACGACGGCCTCGGTCTTTCCGTCCTCCAGCTTGCGCGTCTCGATGGAGATTGCGGCGGCGCGGAAGGTGCGCGGGTCGTCGGCGGGCTTGTGAGCCTGCGGCGCGGCGCTATTCTTGGTTTTCGTTTTCCTGGCCATTGTTGCCTTCGCTTTCGTTTGTGGGTTGTGGTTGCGGGGGCTGCTGGCCGCTCGGCAACGTGACGAGGCCCGCGGCCTCCTTTGCCGGGCGAACGCGCGCCGCCTCCTTGATGTCGTCGTCGATGTCGTTGCCGTAGTCGCTTGCGACCTCGGCGTCCGTGCGCCAGCCGTGCGCGACGGCGATTGTCGCGGCGTTGACCTCTGCGGTCGGGTCTATCCAGCCCCAGCGGCGGCCCTTGAACTCGTGATCGCTCAGGCGCTCGAAGTCGGCGAGCGTGAGGTCGCCGGAAACGGCGAGCGACAGGAACGAGCGAAGCCATGCGTGATACAGCCTGTCGAGGACGAGCGACGAGACGACGCGCTGGCGCGTCTTGTACATCTCGCGCGTCCGCAGAATTGACTGCCGCACGGATACGGAGATTGCGGCGGACGCGTTGCCCGTCAGCTCCGTGAAGTCCACGCCGAGCCCCGTGGCGACGAGTCGCTGGAGGTTGGTCGAGTAGTCCGCCCACGCCCTGTTGGGGTGGCTCGGCGTGTGAGATGCAAAGTCGAAGCCCGGCGGGAGCCAGAGGTTCTGGCCCTCGCGTATCATGTGCGCCGCCTTGTCCTTCTCCTTGTCCGACACCTCGAACTTCGCCGGGTTCATGCTGTCGTAAGGCGACTTGAAGATGCCGACGGTGCAGGCCTCGGCGCGCGCGGCGACGAGCTCCGCCCTGGTGTATTCGTCGAGCATCTTGAGCGGGACGAGCGCGGCATAGCCGAGCGGCACGCCCCGCATCTGGTCCGCCTCGTGGCGCTCGAACAGGTGGATGACGCGCCGCGCCTCGATGCGCACTATCGGCTTGGAGTGGAAATATACGACTCCGCCGTTGTCCGCGCGGCTGCCGTTGAACCAGTACGCGCGCGGCGTCCCCGTCGCGATGTCGAACTCCACGCCGCCGCGAACGGCGAGTCCGTCGCCCATGTCGAAGTTCACCGTCTCGTCGATGCAGTCGGCGCGGACGACGCGGAGGTTCAGCCCGTAGCGGTTCTGCGCGGTGTCGTCGAGGATGATGAACGCCTCGCCGTCGCGCACCCAGTTCTCGACCGCGAGCTGGAGTATCTGCGTGAGGTTCTGGCGGCGTCCGGCGTCAACGGCGGACGGGTTCGTCGCCCATTTCCACCAGTGGTATTCAAGGGTTTCGGCTGCGCGGTTGTCTATGGACGTCGGGTCTGCCAGGGATACGGCGGGGAGCGCCTTGAGGCGGAAGCCGTCGCCGACGACGTTCTCGCGCATGAGCTGGATATACCGCGCATACAACGGCGAGTTTTTCGCCATGTCGCGCGAGCGCGAGCGGATGACAGGCAGCGCGGAGAGGATTTCGGTGTTGGTGAAGCCGCCGTCCCACCGCCAGTTGGACAGCGTGCGCTCGAGCATGGCCGCGTCGAATGAGCGGACGGCCACACCGCCTGGCGCGGCGGACGGCGCGGGCTGCTTGGCGCGGCGTGAACTAAACGGCCATATCTTCATAGCCACATATCCTCCCTCATGGGCGTCGCGGAGTCATTGGCCGAGACGCCGCTCTCCTCGGCGACCGCCATGTTCAAATAGTTCGCGCGGACCTTTTGAAGATCGTCGAGGTCTGCGTGCGTGTAGCTTTGCGAACCGCCGCCGGCCGAGAGCGAGGCGGTCGCCGTGCCGGAGACTGCGATCTCGCGGATTGTCTCGTCGATCTTCTCGACTACGGCGCGATACTTCGACACGAGCACGCGGACGGAGAACGCGCCCTCCTCCACCAGCGCGTCGTCCGCGAATACCGCAAAGCGGAACGCGCCGGAAAGCTGCGCCGTGTCGATTGTCGCCGTCCACTTGCCGTCCGCAAGCGCCATCGTCGCCGACATGGCGTCGGACGTGCCGCCGATTTTAAGCTGCACGGCGGAATAGCCGGAGTCGGCGACCGTGAAGGTCGCCCGCTCGCCTTGCAGGTAGACTTGCTTTCTCGCGTTCATACGCCTATATGATAACACGAGAAAGCGAGATTTTAAGATGTGCCGAGACGATTTTTCGGCTCCAGCCGAAAATTCGTACTTTATTTCAACGCAGAGGCGCAGAGACGCGGAGTGCGCAGAGGGATTGAGATGTCAGCGCGGCACGTTTGCCGCGCCGTCGCTATCACTGAAGCCGCTTCCGGCAAATAGGCATGGTTCGTCTGGAGCCTTTGCGCCTTTGACTGTCATGCCGGTATCCAGCCAATGCTCGAATGCGGCGCGTGGCGTTCCATGTTCGAGCATCCTGTATGGCTTGCCGCGCGTTGTCTTGCCGCCAGCCGCGACCGCCTTCTCCCAGTTTTTGCAGTGTCCGAGATAGAGCATGGCGGCCGTCTTGGGCCAGCGTTCGGCGTGGCGGCGCATGTTCGACGGCGCAAGCGGACAACACACGCATCCGATGCGGGTAAAACCTTCGTCGTAAAGTTTGCAGTGCGGAACGCCGAGCCCGTTCAAGTATTCCCATACGTCTGCGTCGGTCCAGTCGAAGATCGGGCAGACATAGAACGAGCGGTCGCGCTGCTGGCCGAATATGCGCCAGTTGTTCGCGCGTCTCGCGCTCTCCGCCGCACGCACGCCGATGACCGCGATGTCAAAGCCCTCGGTCTTTTTGTGCTTTGCGTCGCAACACCAGCGAAACCACCGATTGGGGAGCCCGATGTCGCCTATCTCCTCGACGAGCGAGCACTTGTATGCGCGGCGAAACTTCACGGTCGGATAGTTGGCGCGGATGAACCCGATCAACTCAGGCGGTTCAAAGCGCGTGACGGAATACTGCGCGTCGAAGTCAACGCCAGCCGCCTTGCATAGATGATAGCAGCACTGCGAGTCTTTGCCACCTGAAAACGCGACGAGGGTTTTCTTTCCCTGGCAAAAATAGCGGATCCGTTCGAGTGCCGTCTCGAGTTTTGTCTTTCCTGAGATCAGGTCGCGGTCGTGTATGCTCATTTCCGTGTATTTCGTGGTTAAACTCTCCGCGCACTCTGCGCCTCTGCGTCTCTGCGTTAAATAGATAACCCTCACTTCACCGGGATGTCGGTTATCCGCGTGGCGCGCGCGCCGCAGACGGGGCACACGAGGTATTCGCGCAGATGCTTGCCGTCCTTCATGCGGTAGGTCTTTTTAATGCGCCACTTGACCTTCTCGCCACACTTGTCGCACGTCTGGTACTCGACGAAGCCGAGCGGCTGCGGGTCGCGCGGCGAGGTCATTTTCGGAAATCTGATTATATATCCACTCATGTTTTCATTCCCTCCTTTGGCGGTTGTGTTGTCTGTTAGAATGTCCACTGCTTCACCGTTCGGATCGGAGCGCCCGCGCCGGTGAGGTTCTCGTCGCCCGCGAGCGCGTAGCACATCGCCCCGCAGTCCAGCAGGTCGTGCGGGTCTTTCGACTCCCACACGATCGCCCAGCGGTCGAGGCCGTCGTTCGACGCGATTTTCGTCTTTGTGCGTATGCGCTCGTTCGTCATCTGGATGGCAAAGTCGACGTGCCTTGCGCCGCCGTCGAAAACGGACAGTCCGCCGGGCGCGCCCGGCTCGGAACTGAACGCCCGCTGTACTTGCTCCTTTTTCTCGTCGGCGTTGAAGGCCAGCCACGTGCGCCCCTGCATATCGCGGCAGCGCACCGTGCCGTTGATCGCGGAACGGATGCGGGAGCGGACGTATGGGTTCCAGTTGCGCCCGGCGCGGCCGAGCATTGCCGTCGCCTCGCCTGCGCAGGCAATGCCGCGCGCAAGCGGCGCAAAGCGCGTCACGGCGTCGAACTGGCGGCCGCCCGCGTCGATGCCCCAGCGGTCGATCTTGATGCCCTGCGCGGCAAGCTCGCGGGCGTGGCGCGAAAGCTCGTCGAAGAGCCGCGCCGAAAACTCCGTGTCGTTTGCGATGTTGGATATCCTGATCGTCTCGATGTGGTACAGCGGAATAAAGCCGGTGAGCTTCACGTCGAACGCGCAGACGAGAGTCGAGAGCGCATACGACGGGTTGATGTCCGTCGCCGCGACTGTCAGCACCGTGCCGTCCGGGATGGTGCGCATGTCCACGCCCTTGCGGACGCGGGAAAGCACCGTGTCGGGCATGAGCACGAAGGCGTGCTCCTCGCGCTTGACGGTGAGCTGCAGCTCTGCATAGAAGGCGTCGCGGCCGCTCGATGCGTATTTGAGCAGCGCATGATGCACCGCGTCCACCTCCGTGTTCTTGTCGAAGGCGAGCGGATCGGCGGGAACGCAGTCGGCGAAGCGTTCGCGGTTGGCGATGTACCAGGCGCGGGAGTTGCTGCGCTTGAAGTCGTCGTTTGCCGCGTCGATGTAGAAGGCGTCGCAAAACTCCCCGGCGAGGTCGTCGAAGTTTTTGGGGAGCGAAATGAGGAACGGGCAGAAGGTGACGGACCAGTTCGGGTGTATCGTGCGGTCGGCTATGCGCTGCGCCAGGTCGCCGACGCGCTGGGGCGTGATAGCGATGAACGCCGAGACGGTGTCCGTGTTGGCCGCAAGGTTGAGAACGTCCGCGTGGATGTAGTCGTCGATTCGCTGTATTGCCGCCGCAGACGCGGCGTCCTTTTGTGTCTGCGGGTCGTCGACGAGAACGACGTCCGGGCGCTTTCCGTTGACGTTCAGGCCGCGCACAGCCGCTCCGACGCCGCGACATGCAAGCACCGCGCCGCAGGCGGGATCCAGCGGTTCGCCGTTTCCGTCCTTGAGCATTGGAAGGCGCAGGAACGCGTCGGAGGAAATAAAGCCGACATTCTCGCCGTTGTAGGTGAGCGACAGTCCCTTCTGCACTGCGCCGTTCATTTTGCGCAAGGCGGTCGGCACGGCCGGGAAGTCGGCGAGGAGCGCGTCGGATGTTGCCAGAAGGTCGAAAACGATCTTGCGCACCGCTTTTGCGAGAGGCGTTGAGGCGGCGATGTCCAGCGGGAAGTTGCAGTGGCCGTACAAAATGCCCCATACGATTCCGATTGAAAGCCACGTCGTCTTGCCGCCGCCTCGGTAGACTTCGACGGCAAGCTGGCCGCCGTAGATCATCACGTCGCGTATCTTGTCTATAAGGCGCTCCCGGATGACCGGGGAAGGGCGGTGGTCGAGTAGGTTGCGGCAGTAGAGCCAGCCGAAAAGCGCCAGGTTGTCGCGGCAGCGCTCGACGACGCGCGGATGTCGTGGCGCTGGGATTTCCCCGATCTCGTTGCGCTTGGCGACGAGGGCGGCCACGCGGTCGGCGGAGCTCGAGGCGGCGCGCTTGGCGGTCTTGGCGGCGAGCCAGGCGCGCACCTTCTCGATGATGTGCTTGTAGCGCGCGGAGTTGCGCCGTCCGCGCCCGGCGCTTTCGATGAAGTTGAACTCGGCGTCGGAAATCTTGCGCGCGTCGTGCGCCGCCTGGAGCGTCCTCTTTGTGATATACGCCTTCTTGCCGGATGCAGTCGCGGCCTCCTGCGCGGCGGCTTCCTCGGCCTGCTTCTCCGCCGCAATGCGCGCGGCCTTCTCCGCTTTCGCCTGCGCCGCGCGCAGCTTGCGGATTGCGGCGGCCTTGTAAAAAGCCGTCAGCTCGTCGGGCGTCAGCTTGCGCCCGATAATCGCCTCCGCCCCAAGGCGCCCGACGCCCTGCGCCGCCAGCGCGCGGATCTGTTCAAGGGTTGTCACGAGTAGTTAGGTGGTTAGGTTGTTTGGTGGTTGGGTGGTTAGCGCGGCGCATTTGCCGCGCCCGAGCGGCTTGAGCCATTGTTCCCAGATTGCCGACGCGATATGCGCCATCTGCACCGGCGCGACGCTCATGCCGGTGAGGAAAGTGATCTGCGCCTTCCCTGCGAAGTTGTAGTCGAGCGGAAATGTCGCTATCAGCAGCCGCTCGTTTGCGTTGATGTGCCGGGGGGGCGGAGTAGAGGTACTGAGTTGGGGTTGATGTGAGGGTTGGGTGAACAAGCCCGTCGTGAGCGAGTGTTTCCGTCCATCTTCTGTGCTCTCCAAGGGTCCGAAGTATAATGTCTCCATAGCACATATCGGATGGCTGGCGCAACTTCCAAAGACTGAGCCTGTCGCTGGTTATGGTTTGCTCATTGTCGCCCTTGTCTTTAATTGCCCCAAATGGCACAATTTCCTCGTCGGCCAATATGTGCAGCTTCCCAACGTCTGGCAGGTCGTCGCGCAGTCCTATGAAAAATGCCCGCGTCCTCGTTTGTGGCACTCCCATCTTTGCGGCATTTAGCACAAAAACCTGCACTCTCTTGTAGCCGCACTCGTGCAGCCGGTCGATGATGCGCTTGCAGTAGCTCCTGGCGTTGCCGTGAACAAGCCCTGCGACGTTTTCCAATAGGCAGACGCGCGGCTTGAGCTTGGCAATTGTGTCGCAGTAGACGAAAACGAGGTCGTCAAGTGTCTGGAGCTGCTGTCCTTCCTTGAAGCGTTTTTCTTTCCCCCATGCCTTTTCGCGCTTCCCTGCCATTGAGAATGTCGAGCATGGCGGCGAGCCGTCGAGAATGTCGAGATCGTAGAGCTCGGGCGGGAGATCGTCGCGCTCGTTGAACTTTCGCAAGTCCTCGATGAACATATAGGCCGGGTGGTGGTTTTCGATGTAGGTCTTTGCGATAGACGGGTCGATTTCCACGCCGCCGAGGTGATCGTATCCGGCGAGCTTGTAGCCCATTGTCGAGCCGCCGCCGCAGATGAACGTGCCGAAAACCTTGCAGCCGTGATGCTCGATGCCCTTTGCGGGGTAGCCGTCCGCAAGTCGCCAGCGGTAGGGGAAGCGGTGCTCACTCATGGCAGACTACCTCCACAAGCGCGGCGGCCATGTCGTCGCCGTGTTCCCTGAGCTTTGCGACTACTCGCGTATAGTCGTCGCTGGACAGCTTGACCTTGAACTCCATTTCGTCCTTGAACGAGTCGGTGTCTATTTCGCCGGAGTCTGCGAGCTTCTGCGTCGCGCCCAGCAGCTCGTCGAGGTCTTCGAAATGGTCGGACAGCTCGTCGCGGGTGAATTGCGCGAGGAGCTTTTCCGCGTCCCATTCGCCGCGGCCGATGTTGGATTCAAGTAGCCAATGGCGGCGGGCGTCGGGTCCAAGGGGCGTCAAGTCGAAGAACCACGCGGCGGGCGCGTCGCCCTGCGGCGTGACGAGCCAGGCGGGGGCATTGTCGGATTGACGGGATTGACTGATTGACGGATTGAGGGATTGTGGCGGGGCTTTGAGTCCGCCATCGGCGGCGATCTGCTTGAGCGCCTGGAGGCGCTTGTTGCCCGCGATTACCACGCGGCGTCCGGCGTAGCTCGCGCCGTTCGTCGCGGTGTAGTCCGTGCAGAACGCGATCTTCGCCGCGCCGAGCGTGCGCGGCTCTTTCCTGATGCTCTCGACAAGCGCGGCGATGTCGTCGTCCCCGTATTTCTGCGGGTTGTCGGGATTTTGGTAGAACGATTTGAGTTTGATGGTTTTCATTTTCTCTGTGTTTTCCGTGGTTCAAAATAGCGTCATCTGCGTGATGCTTCCGGCAACGGCCGGTATCGCGGCGGATGTGCCGCACTCTGGTTCGCTCGGCTTCGGTGTGCTTGTCGCGGCGGATGTGCCGCGCTCGAAGGCACGCGCGAACGGCGGGTTTGCAGTGGATGTGCCGCGCCGCATGGGGAAGCGATGGAGGAAATAGCCGGGCGTGTAGCGGTCGCGCGACAGGCGCTTCATGGCGAGCGCGTCGGCGTGTTGGACTATAGCGGGGTAGCCGAGGAGCGAGAGCTGGACATACGAGGCGTCGCACGCGCGGAGGTCGATGTCGCCCGCGATGACGAGGAGGTCGCCCTGCCGCACGCCTTGCGAAATCAGCCGCTCCGCGCCCTCTATGAGCAGTACGGATGTGCCGCACGCGGGGTCGGATAGGCTCACGATCTTGCCGGGCGCGTAGTCTGCGGCGGGTTCGGGATAGACTACGGACGCCATCATGCGCGAGACGCACACGGGCGTGAGGAACTGTCCGTTGCGGGTATTGCTCGCGCCGAGCGCCTCCAGCGAGTGACCGAGGAAATCCTCTCGCGCGGTTTCCAGTGCGCTGAACGTGTACGCCATTACCTTCGGGAATTCCGCGAACTCGTCCGCCGAATACCGCGCCTTTATGCCCGCGTATTCGTCCTCGATCTCGTCGCGCAGCTTCGGGTCGATGATCGTCGCGCCCTCGATTGCGAGCGCCATAGCGCGCACCATGTCCGCGAACACCTCCGACTGGCGGCGGTGGCGCGCGGCGCGTTCTACGGATTTGATGAAATCCCGTTTTAGCTGTTCGGTTGCGGTGCTCATGGTTTCAAGTAATGGGCGCTCTCCCCAGTGGGCCGCCGGAGCGCGCGGCGGTTGGCAGTATTCTCGGCGACGCGGCAGATGTGCCGCGCTCGATATTCTCCCTTTTTGCGCCACGGGCAGAAGGGCTGCCCGCGAGCCGGGTCCCATGCTGGACGCCGCTCGCCCGCTCGTCGCGCGCGCCGTGATTGAGCGGCGTGCGCGGTTGCAGTAGGAGGCGGCGGAACGTGGCGTCCCCGCGTCGTGCATCGTCCTACAATGCGCGGCGCGTTCTCACGGTCATGGGCTTGCGCGGTTCGGCTCACCATGTTCCCTCCAAATTTGCCGGGGAGGGTCCCGTCTTTTGCCTTCGGGATTTCCGCGCTTCCGGCGCGCCTCCCGATGGGGCTGGTAAATCGTCGTGGCGCCATATCGCCTCGCACGCCGTGTCTGCGGCGGTGTCGACGATGTCTCGCAGCGCCTTCCAGAGATGTATGAGGCAGAGCGCGTCGTCGTCGGGCTGATGCTCGAGCGCGGTTGTCGCGCGCGCCTCGATGGTCCGCAGTGCGTCGCGGAGCTTGCGGTTCTCTTTCGTCATTTCGCCGCCCTCCGCTTTGCGTTGCGCGAGAGTTGGCGCACCCATGCGCGGAACTTGCCGCGCGCGTCCGTCTCGCCTCCGCGATACTGCGTGATGCAGTCGACGACGACCTCCCACTGCGGCAGCTCGTCCACTGTGCGGGTGACGAGGTAGACGGCGTGACCGCCGACGTGCCGCTCGTCTGTGACTTGCCAGGGCATCAGTCCACCCCTCCCCTCTGCGCCTTCTTCTGCGCGGCGGTCTTGGCGCGCTTCTTGGGGAGCCGCTTGTTGTGCCGCTCCTGTTCCTCGCGGCTCCAGCCGAAGCGCCCGGCGAAGCGGCGGTCGGATTTCCACATACTACCGCGCATTACTCGTCCTCCTTCCACGCGGTCGCCGCGAACAGGAATGGCACGGCGGGCGCGCACAGAAGGCCGAACGCGAACGCCAGCGCGGTGCGTAGTAGTCTCTTGATGATCTTCATTGTCTGTGTCCTCCCTTCACGATAGGCAGCAGGTCGCCCAGGTATCCGCCTATTGTAAGCGGCGGGTTCATCGTCACGATGTCGGCGGCGATCTCCCTCTGGACTACGGCGAGCGCCTCCGGCGGCGTGTGGTACATTCCGTCCAGCCCGAGCGCGCCGGCGGTCGTGCATGGCGGGCGGACTACGCCGACGTGGACCTTGCGCGGGTCGATTCCGACGCGGGCCGCCTTGCGCTGGATTGCGCACGCCACGCAGAAGCGGACGTTCGCCTTCACTGGCGCGCCGCACGCCTTGCAGCTGTGCGATGGATTTCTGCTTTTTCCGCTCATCTGTCTATTCTCCTCATGTGTGTGGAATGTTTGTCGCGCAGCCGCCCGCGCAGTTTCCGCGAGACTCGATGCGCAGCCCCGTACGCGACACGCTCACGCGCACCGGCACGCCGCCCGCCGCCTTCGCCTCCAGGTCGCGGCGCGCGAGGAACTGGGCGCGGGAGGTGATTTGCGCGAGCTTGCGGTCGATGCGTCCGCCCTCGCCGTGCTCGTGCTGCCACGTGTTGTAGCACTTCTGCGAACAGAAGCGGCCGGGAGTGTTTTCCAACGGCTGGAAGCGGCGTCCGCACTGCTCGCACGTCGCCTTCGGGCGGCGCTTCGCGGCATAGTAGCGGTCGTGGCACTTCTGGGAGCAGAAGCGCTTCCGCGTCGAGAGCGGGCCGAACGCCGCGCCGCACACCTCGCACCGCTTCTTCGCTTGCGCCCTCATTTGCCCGCCCTCCATGTCTTGACGATTTCGTGCGCGACCATGCCGCGCGAGTGTCCGTTCTCGAAAGCTATGTCGCGCCGCTCGATTTCCGCACGGTCATACCCGCCGTGCGCCTTGATTGACGCCAGCACCTCCAGCGCGCCCTCGATCGTGTCGGCGGATCCGACCTCGTGGAGCTTGGTTTCCTGCGGATAGAACCGCCGCGGGTCGAACCGCGCGCGGATAGCGAAGCGCGAGACTATCACTGCGTTGCTCACTCCACGCCTCCTTCCGCTTCTTCCGCCCATTCCGCGACGGCGTAGTGCTTGCACCAGTCGTCCGCCTCGCGCGCCGCGTAGTCAGCGCGGAGCGAACGGTTGCCGACGCTCTCCAGCGGTTCGCCGTTGCCGCGCCGCACCTCGCACTCGAAGTGCGCGCAGGTCTTGCAAGTGTGCCTCACTCCGCGCCTCCTTCCTTCTCCGTCGCGGTCGCGAACAGCCACGCCTCGAAGCAGTCGAACGCGCTGTAATGCTCCTCGTTGTTCAGCGGGCACCCGTTGTGGCATTTGCCGTACTTCTCGCAGATCGCCTCGTGCGCCTTGCGAGCCTCGTCAACGGTGGCGAAGCGGTCGCAGTTGCGCGGCGGAGCGGCGAGGGCGGCTTCGCAAACCCTAACTATTTCGTTGAGCTTCCAGTAGTCGTTCAACCTGCATCCGCCGAGGGATAAGGCTATGCGCCTGGACTCATCCAGCGCCTCGCGCAACTTCGCGCAGTCGCCGCGCTCGCGCTCAAGCGCCGCTTCCAGCCGGTCGGCCTCGCGGCGGATGTCCGCGACGAGCTCGCGGGCGTATGTGTCAGCCATTTGCGCCTCCTTCCTTCTCCGTCGCTTTGGCGAAGAGCCAGCCAAACTCGTTAAATGGCTCGGTTTTGCCTTGCGCTCTGTACGACTCCACCCATTCGTCGTAAGCGTCCCACGCCTCCTCCGCGCTTGCGAAGCGGTCGCAGTTCTTCGGCGGCTCGGCAAGGGCGGCGTGGGCGAGTTCCACGATCTTCTCCGCGAGGTCTTCGTGGGGGCTCCCCGTCTCGCTCGTCGAGTATATTGTGCGCGCAATTTCTTTCACCTGCACCATGCTTTCGCGCAGTTTGTTATTCGTTTGCATTGTCAAATTCCTTTGTAGAGTTTAGTGCCATGTCGCAAGCCCCGCCTATCGAAAGGCAAAGTCCGTGCGCATACGAGTCGGGGTCCTCGCTCTTGTGGTTCATCACCATGTCGAGCACATCGTCGCGTATTTCCCTAAGCGCAGTACGCAGGGTGCTTATCGCCTCGCGCAACTTCGCGCAGTCGCCGCGCTCGCGCCTGTGCGCCGCGTCGAATCGGTCAAGCATCCGGCGGAAGTCCGCCCAGCTCATCGTGACGTGGTAGCTTGGCGGCATACCCGCCGAGTAGCCGCGAAACTCCGCGAGTAGTCCGTCGATGGTGTCGTTTGTGTCAGCCATTTTGTGGTGTTCCTTTTTTGTGTGTTAGTCGTCCGCGCCGATTTCCACGACGTCGGGGTCCTGAATCAATGCGAGCTGGAGTCGCAGCACCTCCTCCAGCGGATCGTGCCGCCAGTCGGAATGCACGCGCTCGAAGTATGGCGAGAGGTCCTCGATGGTCTTGGCCGTTGCGCCGTAGCCGGTCGACTCGCTCTTGCCCTGGGCGTCGACGTCTCCGAGCATCCATGCAAAGTATTTTTTGCGCACGACGAAGGGGAGCCGCCCGGTCGGGCCGTTCTGCGCTTTGCAAAGCACCCACCATACCGGGTCCAGGTCGTCGAAGTTGTAGCGATAGTTCGGATTTTCAAGCGTGCCGGGTATGAGCCGCTTTGCGCGTTCCACGTCCTCACCCTTGCGCCACTTCTCGACCGTACGGGCGTCGCGGTGAAGAATTGCGACGGTGAAGGCGTCCTGCTCGATGGATCCCGAGCCGCGCAGGTCCGCGAGGCCGGGCATCCGCCCCTGCGCGTCCTGCTTTGCGACTTCGCGGTTGAGCTGTGCGAGCGCGACGACGGGGATGTGCAGCTCGTTGGCGAGGCGCTTCAGGGTGTCGGAGACGTAGGACACGCGGGCGTATTCGATTGCGTCCTCCTTCGCCAGGGCGCGGGCGTGCAGGAGCTGGAGGTAGTCGACCACCAGAACGTCGAGGCGTCCTGCCGCGCGCTCGACGGCGCAGTGTACGCGCAGGTCGTCGACGTCGCGCGTCTCGACGACTGTCAGCGGCCAGGCGGCCACGGCGTCTGCGGCGCGCGTCATGGCGTCCAGGTCCGCGCGCGTCGGGGAGTAGCTCGCCTTGCGCGCCGAGACGCGGGCGCGCTCCGCTACAAATCGGCGTATCACCTCGATGCGCGGCATATCCAGCGAGCAGAAGGTCACGGCGACGCGGCCCTCGCACCAGAAGCGCATGAGGTTGATGGCGAACGAGGTCTTGCCGACGGAAGGGCGCGCGGCGACGATGTGGAGCCCGGCGCGGAGTCCGTTCATGAACGCCGTCATGCGCGGCCACGGCATTTTGATGCCGGGCGTCCACTTCAGGTCGCGCGGACCGTCCTCGGCCACGCGCATTTTGTGCGCTTCCTGGTATTCGGCCAGGATTTCGTCCAGGACCGCGCGCGGCGCGATTTTTTTTGCGGTGCCGCAGTGGGAGAGGACGGCGTCGAGTCTGTTCCGCGCGTCCAGCACCACGTCCGCCGCGTTCGCGAAAAGCGGGAAGTCCTTGAAGCTCTTGGCGATTGCGTCCTTTGCCGCGCGCTCGGTTGCGGCGTTCTTCAGGAGTCGGAGCGCCGGCGTCGGATCCGCCGCGCTGTTGTCGATTGCGTCCTGAATCTGGGCGACTGTGAGCGTCGCGGCGTCGCGCGGTTCCTTCGGAAGCGCGGCGATGCGCTGCGCCTCGGCAAGCGCCGTCACGGGCGTGATGCTCTCGATCTCGCCGCGCTTCCAGAAGGCCTCGATTGCGGACCATACGAGCGACCACTTGTCGCTTGTGAACCACGACGCCGAGCATCCCTCCTCCACCGCAAGCGCCACGCGCTCGGGCCGCATGAGAAGCGTCCCGACCAGCTCGCGTTCGTACTCGTCGATCATTCGCGCCATGCCGTCACCTCGCTATGCCTATGCCGCCGAAGGCGTCGTCACCTGAAACGCGCGCGGCGCGGATTTTTTTTTGCTCGGCGTTCCATGCGGATTTCAAATACCTAATCGGGTTTGCAACATACGACCCGTCCGCCGTGGTCCATCCGACGCTCTCGAGCTCGGCGTGCAGATGATCTGCGAAGTCTTGCGGCACTCCCGCCTTGACCGCCATCGCCTTGAATTGCTCAATCGTCGGCGGCTGCTTCCCGCGCGCGCCCGCGCGGGTTGTAGACCCTTCTATACCTTCTTTCTTTTCTCTTCTTACGGTTTTGGGGGTGGTTTTGGAGGGGGTTTCAGAGGGGGTTTCCGAGGGG
>JAEIGA010003763.1_pt1 | contig 23642 bp, 15 predicted proteins | sample 9270691 | NCBI WGS metagenome assembly JAEIGA01 (sample SAMN17057246, study PRJNA624740) | gut metagenome | biome: biome; isolation source: fecal sample | host: Bos grunniens | place: China: Xizang | collected 2019 | reverse complement strand
GGCGATTTCAAAAGATCGCGGGGTATATGATCGGAAGAAGGATTTCAGTACCTGACAGGCCTGATTTCTGCTATAATCGTTGGTGCTTGAAAATATTGTGATTTCAAGATTGTCAGAAAACCATGCCGAGAGTTTCTCGACGTCACCGTTACCGAGGTATTTGGATATAGGCGTGAAGACCTCATAACCCCTGCTTTGGGCAGAGGCGTTGAAGTGAAACGAAAATATTACGGCAGCTGTTGCCAACGCTGTAATTATCCTTAATCTCATATGTACGCACTGATTGAACGGGACAAAGATACTGCAAATTCCGCACCATGCAATAGCAAATCTTTAGTATATTTGCACTCATGAAGATAACCTTACTTACAGTCGGAAAGACCGACAGAGACTGGGTAAAACAGGGTCTGGACATATATACATCCAGGCTCAAGCATTATATACCGTTCAATATCGTTGAGATTCCCGAACTCAAGAATGTTTCATCGATGAGTCACGAACAGATCAAGGTCAAGGAAGGAGATCTGATCCTGAGGAACATCAGACCGGTAGACGACCTCATTCTTCTCGATGAAAGAGGTAAGACATATTCTTCCGTGGAATTCGCAAAACTTCTGCAGGATAAGATCTCATATGTAGGAAAGGACATAGTATTCGTCATAGGCGGCGCCTACGGATTCTCTGAAGCCGTGTACGGTAGAGCGAACTCCAAGATGTCATTGTCACGGATGACATTCTCCCATCAGATGGTAAGAGCCATATTTGCAGAACAGATATACAGGGCATTCACGATAATGAAAGGTGAGCCTTATCACCACGAATAACATGAGCAGCAGGATATTCACATACAAGAGACTGGCCCTTATGGGACTGATAATGGCCTCAGTGCTTCTGGTGGTTTCAATGACCGGAACGAGGAATCCCGACGACACCGAGAGCACAGCAAAATCAGTATCCAGGAGGGTGGAAAGAAGACTCGAGTTGCTTGACAGATATGTTCAAGCAGCCCTTGAGGCAGACATAAACGACCTCAACAATCCTCATGACCTGCCAGAAGACATGGTGATATACACCTATGTGAATGACTCCCTCATGGCATGGAACAACCAGTTCCCGATACTGAATGACAGAATATCGACCAAGCCTGTCTTCCAGAGGATGATGCCGACCAACAACAGGATCACCTCACCTCTGACAGACATAACTGAAGATCTCGAATACACCAACCTCGGTTCAAAGTGGTATGTCGTAAAGGTAGTTGGCGGCACACAGAACAACAAGGTCATAGCCGGACTTGAAATAAAGAACACGCTGACTGACGACATCGGAAAGAATGACAATGGTGCCAATGAAAGGCTCAGGATTCCCGGCAGATATTCAGTCCATCCGCTGAACATCAGCGGAGGCAGTCCTGTGACCGTAAACGGTACACCTCTCTTCAAGATATCATACGACACAATCCGTCAATACCGGTATTTCGACAATTCCATGCTGAGATGGTTCGCAATGATGCTCTTTATCACAGCAATGGTAATATTCATGGCCGGTCATCGTACATTCAAGGTATATCTCTGCATTGTACCTGTCCTCACCATCCTTCTTGGTGTCGCCTATATATGGGGAATGCGCATGACCGGTACGTATAAGATATTTTCGCCAAGCATATTCGCAGATGGCATCTTCCAGTCATTAGGATGCCTGCTCATAGTCAATGCATACATAACCATCCTGAACATATGCACCTTCTTCATCAAAGGCAGGATAGGTAACTATCTAATCCGGAACAAAAAGACAGCAAGGAGAAAATGCCTGATCTTCGGAACAGGAGTATTGACCAGTATTGCCGTCACAGCGCTGTATATACACCTCACTCTGGTAAGCTTCCTCAACAACTCGAATGTCAACCTCGAACTGTACAGACTGAACAACAACGTACTATACAGCATCATCGTTTATCTGTCGTATACAGGTCTGCTCTTCTGTCTGATGCTTCAGATACAGCTTCTGAAGCCAGTGATACATGAACTTACCGGACATCATATAGACATTCTCAAACGCAGATATCTCGTAAGTTTTGCCCTCATAGCTGCCGCATATTTCAGCATAACTGCATACAGTCTCGGCTTCCGCAAGGAGCAGGACAGAGCCCTCGTATGGGCCAACAGGCTGGCCGTGGAACGAGACCTCGCCCTTGAGCTTCAGCTGCGGAGCGTGGAAGAAAACATTTCCAACGACCAGCTGATATCCTATCTTTCTTCACTGGATAATTCTTCAGGCATTATCCTGAGCCGCATCACCGAGTATTACCTCAACAGGACAAGACAGTCCGACAATGTCGGAGTACTGATATTCAAGGAAGGTGACACGACAGGAGAGAACCTCCTGTACAACATCATACATAACGGAGAGCCTATCGCAGACGGCTCAAGATTCATGTTCGTGACCGATATGAACGGAAGGTCAAGTTATGCAGGAATCTTCATATATTATTATCCCGGCGCAGGCGCAACGAGAATGATCCTGCAGGTGGAACAGAACTACAACAAGGAGAACACAGGATACGGCAGGCTCATAGGACGCATGGACAGTCCTGGCGACGTCAATATCCCATCCAACTACTCTTATGCGAAATACAGGAACGGACGTCTGACATCATATAAGGGAAATTTCCCTTACCCTACGGTTCCGGACAGGTTCATCGACGCATCGGCTCCAGGACAGGATGTATCCACCATCAATCTCGGCGGACATATGCACTTCGTCACAAAGGTGAGTGACAACGAAGCCATAGTCATAACACGTCCCAAGAGAAACGTACTGATATACTTCACATCGTTCTCATATCTCTTCATCATCCTGATGCTGCTCGCCTTCATTCTCCCTTCAAGGAAGAATAAGCCTAAGCTGTTCAGGAACAACTACTTCAGGACCAGGATCAATGTAATCCTGTTCACATCCTCATTCTTCATCCTCGCCAGCATGGCGATAGTCAGCATAGCATTCGTATACAAGAGGAACGAGAAGAACATGTTCAATCTCATGTCTTCGAAGGTAAGCACAGCACAAGGACTTCTTGAAGACAGGACAAGATATGCAAAGGACTGGAACGACCTGATGACCCAGAGTTTCGCCTCGTCTCTCAAGGAAGTCAGCATTGCCACGAAATCCGACATAACCATTTACTCTCCAGGAGGGAAGGTCATAAGGTCCACTGCACCGGAAGTGTTCGAGAAGCTGATCATTGGCAGCCGCATCAATCATAACATGTTCTATAACATACAGAACAGAAACCAGAGATTCTATATCAACAGGGAGAAGGTTGCCGACTACAGGTTCTGGGTGCTCTACGCCCCTCTGTTCAATGACGCAGGAGACATGATAGCCATCATGAGCATCCCTTATACGGACAGAAACTATGATTTCCGCTCGGAGGCATTCTTCCACGCTGCCCTGCTCATCAACCTGTTCATCCTGCTTCTCCTCATCTCGCTCTTCATTTCCACAAGACTGGTGAACTCGATGTTCGGTCCTCTACTTGAGATCGGCAAGAAGATGAGAAATGCAGACATCAACAATCTGGAGCATATCACATATGAAGGCGAAGATGAGATATCATCCCTTGTCGAGGCGTACAACCGAATGGTCGGAGACCTCAATGACTCCACAAGACAGCTCGCACAGGCGGAAAGAGACAAGGCGTGGAGTCAGATGGCCCGTCAGGTAGCACATGAAATCAAGAACCCGCTCACCCCTATCAAGCTTGAGATCCAGAGACTCATAAGGCTGAAGCAGAACAACAATCCTAAATGGGAGGAGAAATTCGACCAGGTGACAGCTGTGATCCTGGAGCATATCCAGATATTGGCGGACACAGCCAACGACTTCTCCACATTTGCAAAGCTGTACACCGAGGAACCTGTACTCATGGACCTTGACAAGACTCTGAAGGAGCAGCTTCTTATCTTCGATAACAATGAGAACATCAGATTCTCATATATAGGAATGGAGAACGCACTCGTGATGGCACCTAAGCCACAACTCATACGAGTATTCGTAAACCTTATCACGAATGGAATACAGGCCATAGAGATACAGCAGAGAGACGCCCGTGAAGACGGCAAGGAGCCAGTTAAGGGCCGCATCCTGATCTGTCTCCGAAACAGCACACGGGACGGATACTATGATATCGTATTCGACGACAACGGTCCCGGAGTCAGCGGAGACAACCTTGACAAGCTGTTCACCCCTAACTTCACGACAAAGAGCGGCGGTACCGGTCTCGGCCTGGCGATCTGCCGTAACATAGTGGAGAAGTGCGGAGGCACAATCAGTTATAGCAGATCATTCGGCCTCGACGGTGCCAGCTTCACTGTGACAGTACCGAAGATGTAGGCCTAAGCCATCACATATGCCCTCACATCGGAGGCTGTGATGGTATCTCCCGAAAGAATCAGAAGGCGTTCGACTACGTTACGCAGCTCGCGGATATTACCTGTCCAGGTCTTATCCACAAGCAGCTGCATCGCTTCAGGCTCGAATGCGCGCGGAATCATGCCGGTTTCAGAACATATCTGGTCCACAAAATGATCTACAAGAAGAGGAATGTCATCCTTGCGTTCGTCAAGACTCGGAACATTTATGACAATCACGCTGAGACGGTGATAGAGGTCTTCCCTAAATGTTCCCTTTGCGATTTCCTCCCTGAGGTTCTTGTTGGTGGCAGCCACTACACGTACATCTACGGTTATATCCTTGTCGCTGCCGACTCTCGAGAGCTTCTTCTCCTGAAGGACGCGGAGCACCTTCGCCTGAGCAGCTAAAGACATGTCTCCTATCTCATCCAGGAAGAGGGTTCCTCCGTCTGCCTGCTCGAACTTTCCCTTATGCTGCTTGATAGCAGAAGTGAAAGAGCCCTTCTCATGACCAAAAAGCTCACTCTCGATAAGTTCTGACGGGATGGCAGCACAGTTCACCTCTATATAAGGCATTGCCGAACGGCCACTTTTCTGATGCAGGTTGCGTGCCACCAGTTCCTTGCCAGTTCCATTTGCACCTATCACGAGGACACGTGCATCAGTAGGTGCGACCTTGTCAATCATCGACTTTATATTGAGAATTGGCTGAGACTTGCCCACCATCTCCTGACCATATACCTTCTTCTTGAGAATACGTGTCTCCTTTACAAGATGCACCTTCTCCTTCGCATTCTTTATGGTGATGAGTATGCGGTTAAGGTCCAGCGGCTTCTGGATGAAGTCGAATGCTCCCTTCTTGATGCATTCTACAGCGGTCTCTATGTCACCATGTCCGGAAATCATCACGACTGCAGCGTCGATTCCCATTTCCGTAAGCCTGGTCAGTGTCTCCACACCATCCATTTCAGGCATCTTGATGTCACAGAATATGACATCATATCTTTCCTTTTCCACCATTGCGCACGCAGATACGCCGTTTTCGGCAACATCTACGTCATAGCCTTCGTCAGACAATATTTCCTTGAGTGAATTTCTAATGGATCTCTCGTCGTCAACAATTAAAATCTTCATCGGTATATGGTTTTAATGTAAGTACAAATATCGACATTTTTGGGAGTTTAGACAATATTTTATAATTTTGCTCGATTTTAAGCAAATTTCATGCGAGTACCAGATATAATAATAGCAATTGACGGATATTCTTCTACAGGAAAAAGTTCCTTTGCAAAAATCATAGCAAAAGAGTTCTCCTTCCTGTATCTTGATTCGGGTGCACTGTACAGAGGTGTCACCTTGTTCGCCATTGAGAACGGCTTCATTGCAGATGACAACAGCATGGATGTACCTGCCCTGGCCGAGGCGCTTGAAAGCCTTGACCTTCATTTCGGTGAGGGCGGGACATACATCGGTGACAGGTGCATCGAGAAGGAGATCCGTTCACTGGCAGTCGCCGGAAAGGTCAGCCCCATAGCTACCGTGGCCCAGGTGAGGGAGTATGTGGACAGGAAACTGCGGGAATTCGGGAAAGACAAGCGCGTGGTCATGGACGGACGCGACATAGGCACGACCGTATTCCCTGACGCAGAGCTTAAGGTATTCATGACAGCCGACCCTCTCATCCGCGCCGAAAGGCGTGCGGAGGAGATGAAGGCAAAGGGGGATGACGTTGATATAAACGATGTACTGAAGAACCTTCAGGAGCGCGACTATATAGATTCACACAGGGAGGTATCACCTCTGTCACAGGCCAAGGACGCTGTTGTACTTGACAATTCGCACATGACGATGGAAGAACAGCTGGAGTGGCTGAAAGATGTGATTGCGGAGCGCTTCGGAGCATAGACGTTTGAACAATGCTTACAGTAGACATAGACAGCAATTCAGGCTTCTGCGCCGGTGTCATCAGGGCTATCGGCAAAGCAGAGGAGTTTCTCGAGGATGGAGGCCGTCTCTATTCTCTCGGAGCTATCGTACATAACGATGCCGAACTGTCACGCCTTGTGGACAAGGGCCTTGTCACCATAGACAAGGAGGACCTCGAGGAAATGGTTAATGCCCGTGGAGAGACCCTGCTGATAAGGGCACATGGAGAACCTCCGCAGACCTATGAAACAGCCGAGAACCTGGGATTCAGGATAATAGACTGCACTTGTCCGGTGGTATTGCAGCTGCAGAAGCGCATCAAGGAAGCATATCTCAAGCAGAAGCAGGATGGCAAGGGACAGATCGTGATCTTCGGAAAGATCGGGCATGCTGAAGTACTGGGTCTGATCGGACAGACTGATGGCGAGGCAATCGTGGTGGAGAACATCCCGATGCTGGAGACCTACATAGCGGAAGGCACACTGAAACTTGACGTACCCGTCGAAGTATTCAGTCAGACGACAAAGAGTCCTGCGGAATACACCCGTCTCTGCTCGAGACTTGAGGAGATGATGGCCGCATACAACGAACTTTCCATAGAGAGGTTCAAAGGCAGAGGACTTCTGAATATCCATAACACGATCTGCTCGCAGGTAGCGACAAGGCACGAGAGACTCTCGAAGTTCGCATTGGAACATGATATCATCATCTTCGTTTCGGGAAAGGCAAGTTCAAACGGCAAAGTATTGTGCGACCTTTGCAAGTCATTGAACATCAGGACATACCATATCGACTCAGTCGCCGAGATCAAGAGAGAATGGTTCAGAGCGGATGACAAGGTGGGAGTATGCGGAGCAACATCGACACCGAAGTGGCTGCTTGAAGAGGTATCAGAACACATCCTGGAACTGAATAAATATGTTCCGCAATGGGAAGAGAAATTCATTAACTAACATTTATATTAAATTATGGCAACAACAGCTGATTTCAAAAACGGACTTTATCTTAGCTTCAACGGTAAACCATGCCAGATCGTATGGTTCCAGCACGTTAAACCTGGTAAGGGTCCAGCTTTCGTAAAGAGCAAACTCAGAAACCTCGAGAACGGACGTATCCTCGAGAACACATTTACAGCAGGTGCAAAGATCGAGACAATCAACGTAGAGAGAAGACCATACCAGTTCCTTTATAAGGATGAGGACGGTTTCAACTTCATGCACGAAGAAACTTATGAGCAGATCCACCTTGACGCTGCCCTCGTAGACAATGCAGACCTTATGAAGGAAGGCCAGCATGTCGAGATGATGTTCCTTGCAGACGAAGAGCGCTGCCTTACTTGCGAACTCCCTACTTATGTAGAGCTTGAGGTTACCTACACCGAGCCTGCAGTAAAGGGTGATACAGCTTCTACAAACGCTCAGAAGGAGATCACTCTCGAGACTGGTGCAATCATCATGGCACCTCTCTTCATCAACATCGGAGAGAAGATCCGCGTAAACACAACTGACCGTTCATACGGCGAGCGTGTAAAGTAATATCTGCTGATGCAGAATACAAGAAAGGGGTATCCGGCCGGATACCCCTTTCTTCATTGATATATATCACTACTCTGATTTATCTGCGGATGCCGCTTCTGCGTCATGCTCCTTCTGGGTGTTGATGCGCTGCGGGCCGCCCTTCTCGGCGCGGAGGAAGGCTGCGGAGCGCTTGAGGACGAAGTTGGAGCCAAGGTACTTGGTGCGGACTTCGTCGTCGCCTGCGAGGGCTTCCGGAGTGCCGCTCTGAAGAATCGAGCCTTCATATAGGAGATATGCGCGGTCGATGATCGCGAGGGTCTCTCCCACGTTATGGTCAGTGATGATGACTCCGATATTCTTGTATTTCAGCTTGGCGATGATATACTGGATATCCTCCACTGCAATAGGGTCAACGCCGGCAAAAGGCTCATCCAGAAGAATGAACTTAGGATCGATGGCCAGGGCGCGGGCAATCTCGCAGCGGCGGCGCTCACCACCTGAAAGCTGGATACCTGTACTCTTGCGGACCTTGTGCAGGTTGAACTCGTCAAGGAGATCCTCAAGACGCTGCAATCTCTCTTCCTTGGTAAACTGCTTTGACATCTCCATCACTGACAGGATATTATCCTCCACTGTCATATGGCGGAAGACCGAAGCCTCCTGAGCAAGATAGCCGATACCTTTCTGGGCTCTCTTGAACATAGGGAGCTTGGTGATGTCCTCGTCGTCAAGGAATATCTTTCCTGCATTCGGGACTATCAAACCTGTAATCATGTAGAAGCTGGTGGTCTTTCCCGCTCCGTTAGGTCCGAGGAAGCCCACGATCTCTCCCTGCTTCACCTCCATGGATACGCCCTTCACAACCGTTCTCGGTCCGTATTTCTTTACAAGATTTTCACAACGTAGTTTCATCTCAACACCTGTTAATTATTTTATATCCAGACCAAGGTCCTTCACAAGATTCTTGACTTCCTCATTTTCGGCCATCAGCTCCTTTGCCTTGTCCTCCGGCATATATGCCACAGGCTTCACCTCCTCTGCCGGAGTCACGTCTACTCTCAGACGAACAGCAGCTGAGCCTGTTATCCTCTGGAACCTACCTTCAAGGTCATGCAGGAGCTTGCTTTCCACCCAGTCCTTCTGCGCATCATTGTCCACCATGAATGTCACTGTACACAGATTTTCATCTGTAACGACCTTCAACGTAGTGGTACTGAGCATGCTGGCCATACGAGGCTTCTCTGCATACTCCTTGGCAAGATCCGGCCACTTGGCCCTTACGGCAGCTTCAGTGAGTATCACATTGTCACTTACCTCAGCCTTGACCTCGGGTTCCTTCTCCAGCATCGCCTTCACGGACGCCGTTGCGGCGGCCTGGCGTGGCGCGCGGGTGCGGCGCGGCTGCTGAGGCTCCTCCGGAGCCGGGGCTGCCACAGGCGCAGGAGCGGCCTGGGCGGCAGGCTGCTGTGCAGCCGGAGCCGGTGCGGCGACAGCCGCCGCTGCGGGCGCAGCTTGCTGCGCTGGAGCAGCGACCGGTGCTGACACCGGTGCCGATGCCGGTTTCGCCATCAGGAAGCTCAGACGCATGAGCGCGAACTCTATATGCAGACGTGGATTCACGCTGGCCCTGTATCCGGACTCACACTGGGTGGTCACACCAAGGGCATCGTACAGGAACTGGAGAGGACATCTGTCCGCCTGTTCCTTATATTTCTTCTTCAATGAATCAGGGAGTTCAAGCAGAGCCTCCAGTCCCCCGCTCTTGCTGACTATGAGGTCTCTCAGATGGGACGAAAGCGCAGCTACGAAATGCAGGGCGTTGAATCCTTTTGTCAGGATTTCATCAAATGCAAGCAGAGCTGAAGGATAATCTCCCTTCAGGAATGCATCCACAAGCGAGAAACTGTATTCGTAATCAAGGACGTTAAGATTCCTCAGAACATCCTGATACTTCACGTCAGTACCGCAGAAGGCCACAGTCTGGTCGAAGATGGTGAGGGCATCACGCATCGCACCGTCAGCCTTATGAGCTATCACATGCAATGACTCGTCATCTATGGTCACACCCTCGTTTGAAGCCACCATACGGAGGTTCTTCACTATGTTCTCCACAGTAATTCTGTTGAAGTCATAGGTCTGACAACGTGACAGGATGGTAGGGAGGATCTTATGCTTTTCCGTCGTGGCAAGGATGAAGATGGCATGTGCAGGCGGCTCCTCAAGCGTCTTGAGGAATGCGTTGAATGCAGACTGCGAGAGCATGTGGACCTCGTCGATGATATAGACGCTGTACTTTCCGACCTGAGGCGGGATGCGCACCTGATCCATCAAGGTCTTTATATCCTCTACTCCATTGTTTGATGCAGCATCAAGCTCATGGATACAGTATGAGCGTCCCTCCGCAAACGACTCGCATGACTCGCATCCGCCGCACGGCTCCATGTCCGCCGAAGGGTTGGAGCAGTTGATCATCTTCGCGAATATACGCGCTGTAGTGGTCTTGCCCACTCCACGCGGTCCGCAGAAAAGGTATGCATGCGCCAACTGGCCTCTCAGAATGGAATTCTTGAGTGTCTGCGCTATATTATCCTGACCTATAAGTGTTCCGAAAGAATCGGGTCTATACTTTCTCGCTGATACTATATATTGGGACATAATCTGTATTTTCGTCAACTTGCAAATATAAGAAACTGTTTTGAAAATACATCCATGTCCCACATAATTACATATCAGTTATCCTGGAGATTTCAGGTACGACTCCCGACAGGACATCATCCTCTGTAAACAGTTATGATTGTTGTATATCAGCATCAGACGAGCAGATGCCAGACACATGACTTTCAGATTTATATCGCAGATATGCCACCACTGATAGTATAGCGATCAATATGTATATGATTATAAATACATTAATCCCAAATGAAGCATCACCCCCACCATACGAATGCATGCCGCTCATGAAATAGTTTACTCCCAAATAAGTCATAAGCACAGAGCTGAAACCAACGGAAGATAACAAGTTCAATACATACATGTTATTAAATTTAGGAATTAACCTGGCATGGGTAATGATTGTGTACACTATAATTGTAATAAGCGCCCATGTCTCCTTTGGGTCCCACCCCCAGTATCTTCCCCAAGATTCATTTGCCCAAATAGCACCCAAGAATGTACCTGCCGTCATTAAGCTCAATCCTAGTAGAAGCGAAATCTCATTAATCACAGCTATTTCTTCCAGTCTTGATCTTACAGTCTGAGTCCACTTAGGAAATGTCATCAGAATCATTCCCATAGTCCCCAACAAAAAACCCATTGCCAGAAATCCATAGCCACACATTATTACAGATACATGTATCATAAGCCATGGCGATTGAAGCACAGGCACTAAAGGTGTGATAGCAGGATTCATCCAATTCATACCGGATACCATAAGAATAACACCAGAAAAGAATGCTCCTAGGGAAACAGTCATCAAGGAACGCTTCATAAAGAACAAACTACCCCCCAATATACACCATGCAGCAAAAACCATTGATTCATATCCATTGCTCCACGGAGCCTGTCCTCCAATGTACCATCTTATAGCCAACCCGACAGTATGGAGCACGAAGAATAGAATGACTAAAACTGTTACACCTTGAGACACTTTTGTCAGATATTTTTTCTTGCTGACAAAAACTTGAGAGAACATCAGCATCAACAATAGCAGGCCAAAGCATAGGTATCCTTTTGCACATTTATGGAACGGACGAATACGATTATAGAATTGCTCCAGATTTACCTTATTGGATGTAGGTATAGGGCAATTCGCCTGTTTCTGTTGATATATAGCTATCATATCCACTATTTCCTGGCTTGGTTCGCTGATATACCATGGCATGATATAACTTACGAACAGACTATCCTCACCTTTGAATTCGGACAAATCATCCCCAGGAGAAAACCATCGTTGCATTCTATCACCCGGCAACGGGAAAAGAGGCAGCATTTTCCCTTGCTCAAGCGTAAGAATGACATTGAGTCTTTCATCCAATTTCAATAAATCTTTCTGCATCTTATCGCGCTGATGAGAAGGCGTTTTATAGATCGTCTCTATATCTTCTCGTAGCAGATAGTTTCCTTCGATATCAAAAAGATCATTAAACCTCAAATACTTGCCATTGTAATGGAAACGATCTTGTATCTCTTTGTTTGGCTGGTAAATGATAGGCTGGTCATTCCAATACTCCGGTCTGCTGATCATGTCGACTATGAAGGTCGTAGCATCCATATTATCAACATTTTCACTATGGTGAATCTTTCTTACCAATGCCCTGCAATATGTGTCTGCAGGTTCGATTCGACCATTGGGGTTTTGAACGAGAATTTTGCTCCAGTCCGGTTGTGCAAAAAGGCTTGAACTCGGAATGAGCAGAAATAATGAAATCAACCTAAGCTTTCTCATCAGTGTGCGCATACGCGATTTCTTTTGGCATAGCTGAAGCAATATTCCTATAAATATCAATGCATAACCAATATATGTCACAATCATACCCACTGGATCATAGCTGACTGTCAAGAATGTACCAAGTTCATCTTCGTCGTATGCAGTTTGGAATAGCCTATACTTTTGAATAGACACAACCTTATTCATATACACCTCGGTCTGGATACAAGCATCTTCTTCATATATAGTCAGAATACTTTTATATGACTGCGGACTGTTTGATCCGGGATACCTTATCACCATAAAGTCATCCAAGCAAACTGAAAAAGGAAGAACATAGGCTTCATTCTGCGATGTATAAATAATACTTGACTGTTCTCCCTCCCGAATATGTAAACTGCCCTCGACTCCTGTGTAGTGACTTATCAGAGAGCCAGTTATGATAAAAAGAAAGGCTAAGTGCAATATATAAAAACCCGAGCGATGTCTTATGGGAAGCTTATTCTGAACTGCTGATATTATCCAAGCAAGAGCTATAAGAACCCAAAGCAAGCCGACGAATGGGTGGTAATATAACTCACGGGCAGCTTCAGTACCGTTATATTTCTCAATAAAACTAGCTATTCCCAATAATGCTCCATATACAACCATTAAGCATAATGATATCTTATAGAGATGTATTTTATTGTTGCTCATGTTATAATGAATTTACATACTCGACAAGATCTTCGATTTCCTTAGATGATATCTTCTTTTTCTTCAATCCATGTTTATGCACAGTAAAGACTTCTTCCATAGTCGCTGCCCTTCCATCGAATAAGTACGGCGCAGTTCTCCATACCTCCTTCAAAGTTGGTGTATCCCAACCCTTTTCAAACTCCACATCATCTCCGATAACATATCTTTTGCAGTCTGTATAGTATTGTCCTCCGTGACAATCGTCGCACTTATACTTGTGGTATACCAATTTTCCTCTCTTCGCTTTTTCTGATAACTGTCCGTCTACAAGAAAAGGGCTTGGAACAGGTTGCAGGTTCTTCAGGTATGCATCCACGCACTGAGCGATATCTTCCGGGACCTCATTGAACTGAATATACTTATATCCAGCTCTGACGGCCTTTTCAGCACTTTCTCTAATACCGGAAATCATGCTAGGTGCAGTAACATGAGCATATAACATACTTTTACAGTTTTTAGCATTACCGATACCATCATTCAAGTTATCCCAATTAAGGCCATCCGTCCTTCCATCTCCAGGATGACAGCCATTACATGATTGCCAGTTCTGAAAACAATAAGAGGCATCATTGAAATACTTTTCGCCTTTATCGATATCACTCTCCTTTCTGTCTTTGACTAACGCAACACTATGCATCCTATGTGGATCATCAAGATCAATGATGTTCAAAGTATCAGAAAAATATGTAGGTACATATAACTGTTCATTATTAATCGTAAAATTTCTTGGGCCATTCCCGTGTAATGCGATCCTTTGACGTAATCCTACCAGAAACTTCAGATTATACGACAAGTTCGATTTGTCTACCACATGCTTATATCTGTCGCAGAATTCCCGATAGTCTATAATACTGACTTCATGTGTGCCACTATGACTGATAATTACCTCATCATTTGTACATTTTACATCCCATATTCCTGCAGCTCCTCTATCTGGTTCATCCAATAGTATTGAACTCTCATATTCCAGGTTACGTACATTTATGATGCTCATGGCACTTGTATTCATCCAGCCTTGCTGAAGTTGACTGGTCGGTATCTGGAAACGACCCAAATTATGCGTAACAAAAACATACTCACCATCCGGGCTTATAGCCATTCCACGCAATGCATTACTACCAGTTGCCAACGGGATATTTTTGATAACATTATAAGTTTGCAAATCAATGACTGAAACTGCTGCAGACACATAGTCCTGATTTGCCCTTCCAACCGGCAGAAAGTTTGCAACCATAAGATACTTCCCGTCTTTTGTCACGATTGCGCCCTTCGGCTCTCTAAGCACCTTCACCTCCCGCGTCACTTGCAATGTAGCAAGATCAATTTCAGATATAGTTGTCTGAAATTGATTGCACACATATAGTTTACTATTATCTATGCTCAGAGTAGGCGAACATGCGCCTCTTCCAGTAGGAATGAATTTTATGGGAACCGGCTGATCAGGATCAATGATTTCCACTCCTCCTATAGCAGAACTTGTTGTTGCGTATATTTTATTACCATCAGATGTAACTCCTGTAGGAGGTTCATCTGTGTTCCAACTCCTTAGTTTTCGGCTGCCATCAAGGCTATACAGACAAACAGAACAAGAGCCCTTTTCAGCCGTCAATAAATTATCTTGGAAGACAACTATATCATTAATGTATAGAGGATTTCCAACCATCCTATCTTCTTCGTCAGCATTTACTCCAGACAGTCCTATTGCCAGGAGAACGAAGGCAACGCATGTATATATATATTGCATGAGTGATAATTATTTTAAAGTCCCTGCTGATCAAAACACTGACGTCCTTCGTTGATAGATTTATTGAAATTTCCGTTTATCTTCAACTGTTCTGCATATTTACGCAACATTTCCTTATGACGGTCGCATGGTTCCAATTTACCTTCAATATCACCACGAGGAGTCTCTTTCAGGCGCTTCTTTCCTACCTTTATGATTGATACAGCCTTCTCAAATTTTTCTTTGTCATTTCTTACACCATCCAATATCGGACTCGCTTCAGGACGATCAAAAGATATCTGAGCCTGTAAGGTTCGCGCAAAAGAGTTCAAATCTCTGATGTTTACACCTGTAAGTTCACTCAACTGACTTATCTCTTGATCAGTTAACGGGCATCTACCCGCCAATGTATTGTCAAAGGCAGATTCGTATACCGGATAGTAAACTCCATTCAAATCCATCCAGGCATACATGATTTCCTTTTCTTTATCACTTAGAGTTACCCCTTTATGATTTCCATCAATGATTGAAGTCAGTTTGCTTGCATGGCTGCCCCAAGAATATGCCTGCTGGATCTCAGCAGGGCCTCCGCCTACCAGATTGACTGCTTTGTGAACATATAGATTGACATAAGCCGCATTAAAGAAAGGATTCATGTCTTTTGCAAGGACCAACTTATCACGATCGTTCACATCAAAGTCATGACATTTAACGCAGTGCCTGTTCAATATAGGCTGCACATGCTCCATGAATGAAAACTTAAAAGGTTCCTTGTCCATCCATCTCGTCATCTCAACAGGCTTTTTACTCAAAGCAATAGGACGCTTAGGCATTGGAGCCGGAATGCTGAGTCTGTCTTCGTGACATCCTACACAGCCGTTGATTTCTCCAGGCATCAAAGTAACACCGCTGCGCATCGACTGAATCATCTTCTTATCCTTATCCAAAATCTGGAAGAATACAAACTTGCCTGAAGGCACAATGAAACTTGCAGATCCATCTTCCTCAATCGGAACCTCACCTAGAATCTGCTTATTTTCGAAACTATGCCAGTTCATGGCAGGGGCTTGTTCGCCTTGGCCGGCCCATCCTTGTACAGTCCAAGTTCTTTTTTCAGGAGACTCGATGATTCTCAACCATTTAGCCTCACCCTTCTCAACTCCGGCCATATGTGTTCCATCATATACATTTTCCACATAGAAACGGCCAGTATTATCATTAAAGTTGCGCATTGTAGGCAGTATGGCTGGTTTCTCGTGCGGCTGAATGATTTGTGGATCATATACACTTTGACTACCCTCTATAATCAATTCTTCAAGACCATCAGGACCAAGCAGGTAAATGCCCTGTTTTGAATCCTCGATCCACCAAGAACGTTTAAACCATATTGTTCGAGAAACCAGTAGGTGTTCCTGATCAATCGGATATGGATCTTCAAACAAGTTGCTGATAAACTTGAATGAGTCCAGGTTTCCATTATCCACGAGTTCCAGCGCATCTTTGGGCCAGATATTGACAACCGCATCTTTACCATCTACTCCTTTCTTTCGATCCAGAATCACAACGGCTCCCCATGGACGATCATGACACGAGCTGAATACACATGTAATGAGATCGGTTCCCGGAATTTGCCGTCCATCTATGACACCACCAGGACATGCTGTGTTGTTTCCATAATATATCGAATGCTTTGTTCCATCCGGATTTACAGTCCATAAACCTTGCGCATCTCCAAAATTCCTATCAACATACTCCCAACGATCATATAGAATACGTCCATCACTAAGCAATGTTGGATGTCCCTCAAACAATGTACTCATTCCGATTTGCGTTATGTTTGAACCATCAGATTCCATACGGAAAAGATTTCCCATTATATGACGGTTACACATACAATATTTCGGCTGTCTTGTGGATGAGAATATAATATCACCATCGGGCAGGTATATGGGATCGATATCTGAGATTCCGGTAGCAAACGTAAGTTGTCGCAATCCTGTACCATCCAGATTCATTTCGTATATATGGTAATAATCCTCTTTTGACTTACGCATGGAGAAGATGACCTTCTTCCCATCAAATGAAATCTCAGGATCTCGAACAACACCTTCATTCAACTCGATCAAAGTCTTGGTCGCTCCACTATCCACATCGAATATACGCATGGCTGATCCGGGATAAAAACTATTTTGATTTATTTCACCATACTGAAATAATGTAGCCGTATTATGATGGTCATGGGCATATTGTCTGCGTTCTATATACAGAATCTTCTTACCTGCAAGCACCTCGGTTGCCTTTGGAGAAAGCTGAATGTCTGCTGATGCGGATTGAGCTGATGCACCCTGATTGACTGCAAATAAACTTGATACCACCCCAATTGCTATACGAATGACGGATGAGAGTTTCATAATATTTTTATACTTGGTTCACTTATACAAATTAAATCTTATGAAAAGCGAATATGTTTCAGTATTCTTCCAAAAGCGTTCAAAATCCAACGAATGTGGAAAGTGCATGCTTTATGGTTATAAGAATTACATCAAAAGTATTAATTTAGCAAGAAAAAAACAACATTCATGTATTTGTCCAGTCATTACGAGTTCACCGAAGTTGAAAAATTTGAGGAGGCTATCCTACAGCTGGCACTGGTATCATTAGGCAGGAAAGATATCGTCAGACTGTTATTCTTCTGTGAAGCCAGGGATAATGAAGATTTTTTAGATAAGATCAATTCGATCGACAGGATATTGCAATCTGTCTATGGAGATAAGATTCCGGCATATTCATACATCCCCCAACCCGTACTGACATCCGGTCCAATAGGTATGGAGATACAATATCTGGATGAATGCGAAGCCACACAATTTTCATATTTGGAATCGGAGGGGCTCCACTATACTAAAGTGGAAAATGCGGATGCCATTATGCTGTTCATCTCTGCTGCAAGCCAACGTAATCCTTCAGCCCCTGTATCTCATCAGGCAGAAAATGCGTTCTCCGCGATAAAAAATATCATTGAAAAGGAAGGACTTGTACTTAGTGATATAATCCGGCAGTGGAACTATATTGAACGCATTACGGAATTTGAGGACAATGGAAAACAGAGATACCAAGCTTTCAATGATGCACGTAGTAAATTCTACGGCAACAATTTTAAACTTAATGGTTATCCGGCTGCAACCGGAATAGGAACCGGTCATGGAGGAATACAAATAGAAGTTGATGTCCTCGGATGCGCAAGCAATCACACAATGAGAATTGACAATCCGCGTCAGCGAGCAGCATATGACTATTCACATATGGTACTCATTGGAGACCAAAGCAAGACCACGCCAAAATTTGAAAGGGCAAGGTATGTCAATTTACCTCATGGGAAATGGATTTATGTTTCTGGTACAGCAGCCATACGCGGAGAATTAAGCGTTGAGCATGACGCCTCTATCCAAACACACCTCACCCTGGAAAACATCCAGACATTGTTAAGTCGAGATAATTTATATATGCATGGACAGATTGGGGAGGGAAATATGGAATCCGCACGCATATATGTGAAAAAAAAGGAAGATTTTCCAAGGGTAAAGCATTGTTTGGAAAAGGTTCATCATATCAATGAGGTCATATATCTGATGGCAGATATATGTCGTGATAGTCTCTTGGTTGAGATTGAGGGTATGGCGGGACTAAGCCAATCGTGACCCTGTCCTGACTTTTCTAAGCATATAAAATACAAGAAATCCTCCTAGGGCGACAACGCAAAGGGCTATCCACCCCCAAAGACCACTATACTCAAAAACATGCAAATACTCCAGTATTGGGAATATTGTAAATGTAAGTACTAAAGCCATTGTCGGAGGGTCAATATGGGTATCACCGTGACTTAAGAACATAGCAGCACAAAGCTCTCCAAGGTATACCGCAAGTATTCCGAATGATATTCCCCAAGCGAGGTTTCCTGTTGCAGCAGCCACCATAGATGCAGATAGTGCAATATGGTGAGTGACGGGCACTTTGTATCCCATGATCATAAACGTGTATGAGACCACGACAAAACCGAACACCAGTCCACTGCTACCAGGCAATACTAGAGCGAGATACGCGGCTGGAGAACCGACAGCAATGGCAAGCAATAACATCTGAACGGGAGAGGACTGGTAAATTAACCATGAGCGTTCATCTGTCGGTACCCATCTGTTTGTACCACTTGGCACTTTTCCGAAGAGACCTGTTTCCCCAAAAACAACCCTAATCAGAAACATGTCTAGAATTACAGCTAAGGCTATAGTATTAGTCCATGCAATTTCACTCTAATTAGGAATAAGGCTAAGAAGATACAGTATTACATAACCTGCACAACCAAAAACGCCTCCCACAAGCAGTACTGATGGCTTATTTAGACCAACTAATGCTGTACATATATCTCTTCCACTGCCGATAAACTTCTTTTTTGCAGCCATGGCTGCTGCAGCGCATCCACCGGCGAAGGAGGTATGAGGTCCAAGGAAGTGCCCCCAAGCTACCAGATTCATAAAATCGGAGTTCCCTGTAGTAAGACTCACGGTCGCTCCAATCAACACAGCTATTCCGCACAACACCCACACCGGGAATGCTCCAATTGCGGCTCCAAATACGCCTCCAGCAAAGGCAATCAGCAGGTCCATAAATTCAAAGTCCATAGTATCAAAATTTTATGGTTAGATCTGATACAAATCTCCGCTTTTCGTCAATATAATTTATTCACTTTTATTGCATTCTGATTTCAATATCTACCCCAAGTGTCACATTTCTTCCATATTCTTTTCATATTATGCTGCTCCATGCGCCGGCAGGCTTGGTGTATTTGCATAACAGGGTAGATTTTATTATTTTAGGCAAAATTTAAAGTTAGTTCGTATGCCTGTTACTTTTAAAAGATTATTATTACTCATTTCCCTATATTTTATCGGTATCAGTCAATCTACCGGAATGAGCACCGATAGTGCTGCCTATTTCCGTTGTTATTATGATGAATTGAATTTACCTCAAACGAGCATCCTGCAAATCCTACAGGATGAGAAGGGATACCTATGGCTGGCCACCGGAAGAGGAGTATACCGTTTTGATGGCAAAGAGGTTGTGGCTTTATCGGAGATTTTATCAGAGCAAAGTGATAAAGTCAGCGGCTACATCCCATGGATCATGATAGATGAATTCGACAACCTATGGCTTGGAAACGGATATGTATATGAGCTTGATTCAGGAAATCTTGTCAAGAACCCTGTTGTTGACAAACCAGTGTTGAATGCTCCTATTATGGATGAGATGGGAAATTACTGGTTTAATCAAGAGGATAAATTTGTAAGACATGATAGGCAGAACAAGTACTATAATTATGTTGAAGCAAATGTAGGGCAAGGCTTCACCCATTCCGAACATTACGTATGGGGAACATCTACAGATGGTTGGCTATATAGGATGTCTATCGGAAGTGGAGATATAGCTGTCCTTAAATATGACTTGTCACCCTTTTTAGATGGCGTATCAACTTTGTATGCACTAGATGACGAAAACCTGCTGATTGGCACTAAAGCCTCTGGCATGTGGCGTTATGATATTCGAACAAGGAAAGCGCAACAGATATTCAATGAAAATTACGTGCGGGACATCATGCGTTATTCGAGCTCTGTTTATTGGGTAGCCACTGAAAATGGCATATACATATATGATACCGCCAAAAATGAAGTTGAACATTGGAAGAAGGACCCTCATGATATTTTTGCCATTCAAGATCATTCGATATATTCTTTTTATAAAGACAAGGAAGGTGGCGTATGGTGTGGCAGTTATTTCAGAGGTCTGTCATATGTTCCGAACAGTCAATGCAAATTCAAGAACTTCAAACCAGGAAAGAAATATTCAGGATTGGAAGGCACGGTTATTCGTGAATTCTGCAAAGACGATGATGGCAACATCTGGATTGCAACAGAAGATAGCGGTATAAACTGCTATAATTTAACGAATAATACTTTTGTCAATTATTCTAAATCAACCGGCATTAGCACAAATAATGTGCATAGTCTCTGCCTTGATGGTAAAGAATTGTGGTGCGGATGCTACGACAATGGAATCACGGTATTTGATATTGACAGACGCAAGACTGTCAGAACATATCAATACGGTGACGGGAAATGTAATCTGCAGTCTAACCACGTCATATCAATTTTGAAGGCAAGAGATGGGACAATATGGGTTGGTACAGAGGCCGGAGTTCAAACCTACGACAAGTCAAAAAAATGTTTCAGTGATCTGCATAGCGGGATATCGCTATGTACTCAACTCTATCAAGATAGCGCAGAAAACATCTGGTGCGTCTGCACTAATGATTTGATTTGTATTGATAAAAACGGAAAAACTTCGAAATTCCACCTTCATGATGGGTCCATACAATCAGTGATTGAAACCAAAGACCACAACATATGGATTGCCGCATCATCAGGAATCGCACGACTGGACAGAGAAAACAACACTTTTATCAACTACTACCTTTCTGAACATAATAACGCTACAAATTATGCATATCGTATAATTGAAGACGGACAAGGTTTCTTTTGGATTTCTACTGCATTCGGTCTAGTAAGATTTCATTGGAATCTAGAATATTCATATCTGTTCACAACTTTGGAGGGACTGCCAGAAAACAGGTTTAATGCAAACTCTGCATTCCAAGACTCTGAAGGCATATTATATTTTGGAACAATAAACGGATTTACTTCGTTTGACCCTACCTTGCGTCTACCTAACAAGATAGCACCCAGACCGTCATTAACTAAAATCGTCTGTGCGGGTCTCGACAAAAGCCGGACAATATATAATGTTGATGAGAAATCATTTGAAATCGACCACACGGAAAATAATATAACATTTGAATTCAGTTCATTCACTTATACCGCACCTGATGCCTTGCACTATCGATACCGCCTGGACCCGTTGGATAAAGATTGGCATATGCAGCAAGGATACTCACCATTTGCATATCCAGGACTTTCTCCTGGAAACTATGTTCTTCGAATCCAGACTACCGATTATGACGGAAAGTGGGCGGATAACGAGATTTCATACAAGATAGAGGTGCTTCCCCCATTTTATGCCTCATGGTGGGCAAAGTTAATATATTGTTGTACTGCAATCTTTGCCATCATATATTGCTTGTGGAAATGGCACGAAAAAATAAAGAGAAAACAGCAACTTTATGTTACAGAGGTTAAGAATTCTGCCGAGAAGGAAATATACCATGCTAAGATCAACTTCTTTACAACTATTGTTCATGAGATCTTTACCCCGCTTACATTGATAACAGTTCCACTGGAAAGAGAATTAGAACAAAATCAAAGTGACGATTTACAGTTGGTAAGGAAAAATGTTGAGCGTCTGCAGAATTTGTGTACACAGTTGCTCGATTTTCGAAAAATGGAATCCGAGCAACTGCAGTTGAACTACCTAAGGACTGATGTGCCTGATTTTCTAAGATCAATTCTGTATAGTTTCTCTGCTCAGATTAAACAAAATGGGCTATCATGCGAACACAATCTTGACGAAGTTGCATTTGAAGCACCTATTGACAGAGAAGCTTTCACAAAAATTATCAGTAACTTAATGAATAATGCGCTTAAATATGCGAATCAACTGATCAAAATAGAATTGAACGTTTCCGGAGACACATTCTATTTATCCATATATAACGATGGAGCTAAGATTGAAGGTGCTGACAGAGATAAAATCTTCAATATGTTCTATCGTACAGAGACGGCAAAAGAAAAGACTGGAGCTGGTATCGGTCTGGCTTTTTGTCGGACTTTAGCAGAAATGCAGAATGGATCACTTGAACTCGTAGAGAATAGCGAATACACGCACTTTAAGCTTACGCTTCCTATGGATCAGCAAATCGTATTCTCAATAGAAGCGGTCTCTGACAATACGGAATCTTCACAGGAAATAGATTATCATATTTCTACTGGAGAAACGGTCATCCTTATAGTAGAGGATGAACCCGAATTAAGAAACTTCTTGAAGAAAACGCTCTCTGAACAATATACAGTCATAACAGCTGAGAATGGTGTACAAGCATTGAACATAATTAAGAATATTAACGTATCTATTGTTGTTACGGATGTCATGATGCCGGAAATGGATGGTTGCGACCTTTGTCGTCATATTAAGAATACTATCGAACTATGCGGCATTCCTGTAATAATGCTTACAGCACGAAACAACGTTGAATCCAAGTTGGAAGGATATATGGCTGGAGCAGAAGAATATATTGAAAAACCATTCTCAATGAAATACCTGACAGCTCGCATTGCTGCAATTATTGAGAAGAAAAAGAAGGAAGCAGAACAGAACCTCACATCAATACAGACACCGGAAATAGTACATCTGGTAGCGAAATCAGATAAAGCACTTGTTGAGAGGTTCCAAAAACTTGTAGAGGACAACATTGGTAACGATAAACTTAATATATCTTTTGTATGCGACCAGCTTGGAGTAAGTCAAACAACTTTCTTTAGAAAATTCAAGTCAGTTATGAACATCTCTCCTAACGATTACATCCGCATAGCTCGAATAGAACGAGCTGCAGCCGTTCTGATGGAGGTGGAAAATGTGAGGGTATCTGATGTCGCTTACGAACTTGGATTTTCTAGCCCTAGCTATTTTACCAGATGCTTCATACAGCATTTCGGCGTATCCCCTAAAACATACGTCATTCAGAAAAAGAATCTATAAATCGAGTAGGAGGTAAACGAAAGTAATGGAGTTTATCTCCTACTTTCGTTTACCGACCTCTCACACCACCGTACGTGCGGGTCCGCATACGGCGGTTCCTTACATCCGATGATACTTTTCGTAGTATCCCAACAATGACG
>JAEIGA010003762.1_pt1 | contig 23643 bp, 20 predicted proteins | sample 9270691 | NCBI WGS metagenome assembly JAEIGA01 (sample SAMN17057246, study PRJNA624740) | gut metagenome | biome: biome; isolation source: fecal sample | host: Bos grunniens | place: China: Xizang | collected 2019 | reverse complement strand
TGGATGACATATCATTACTCCACCATATAAATATGGCGCATTAATACCAGCGTCTCTGCGACGTTGAGGGGATAGGTTTTCATCTAATAAATAATCGCCATTTGCATGACAGCCAAAAGCTTTATCAATTGGTTGCATCATTAACATGATGTCTTGTTTTTCGTCGTCCCAACTTTGTGCCATTTCTTTTAATAGGTTTTCATTTCCTGCATCGCTCCACAATGCATCGCTATTGATTACAAAAAATGGTTCATCTCGCATTAATGGTAATGCATTTTGGATGCCACCACCGGTTTCGAGGGCTTCTTCTTCGTTAGAAAATATAAAATTCATTTGAGGATAGGTTTCTAGCAAATGTTGGCGAATCATGTCGCCTTTGTAACATAGATTTACAACACAATCTTTAATTCCAAGGTTCATTAAATGTTCAACATTGTAATCAATTAAGCATTTTTCTGCTACTTTTACTAGAGGTTTTGGTTTGTCATCGGTTAGATGTTGCATCCTTTTTCCTCTGCCGGCTGCTAATATAAAACCTTGTGTAATTTGTGTCATTTGTTTTCTCCTTTTTGGGTATATAAACAGATTATCGCAAAAAAGTAAACAATAGATTACAAGAGTTGTTGTTTTATTAAATAAAAAAATGGAAATTGATAAGCAGGAGGGCGAAATAACGTAAAATTAACTTTTGGTGTAGCATAATAATGGAATGATTGAGACTTTGAAAAAATATGATGAACTATTTGCGCAGAACTATTCTCATGGTAATGAAAATAGCTTAGAGATTTTTAAATATTCAAATCGTAATTCAAATTTGATATTAACAGCGCCACATTCCACACGTAGCTTTTGTAATAAAAAAGAGAAAAATGCAGATTTGTTTACTGGAGCTATAGTAAAATATTTGGGTGAGGAAAATGGTGTTTCTACAATTATTAGAACTAAGTTTACTCCATATAAAGCGTTAATTTCTGATTGGATTGCTCAAAATAATGTTCATCAGCATTATTTTTTGGATATTCATGGGTTTAATCAAGATATTGATTATGATATTTGCTTAGGTATTGGTGATTTTGAGGAAGAGGGGTATCCTTATTGTCATGAGATTGTACAAATTGCTAAGAAATATGGTTTAAAAACTATTGTTAATCATCCAAATTATTGCGGATTAAAAGGATTAACAGGACGGTATCAAAAGATATTTAATTTGCCAAATGTTATTCAAATGGAAATAAAAAAAGAATTTCGTGATTTCTTTAATAATTCTGAGGTGGTTAAAAATACAACAATTCCTTTTTTAACAGAAGTTGTTAATCTTTATTCATAGTATGTTTTTAATCAATATATTCTGTTTATAATGGGTTGATTTAATAATTATATTTTGTTATACACGTTTGAGTAATATATTGAGATTGTTTTGAGAGATGTTTTAGATGGTAAAAGTTGCTTTTCAAGGAGTGTATGGAGCATATTCACATATTGCTTGTATAAATATTTTTAAAAATAGTGAATATATTGCTTGTGATACTTTTGATCAGGCGGTTGATTTGGTAGAAGAGGGAAAAGCTGATTATGCGATTATTCCTGTTGAGAATTCTAATGCAGGAAGAGTTACTGATGTGCATTTTTTATTACCTAAAACAAAGCTTTTTATTGAGGCTGAATATTTTTTAAGAGTTGAACATCAGCTTATTGGGTTAAAGAATGCAAAGCTTTCTGATATAAAAGAAGTGTATTCACACCCTCAGGCTTTGTCTCAATGTTGTGTTTTTTTGAAAGATAACGAAATTAAGCCAATATCTTATATGGATACAGCGAAAAGTTGTGAGCAAATTATTGGTTTAAACAATAAAGAAAAAGGGGCAATAGCTTCTAAATTAGCGGCAGAAATTTATGATTTGGAAATAATTAAATCTAATATTGAAAATGATCTTACAAATACAACACGTTTTTTTGTTATGAGTAAAAAGGGTGATATTATAGAAAATGATGGTGGAGAGTTTATAACATCTTTGGTGTTTGAGCTTAAACATATTCCTGCTGCTTTATATAAATCTTTGGGGGGATTTGCTTCAAATGGATTAAACTTAAATAAAATTGAAAGTTATGTTGTGGGAGGGAATTTTGTGTCTGCACAATTTTATATTGAAATTGAGGCACATCCTTCGTCTAGAGCTTACAAAAATGCATTACAAGAATTGGAATTTTATTCTCAATCGGTTGTGTGGTTGGGAACATATAAAAAACAAAGAATATAAGGTTGTTAATGTAGGGGTGTTGTTTTTTAGTTCTGTTTTATTTTAAGGGAGAAATTTATGAAAAAAACTATATATATTTTATTGGGTATTGTTGGTGTATTTATTTTATATTTGGTAACTTTGTTTTTTTTGCAAGATAAAATGTTGTTTAAGCCTGATAATAATTATATTTCACCTAAAGAGGCTAATCTAATGGGGGTTAGCGAGAATGTATTGACAATGTCAGATGGAACCAAAATTATGACCTGGGCTAAAGAGGGAGATAAAAAATTACCGGCTATATTGTTTTTTCACGGAAATAGAGGGCAAATTGCAGAATTTGCACCACAAATAGTACGATTTAACGAAGAGGGATATGGAACTTTTTTGGCTGAATATAGAGGATATGGAAATTCAGAAGGAAAAATAAATCAAGAGAAGATGTTTTCTGATGGTGCTGAAGTATATGATTGGATAAAGAAAAAAGGATATTCTAAAATAATTGTTATTGGGTATTCGTTTGGTTGTGCTGCTTCAATTGGGCTAGCTAGTAAAAGAAATATTGATGGTTTGGCGCTGATTTCTCCATTTGCTTCATTATCTCGTTTAGTTGCAGAAAAATATCCTTTTTCTAATTTGATTTTAAAAGATGATTATCCATCTGAAAAGACTATTCAAAAATTAGTAGCACCTATTATAATTATTCATGGAACAGCTGATACTTTGGTTCCTGTGCATCATGCAGAAATATTATATAAGCAAAGAAGCAATAATACGTCGTTACATTTATTGGAAAATAAAGAGCATAGAGAAGCTTTTTGGGCAAAAGAAACTCCTGCTTTAATTTCAAATTGGTTAAAAAGTTTGTAAAGTTAAGCAATTGAATTGGTATTTGATTGATTTCTAAAAAAATAATGCTTGATTTTGGTGTTTTTTTATTGTCTTTGCTTCGTGATAAAAAATCCTCTCAACTGATATGGTTGAGAGGAAAATTTTTATCTTATGCTATTTATTGTATGATTTATATTTATCGTAATATCCCATTTTTTTTCATTATTACATTTTGTTTTTCATTTGTGTTCTCATTAGGTTCTATTGTGCGAACTTTTCCATTAAATACTGTGCTAACAGGCATGTCGTATTCAGTTGCGTAAAGTTGCATAGCTTGAGATATATTTTCCCAAGTATCTAATTGTGCGTCAAATATTAATCCATTAAATTCAGGTGTTGTACGTTTAATGTTTTTTATAGAACCGGCCGCATAATCAAGAGTATCTAATTCTCGTTTTGAAATATCTTTAATAGGGGTATAGCACTGTGCACTGCGTTGGCTTTCAGGTAGTTTTTCTGTAAAAGAAGGTGATGGGGTTATTTTGTAATAACCGAGTTTTCTAGGTTTGATTTGATCAGTAAGATCTTGTAAACGTGCTTTTATTGAACTTTCATGTTCTTTTATTGGGATTTCTTTCATCGTATATATCCTCCAATTTTAATTACGTTAGTATTAATATAACATATATTTATAAATAAAGAAAGAAAAAAAGATAAAAACTAAAATTGTTGGAGGTTGAGATATAAATAGTTTGATGATGTTTGAAATAGACGGTTTGGTTAATGACCTTGCTTGACAATTATTGATAAAAATGATAGTATTTTGTTTAGGAGTTTGCTTATGATTTTTAGAAATCCTGACTATTTAGAAATACAAGAAGATACAACAATTGCTGAGGTGATAAAATCAGTAAAATGTTTTGCGCAAAGAATAGCTCCGGAATATTGGAGAGAAAATATTGAAAAAATATATGATGATTTAACAGTTGTGTTGTGTGATGCAAGAAGAATATTTAAGCATAGCAAAGATGGAGAATTGAAAAATGTAAAATTTTCAGCAGCAGCTGTTAAGTTTTGGGAAAATATTGATTCTAAAGAATATACTTCAACTCAGGGAATAGCAATATTGCCAATGGCAGATGCGCATGTTATAACACATGAAGCGTTACATGCTTTTTCTTCTATTTCTAATAAATTGGAAAATGGGGGAGGATATTTAAAAGTTGGTTCAAGATATAGTGAATATGATGAATATGGTAATGAGGTTATAAGTACAACTAATGATTTAAATGAAAGTATAACAGATGCTTTGACAAGTAGAGCCTATGGGCGTGTTGGACCAGGAGTAAATGCTGGTTATGCAGCGCAAGTTATTATGGCTGATTTATTTATAGGTGAGAATGTTGAAGATAATATATTTATTCAAGATCTTTATTTTGGAAAAAGTGAGAAATTTGCAGAAGATTTTGATAAAACAATAAAAACATCTAAAGTGAAATTTGCAGATTATTTACAAGGCTTTAGCGTTGTTGGTTCTAATGAAGAATGTCAAAAAACTGATGAAATGCTAAAAGGGGCTATAGAGTATAAGTTGAGAAAGGCTAAAACCTCAGAAGAAATTGATAAAGTTTATAAGTTTCAACAAAAAGTTATTAATTTATATAAAGATGGTGGTTGTACTACTAATTTTATGGACACAGAAGATATTGTTAGAATGGAAAATTTATTGAAATTTGCAGATAAGATGCAAAAACAATGTAAATCTAATTTGGTTGCTCAAAAAAATGCAATAAAACAATCTATTAAAGATATTTAAGACAAAGTTTTGTTCTATATGAAATCCATTTAGAAAGAGATTAATGGGTATTTGTGTGAAATGTTAGTGTTGACATTGACATTTCATATAGATTTGTAATATGCTTTTGGGGTGGAGAGATTAAATGTTTGAAAAAATAAAGTTTAAAGGAACTTGGCGTTCTTATCAGCAAAAAGTATTAGATAATCTGCAAAGTCATTTATGTGATGAAAAACTACATATTGTAGCTGCTCCTGGTGCTGGAAAAACTATTTTGGGTTTAGAGGTTATTCGTCGTATTGGAAGGCCATGTTTAATTTTGGCGCCTACAATTACAATTAAAAATCAATGGGAATTAAGATTGAAACAGGCTTTTTTAACACAGCCAGATATTGCAAATGAGCTTATTTCAACAGATATTTTATCTCCAAAAGTTATCACGATTTCTACATATCAAGGGCTTTTATCTGGATTGTGTGGGCAAAGAGAAGATACAACAGATGGTACTTTGGAACAAGAGGGTGAAGTTGATGCTGAAGTTGAAGAAAAAAAGTATAATAGTAGGGTACTTGCTCGTATAGATGTTGAAAAAGCAAATAATTTAATAAATGAATTAAAGTCTAAAAAAATTGATTTGCTTTGTTTTGATGAGGCTCACCATCTTAGAAAGGAATGGTGGAAGGCTTTAGATTTTATCATGAAAAATCTTAAACCATCTACAACTTTATCATTAACAGCTACTCCCCCTTATGATGTTGATTTGAATGAATGGAAGCGATATGAAGAGCTTTGTGGACCGGTTGATGAATGTATTAGTATTCCTGAATTGGTTAAAAATGGTGATTTATGTCCACACCAAGATTTGATATATTTTTCACCTCTTAAAGAGGAAGAAACTAAATCGTATGATATTTATCAACAAAATGTTGAATCTTTTTATATGTATTTTTTACATAATAAAAAGTTTGCAGAAGAGGCTGTTAATTTACCAATTTGGAAAAATCCAAGAGAATATTTAAAGATATTATATGATGATGTTGATTTTTTTGTCGCTTTTGCGTCGTATTTAATTTATCACAATCTTTCTATTTCAGAAGCTTTTTATAAATTATGTGATATTCAAAAGAAAAAAATACCAGAATTTAATTTATTATTTGCTGAAAAGTTGCTTAATAAGTTGATGTTTGATTATACAGAGCATTTTATTAGTTTGGGTGATTATATTAATGAGTTTTATTTGTTAGCGCAAAAAAATCATTTGATATATAAGCACAGGCTTTATCTTTCTGGAAATCCTAAATTAACAAAAGAAATGGCAAGAAGTCTTGGTAAATTGGATGCGATTGAAAATATTGTTATTTCAGAATATAATCAATTAAAGGAAAAGTTGAGATTAGTTATCTTAGCTGATTATATTAAATTAGATGCTTTTTCTTCTCAAGTGGAGAGTTTAGGTGTTGTTCCTATTTTTATTCGATTGGCAAATATGAAGTTACAAGGTTTGTCATTGGCTATATTAACTGGAAAAATAATTTTAGTTCCTCAAGAAATAAAAGATAAATTAATAAACTTGATGACAGATGAGGGTGTGAAGCCAAAAGATATGGGATTTAACGTTTTTAAGTATTTTCCAGAGTATATTGAGCTGAAGCCTAAAGAATGTATAAAATCTAAAGTTGTTCACTTGGTTACAAAATTATTTAATGATGGGAAAATTAAGGTTTTGGTTGGAACACAATCCCTTTTAGGAGAGGGGTGGGATGCTCCAGCAGTCAATTCTTTGATTTTATCTAGTACAGTAGCTTCTTATATGTTGTCTAACCAAATGCGTGGTCGTGCGATACGAATAGAAAAAGGAAATCCAGATAAAGTTTCACATATATGGCATTTGGTTAGTGTTAGAAACTATAATTTTTCAGATGCAATAAAAGCATTTATATCAAAAAATATTTTGCAAGCAGATATTGTAGATTTTGAAAAAGTGCGAAGAAGATTTGATGGATATGAGGCACCTTCTTTAAGTAATCCGTATGATATTCAAAGTGGTATAGAGCGATGTTTATTGGTTAAGTTATCTAATTTTTTTAGAAATATTACTTGTAAAGATTATTTGAATAACTTAACGCAAAAAATGTTATCATATCAGAGAGATGAAACAAAAAAAGCCTGGGAAGAGGGGTTATGTAAGGGAACAGGTATGGGGCTTGGGCGATTGAAGGTCGGCTTGGAAACGCCAAAAGTTAAATTTAATGTTTTTTCTTATATAGATAGTTATATGGCAAGATTGACGAAAGTAGTAATGATATCATATCTCTTTTTTTGTTTCTTTTGTACTGAGGACAATAGAGATTGGAATACTTTTCTTTTAGGTAGTATTGTTTTAGGGGGTATGATATATATGTTGCCAGCTACATTGCGTATTATTATGACAGGTAAACCTGAAGGAATGTTAAAGCAAATTTCGTTGGTTATTTTGGAAACATTGTTTAAAACAGATATTATTTCAACTAATCCGAAAATGTCATCGTTAGAGGTTGTGAAAGTATCTGATCAATATTATATTTCAGCAAGTACATTATCGCAAAGAGATAATAATATTTTTATTGAATCGTTGCGGGAGTTTTTGGAACCAATTGAAAATCCTAGATATTTATTTGTTCGTAAAAATCCTTTTTTAAGTTTCTTGAAACAAGTTGATTACTATGCAATTCCTAGTATTATCGGTTTAAATAAAAAGAATGTTATGCTTTTTAAGGAGATATGGAAAAGGCGCATTGGTTATTGTAATATTATATATACTCGAACAGAAATTGGGCACGATATATTGTTGAAAGCAAGAGTTAGAGCATATTCAAACTTACAAAATAAAACTAAAAAGCTAAATAGATGGGAATAGATTGTTAGTGTTGAATAATTTATTATTTAGAAAATATAACAATTTAACTTCTTTTAGAATGGGTAATAAAAAAAGTAACTAAAAGGGTGTTTTTTTATGGCTATTATCTTTCTCGTGGTCGGCGAGGCATTATTACCTTGGGTGTTTTTTCTTCGTCATCATCCATCATAATTGAAGCCATCCATTCTTCTCTTTCTGTTTTAGCGCTTTCTAATTCTCTTTGTCTGATTTTATCAAAAAGTTTCCATTCTTTTTCAGATATTTCATTAACAGAGAACTCGCAAAAATCATACATATTAGCACCATCTGAATCTAGGTGATGTTTTAGTTTTTCTACAGGAATACCTTTGAATTTTCTTTGGGTGTGCATAATAGATCTTTCGTTTTCATTACAAAGATTGTACATGTTGCCTCTTGCTATTCCTTTAATAAAATCATAGTCCATTGCATCAACAACTATACCATCTTCTAATTTAAATAAGAACTCAAGTCTGCATTCGTCATAATCATCATCGCGTTCATCTCTTTTAAGAAGGTTAACTCTACAAAGATCTGATCTTGTTTTAATATATTTAATATTTGACATAATATGTTCTCCTTATTCGGCTAAACGTAATATCTGGGTTTAGTATATTACAAATTTTAAATCTTGTCAATTTTTAATTATAAGGAGATCTTGTCGTGCCTTTTCTAATTCGTCCGCAAAAAATGATAAAAATGTTAAAAAAAGTTAGGCTAAAATACAAAGTTTAACATTATGGATTTTAGCTCAAAACAGCCTTGTGTGTCCTATGTCTTTAATGACGTATAGGTCTTTCGTGTTGGTTAAAAGTGGCTTGAAAAAAGGCATAGAAAAAGCCCTTATGAAAAGGGCTTAATAAAAAAATGGTGCCGCTAGCAAGAAAGGGTACTCCCACTCAATATTTTGTGGGTCCTCCTCGTGTCGTAGGGTTCAAACTTCGTACAAAACTAAGCTATTCGCTAAAGTTTTACACTTGTTTTCACCAACTATCCACTCCGGACATTGCTTCGCAAGTCCTATCCTAGCAATTGGCAAAAACCATTAAAAAAGCCCCCATAAAGGAGGCCTTTTTAATGGTGCCGCTAGCAAGAATCGGACTTGCGACCCCGTCATTACCAATGACGTGCTCTACCACTGAGCTATAGCGGCATAAAATGCGCAAAAAAAGAGCAATCAATGACATGCTGCAACTCATAGCACAACCGTTTCACCGACTGCATACATTATAGTAACTATTTTTTTTTATAAAATCAATATAAATTTTTAGATTGTAGTTAAAAAAATAAATCTTATGTAAAATAAATAATTTGTTTGAAAAAAATAAAAATAAATGCTAAGAAAACCATATGTTTTAAAGAATTTTAAAAAGGTTAGTATATGCAAAAAGCACAAAATTATAACACTGTTTTAAAAAATGAACAAAATAAAGAAAGAGAATCGTTTGTGGCAAGGTATATGTGGATGCAGAGAAACTTTGCGTATTGCTTGTTTGTTACAGCTCTTGTTTGGTTTTTAGGTGTTGGTTATTATATTGAAAACTTTATTGGTTGGTCTAGTGTGATGGCTTTACCTCCGGTGGATTTTGGGTTGTTTTTGGTGTATTCTTTAATACCTCTTTTAATTCTTTGGTTTGTGATTGCATATATTGATAGAAGTGCAAATTTATCTGCAAGTTCTGCATTGTTTCAGAAGTATATTGATGGATTGATGTATCCAGACGATGATGCAACAAAGAATGCGAAAGCTTTTTCTTTAGTGTTGCAAGATCATATTAAACAACTTCAAGCGCAAAATGTTGAAGTTTTTGAGAATTCCAGAAAAGTTAAACAAGATTTGGAAAGACAAATTGAAGAGCTGTCTTCGATTTTGAAATTATTAGATAACTATTCTGGTAAAACTCTTATTGAGTTGAATGAAGGGGTTAAAACTCTTAGTGATAGGTGTGCGTTTGTTACAAACAAGACAGCTTCAACAATTACGCAGATGAAAAATTGTACAGATGAGATTTCTAATAGATCGGGGGATTTTGTTAGTAAAATATCACCATTGCTGGATGAAATATCTGCAATTTCTGCAAATATAAAAAACAATATATCAGATAATAAAGCTAATTTGGTAGATATTCGTGAACAGCTTCAATCTTGCGCAGATGTTAGTCAGGAACATGTTAATAGTATGATTGCTAGAACTTCTGAGAATACAGTTCGTATTAGTAAGGCCTTTTATAAAACAGCTGAAGAGTGTGAAGATATTTATAAACGTTTGGATAAAAGTGTTTCAGGTATTGAAGGTTCTATTAATACTCAAAAACGTTTGTTGGAAACTCAAAATCAACTAATTAATCATAATTCTGAATTATTAAATAATAATCTTAAAAATTATGGTGAGAATATTTCAAGCGAAATTGATAAGTTAGTTAAAAACTCAATAGACCTTGAGAGTTTGACTAAAAAGCAAATTAACACATTGAAAGCTGTTAATACTGAAACAGGGAAGGCTATTCAGTCTATTGGTTTTTCGTTTGATGAAAAGCGTGTTGAGATTGAGCGTCGTTGTGAAAAAGCAATTTCCAGTATGCAAAGTGTTATTATTGCAATAAATAAAGAAACTGAAAAATTGGAGGCTTTTGCTTCATTAACTCAAGCTAAAAATTCTGATTTGCAGACAATTGCAGAGACAATTGTTGATAAGGTGGGAGATATTTCTTCTAAATTAGCGCTAAAAACAGATGCTTTGAAAGAAAAGGCTGTTGATGTGATTGGTAAGTTTACAGAGGCTGGCGATATTATATCGCATAGTACAGATAAGATTAATAACTCGTCTAATTTGTTGTTAAATAATACGAAGCAAAATGCAATGATGATTGAAGAACAACAAAATAGTATTGATATAGCATTGAGAAATATTGATAAAATTAAAGAAAGATTGGATGAGCTTCAATCTAATATTAAAGGTTCGTCGATTGAGTTGAATAATTTGTTAGAGGATTATGAAACTGTTTTGGAAAATAAAGAGAAAAATATTAGGGTAAATCCTGAAACACAAAAGCTAGATAGAGAAGAATTGCAGAACTTATCTAAAATAATTGAACAAAAGCTAGCTAAATTGAATATTAAAATTGATAATTTATTTGCAGGTTATGATAGATTTGATTTATGGGAAGAATATCTTAAAGGTAAAACAACAATATTTACAGATACTATAAATACACCTCAAATGAAGAAGTATTTGCAAGTTATTAGAAAATCTTTTGATGATAATACAGATTTTCATAATAAGGCAGTTAAATATTTGTTTTTGATAGATGTTTTGATTAAAGAGATGGCAAATGGTAATGATAATGTTCGCAATGAGCTAATAAATTTATCTGTTAAGGCTTCTCTTGATAAGACATATTTTATTTTAATTAAAGCTCTTAATAATATGGATTAGATATGGGTGGTAATATTTTAGGTTTGAAAAGTAAAGTGTTTCTAGCGCCAATGGCAGGGATAACAGATTATCCTATGCGTAAGGTTGTGGCAAAGAGAAGCGTATGTAATTTGTATTCTGAAATGGTGGCAATAAATGCTATTAATCGAAAGAATAAAAAAACTTATCGTATTGCAGATGTATCTAATGAGCCGTATCCTGTTATTGTACAGCTTGTTGGTAATGATCCTGAGCTTTTTAGTGAATCTGCAAAATTGGTTTCTGAGCTTGGGGCGTATTCGCTTGATATAAATATGGGCTGTCCAGTTAAGAAAATTGTTGGAAATAATTCTGGTTCAGCATTAATGAAAGATTTATCTTTGGCGTCTAAAATTATTGAGGCAACAGTTAAGGCAACTAATCTTTGTGTATCTGTTAAGTTTCGTAAAGGCTGGGATGTAAATTCGGTAAATGCAGTGGAATTTGCTAAAATGTGTCAGGATAGTGGTGCGGCATATATAACAGTTCATGGTAGAACGAGAGCGCAGGGATATTCTGGTGTTGCTGATTGGGATATTATAAGACAAGTAAAAGAAAGTGTTAATATTCCAGTTATTGGTAATGGTGATATAACAACACCTGAGCTAGCAAAAGATATGATTGAAAAGACAAATGTTGATGGTGTGATGATTGGGCGAGGAGCTCTTGGTAATCCGTGGTTGTTAGGTCAGGCGCATAATTTTATTGAAAATGGTGATAGAGCTGTGAAAATATCGGTATTAGATATTAAAGAGGCAATGCTTGAACAGTTAGATGAGATGGTTAAGTTTTATGGAAAGGAAATGGCTGTATCTATTTCTAGAAAATATGCTTGTTGGTATTCAAAAAATTTGCGTGATGCAAAAAAATTTCGTGAAACTTATACAAAAATTTACGATTATGATTTAGCATTGAAAGCGATAGATGATTACTTTTCATCGCATGCAGAGGAAGATATAATATGAGAATTATAGTTGGTGGTGCTGGTAATGTTGGTAGAAGTATTGTAGATTACTTGTCTTTGGCAAGTAATGATATTATTGTTATTGATACTGATGCTAATAAATTAAGTGCAATAGCTAAGGAATTTGATGTACAAACAGTGCAAGGTTCTATTTCTCATCCTGGAGTGTTAGAAAAAATAAATGCTAAGAATGCTGATATGTTGATTGCTGTTACTTGTAATGACGAGGTTAATCTTATTGCGTGTCAGGTTGCTTATTCTCTTTTTCAAATTCCTAAAAAAATTGCAAGGGTGCAATCTGAATATTTTCTAAATCCATTATGGAATACTTTGTATAGCGATAGGCACTTACCGGTTGATTTGGTTATTTCACCTGATGTGGAAATTGCAAAATCTATTTTGAACTTACTTGAGGTTCCAGGAGCATCATCTGTTTTTCCCTTATTAGATGATAAATTATATTTGCTTGGTATTAAGTGTATGCATTCTTGTCCATTGCTTAATGTTGAAGTAAGTGAAATTAAAAGATATTATAATTCATCGGTTGTTCATATAACACGTGATAATCAAGGTTTTTTTGCAAAGCCAACTGAAACAATTCGTGCTGATGATGAAGTATTTGTTTTAGTTGAAAAAGAAAATGTATTTGATGTAATGCATGATTTTGGCTTTGATGTTAAAGAAACTGAAAACGTTGTTATTTTTGGTGGAAATGCTATTTCTTATTCTATAGCAAATGCTTTAGAAAAAGATGATACAATTAATTCTTGTAAAATAATTGAAGATAAAACCCATAAATCAATAGTTCTTGCTGAACATTTAAATAATACTCAAATTATCAGTGGAGAGATGATGAGTGATGTGATTTTGGATGAAGCTGAAATTAAGTCTGCAGATGTCTCAATTGCAGTGACTGATAATGATAAGGATAATCTTTTAGCGTCGCTTATTGCAAAGAGAAATGGTGCTGAGTATACGTTATCGCTAGTGAATTCAAGAGCTTTTGATAACTTGATTGATTATAGCTATGAAAATATAATTCTAGATCGTTCATTGATAACAACATCTGCTATGTTGCAGGATATTAGAAAAGCAAAAATTAACAATGCATATTGTTTAAAACGTGGCTTAGGTGAGGTTTGGGAAGTAAGAATTGATGAAGATTCTTTAAATGTTGGTAAAACAATTGATCATTTGGGGTTGCCAGAAAAGAGTAGAGTTGGTGCAATTTATAGAAATGATGAAATTATATTTCCAAAAACTGATGATAAAATAGAAATTGGAGATGTTTTGGTTGTATTTGTTTCTCCTTTGGCAATGCGTAAAGTTGAGGAAATATTTAGAATATAAAATAAAGTTTCATTTTATTAAGAGGTTATGTGGTTATGGTTTTAATATAAAATCATGATTTAAAATGTATTGCTTTTTTTATTTATATTTATATACTCGTTTATGTTGAGATAGCCCAAATCTCAACAAGGATATGACAATCCTATGCAACGGGCTAGAACTTTCAGATAATTGAAAGTTACTTGTTAATGGGCATTTACCAAAATGGTGGATGCCACAGAATAGTGTTTCACATGAATAATGTGGGCTATTTGCCGTTGCGTATAGTTGTCATCATCCACCACCTTTTGCAAATTGGCTTGGGATGATTGGTTTTTTTGAGTGAGTGGTATTTGTGCCTTTTTTGGTCATCGTGATACTGTTGTTACGTATGCTCTTGAAGAACTATTGGAAAAAACAGTCAGAGAGTTAATTGAGCAAGGGATTGATGAGTTTTGGTGTTGCGATCAAGGTTCGTTTGATTGGGTCGCAAGAATGGTTATGTTGCGAGTTAAAAAAGATTATAGACATATAATTTTATGTTATGTGTGTGCATATAATCCCGATTTATATTCTAAAGCAAAATTACAAGATTTAAATTCAAAATTTGAAATAATTTATCCTTTTGAGGCTTCTGAAGGACATCCTAAATTTGCTATTTCTAGGCGCAATAAATATATTGTGGAGTCAGCAGATGTTATAGTTTGTTGTATTGAAAAAGATTATGGTGGAGCATATAATGCATATAAACATGCTCAAAAAAAAGAAAAAACTATAATAAATCTTCTAGATTTTGTTTAATATTAGTTGCTAGATGTCTAAATAAATATTTTTTAATAAAAATTGGTTTAATTGTTTTTTATTGACAAAAATGTTTTTTTGTGTAATTTGTGTTTCATATTTAATATGATTATGGTTATTTTTTTAATATAGTGTAAATTATGGAACAAAGACGGAAAGAACAACTTTTAAATCAAGTAAAGTGGGCATACAATCATTTGATTGATAATATTGACCCTAATCCTAAGACGGATAATGTGGAAGAAATTTTGCATTTTATAAGCGAAGCGTTGTCTTTTGGAACAATAATTGTTTCTGGACGAAGGAATCCATCATCTTATATTGGTACACTCAAACAGTGTAAGGCTTTGAAGAGTAAATTTGATGGGCAAATTGGCGCTATAAGTAATGTTTGGTATTGGATGGGGTATGCTTCTTCTGATGATATTAGTAAAGTAGTTGCTAATAGGCGAAAAAATTTGGTTTTGAGTGTTCCTGCAGAAGATATTGAGGATGCTACACTGAATTTGGCTGAGGTTGCTTCATTGGATATTGTGTACGGATATGATCCTACTGAGCATATGTCGTATATTGGAAGCTACTGGACTTGTGTGTTGATGCGTAGAGCTTTGGGTGGTAAAGTTAATCGCATTTATAATCATTGGCATTGGATTGGATATGCAAATCTTAATCAAATTGCTGATGTGTGTAATAAGTATCATAAAAACTCTAGGCGTTTTAGACGTAGAAAAATTGTTTTCATGTACTAAATTTGATTATTCCCCTATCTGTTTTAGATGGGGGAATTTTTATTGAATGGTAGATTATAAAAAAAAACACCCTCGAAAATCGGGGGTGTTTTTTTTGTAGAGTACTTAGAAATGATTTTCATAATCTTTCCATGTACTAAAGCTCCAAATCTTATAAAGCTCCATATTAGACTTGAAGTCTAAATAAGGTACTTTATCGTAGGCTGTGTGGTGGCGGTGGCCATCATAAAAGCCGGCTTTCAAATACACAGTTCTGCAAAAGAACTTTCTTTTGTCCTCCTTGGATGCTCTAAGGTAGCAATTTATATCGCATCTTATGGCATCTTCGTAAGCTTCTGGTGTAAAAGAAGCTCGGGCTCTCAAATCAGCCTCAATGATGTTGCAAACAGCAGTTTCATGGTCTACGTTGTAGAGAAGCTCTTGATAGTTAGGCCATCCCATATTGGAATAGTCTGTAATGAGCTTTTCAAATACTGACCAGTCGGCTTCTAGCACTCCAGGGAGTAGATAGCGTTCTTTGCTAAAATCAGGAGCCTCCAAAGAGCAAGTGTCTTTGGTTAAAGGTCCCAATGATGCAGCAATGTAGCCTAGCATCAGTTCGCTTAAATGACCTTCGGGTGTGGCGCTGTCAAGAGTTAACGGGCAGTCTAAGACAACCAAATTAATCTTAACATCAGAATATTGGGGTTTACCAAATTCTAACATACCTTCGGCAAGCAGTCTTTTTGTGTACCAAGGTTGTCCTGAACACAAAATAAAAGTTGCTTCTTTCAGCTTAAGCGATTTAGCTAACTGATACATTTCACCAAAGTTGCCTTTGGTATCAATATCAGCGACGTTTCGTTGATGTTTGCGAATGTCATTGCAAGGCACAATCTGCTCAATGATGCGCATATATGCCTCTGCTTCTGTGTTTACCATATAACCTTTAGTTCGGTTAAAAACAGAAGCAAACAAGCCTTTGTTGCCACCTTTTCCTGTAGCAAACAGAGGAAGCCTTTTTCCATACTTTTCTTCGTATGCACGCATTGCCTCTATGGTGTAGATGGCAGCAGGCATGTATCCTGAAAAGCAAACAAGGAAAGGGTTAACCAACTTTTTGGGTATTTCGTACAAATCAAATACCTTAGCAGTTGATGTCGCCCCCTGAGCGTTGCGGTATGAGTACTCAGTACCATGAGTACATCCACCAACTTCAATCGCTCTTTTAATCACCGGAGCCCACTCTTTGATGTCAAGTTTGTGTGGTTCTACAATGATGCCTTCTTTTTGTATGGCATCAGCAATAGTTTCTCTTGCTTGTGCATTGCAAACATAGCCATTCTGTTCTAGCTGTTTCTTAATTAGGTTTTTCATTTTGTTTATATGTTTTGGGTTCGTATTCAATTTTAACCGACCACTACAATGAATGATGTATTTAATGTAAAGGTAAAACCATAAACACATGAAAAATACACAAAACATCTATAATAATTCGGATTTGTATGCATATAGTATCATAAAATTATGAAGCAATCAAGTGAATTTTTTATTTAGGATGTTTTTGTATTTTTTTATATTTAATGTATGCTAATAGATTGCTAAACATTACAAGTATTTCTAATAATCCAGCCCAATTTTTTATGCTTATTTGGTATGCAAGACATGTTAAACTATTAAATAAACCAACTATGCGCATTTTTTGAGGAGGGAGCCACCAGATGCAAAATAGAGTAATGGATACTAATAAAACAACTAAAATTGAAGATATTCCAACGTATGTGTAGTATAAAATAATCAAATAAATGGATTGAAAAAATATGTAAACAGCAAGCCATTGTTTGTTTAATCTTTCTTTTATATTAGCGACAATTAACATAAAAAATACAGCAATAAAAACGTATGTCCCACTTAATGAATTTAGGCAGTATAAACCAAGTGAGGTAAATACTTTTGATATTAAATCTAAAAGTAGCATCATTTTTTTTGTTTTCATAAATCGGCTTAGGCAATAACAAGCATAGTTTAGAATTGTAAATATATATCCTAATATTAGCATTTAGTTCTCCTTTATTTAGGGTAGTTTTTTAAGATGAAATCTATGTCTTTATCTCCACGACCTGATAGATTTACTAGTATTTTGCTATTTGGTTGTATTTTAGCAAGTTTTAGTGCATATGCAATAGCATGAGAGCTTTCAAGAGCAGGAATTATACCTTCTGTTTGTGATAGTTCATAAAAAGCATTTATTGCCTCTTTATCGTTTATGGTTTCATATGTTGCTCTTTGTGTGGCGTGTAAATGGCAGTGTTTAGGTCCAACGCCAGGGTAATCTAATCCACTTGCTATGCTATATGCAGGAGCTATTGTTCCATCTTCGTTTTGTAAAACTAAACATTTAAAACCGTGTAATATACCATCTTTGCCATAAGTTATTGATGCAGCATTTTCTCCGATTTTTGAACTTTTGCCGAGAGGTTCAACGCCTATTAATTTAACATTTTTATCATCAAAAAAGCCATTAAATATGCCAATTGAATTAGAGCCTCCTCCAACGCAAGCTATAACATAATCTGGTAGGGTGTTTGTTTGTTCTAAAAATTGAAGGCGAGCTTCTATACCTATTATTGATTGAAAATATTCAACGATTGTTGGAAATGGGTGGGGACCAACAACTGAACCGATAGCATAAAATGAATTTTTATAGTCTTTTGTGTATGCGCTAAAAGCTTCATCAACTGCTTCTTTTAAGGTTTGGGTACCTTTGGTTACAGAAATTATGTTTGCACCAAGTATTTTCATTCTTTCAACATTTGGGCGCTCTTTTTGAATGTCTATTGCGCCCATATAAATGTCGCATTTCATATTTAATAAGGCACATGCTGTTGCAATAACAACACCGTGTTGTCCTGCGCCTGTTTCTGCAATTATTTTTGTTTTACCAATTTTTTTTGCAAGTAGAACTTCACCTAAGCTATGATTTATTTTATGTGCGCCTGTGTGATTTAAGTCTTCTCTTTTTAAGAATATTTGAGCGTTGTATTTATTGGATAAATTTTTTGCAAAATAAGTTGGGGTTGGGCGTCCTGAATAGTTTTTATATAATGAAAGAATTTCTGCTTGAAAATCTGGAGAATCTTTAATTGATAAGAAAGATTTATATATATTATCTAGCTCTTGTTTTATTTCTTGGTTAATGAATTGGCCTCCGTAATTTCCAAAAAATCCTTCGTTTGTTGGGTTTGAGTGTTTGAGTTGAAATGTTGTCATCTGTTTTATCTCCGTTTAGGTGTTTACTTATAAGTGTATTTTTATTTTTTAAGACTTTTGCTCCACGAGTAATATTGCATAAGCTAACACCTAGCTCTTTGGTGATATCTCGTTGAGTTTTGCCTTGATTTAATAAATTTAATATACGCCATCGTGTAGATAAAACGTTTATTTCTGAAGTGGTTAGGAGTTCATTTAGCAACTGTTCAACTTCGTTAGGGGTTTGAAGTTGTGAAATAAATACTGCTAATTCTTTAATGTTTTTCATGAAAAAAGCTTTCTGTTTCTGTTTGTAGAAACATAATTAATATATAAAAATGTTTCTGTCAATAGTAACATTATATTTTTTTGTTCGTTTTGTTGACATGTTTGGTTTTTTGGGATATATTACGGGTGGTTTGGTAATGAATAATAAGGAAAATAATATGGCGACACCTCCAGTTTTTGATTTTGAAGTAAATGCTTTTAAAGGTATAAAAAAAATATGGGCGAAAGTCAGAAACTCTAAATTGTTTAAGTGGTTTAGAGGTTCAAGGCTTAATCCGTATCATTGGGGGTTAGAGGATATAAAAGCTAAAACTCCAGAAGAAGCAAAAAAAATTGCAAGAAAAAAGGCAATTGAGGCAAAGAAAAAGAAGTTAAAAGCAAAGGCAGAGTATATTTATAATAAGCAACGCCAGTTAGCTGAGCTTGATTGTTCGGTTGATGAGGAATTTAAGAGAGATAATATTGTTTTAAGGGGTAAAGGCGATGTTAGTGATAAAATTCCTCGTAATAAAAATGGTGATTTAGATTTATTAGCAGAAGATCCTATTGTTATATCTATTGTGCCAATGGAAGGTCCGGCGCTTATTGGTCATGTTTGTATGCAATATAAGGATAGGGTTGTAAATAGGTTGCTTACTTCTATTCATACAGATCCATTGTATCCTAAATATATGGAATATTCGGAGTATTACTTTGTTTATCCAAGTAAATTAGGTATTGATGGTAAAAAACTTTTAAGAGAAATGGATAAGCATAATATTAAAAAATATAACAAAAAGTATAATTTGATTTCAAATAATTGTGCGAGAAATGTTGGGCAGGTTTTGAGAAAAGTTGGGGTAGATGATATTGATTTTATGGGGTTTGATGATATAGGGCTTGTTTTTACTAATCCGGGAAATAATCCTTTCGGCAATGGAATAAGAGCTTGGTGTTTGAAACATGGTGTTCATGTTAATTTAAAAGAAATGGAAAAATATCACGAAAAACACAATTTTACAGACGTTAAAGAGCGAAGAGATAAGATGAAGCGCATTAGAGCAAAGTATGATGCTTATAAAAAGTATGTAGGAAGATAAAAAATAATTAAATGTGTTGATTTTAAAATTTTACATAATATATTCGCAGCTTGAGATATATTATGATGTTTTATAAGTTAAAATTACAAAATTATGTGTTTTAAGAAAATTTTTGATTTTTTTAAGAAAAAAGAAGACTTAACGAAGTATTATCCTTGTGTTCTTACTAAAGAGGATACTCGTGGTTTGAGCGAAAGAGAAGTTGTGAAAATTTACTCACCGGCGTTGGTTAATGAAGGTGTTGTTATCAAGTTGTCTCCCAAAAAGAGTGTACCAAAAATTAAAACACCAGAAGCGCTTCAAAAGTTAAAGATGGGGCTTAAGTATGTATGGTGTGATGGTTTTGAGTCATCTGTGTGGCAAGATAGAAAATGTAAATATCTTGGCATTAGGATAACTGAGAGCTTTATTTTGCATGAATCGATGATTAAGAACACATGGGATGACACAGTGACTTTATGGTTAAACAAATGTCAGGGTAGATATCTTACTTATGATGAGTTTATGTTGTTGACTAAAGTTTGGGATGAGGTTTCTCAAATGCGTGAAACAGCACATGATACTCCGTTGTTTGATTATTGGGCTTATTGGTTTGATGAAAAAGGCTCTGGATATTCAGGAGATAAGTTCGTGAATAAAGATGGTAAAGTCTTTCATCATTCAACAGAAGCTATTGCTTGTTTGTTGATGGCTGTGAAGTAAACGTTCAAAATGTAAAAAAAGCACTCTCTAAAATGAGGGTGCTTTTTTTGTGTTTAAATAGTGTTAATATTAGTATTATATAAAAAAAAGCTCCCACCGTAGGGTGGAGGCTTAAAACAGACCTCTTTTGAGGTGTGGGGCTATCGGTCTTTGTTCCCAGATAAGTATCCTCAACTATTCAGTATCTGGTTTTTTGCCAGATCACTTAGCTGGTTGAACAGCTGATTATTGCTGTAGCAACGGTGCACGTTCATCGTGCTACCATAGCTATAGAAATACTCAACCTGCACATCGGTAGGGTATTGCGACAAACTTTTGTTGCCGTTATACACGAACCAGAATCTGGTTGTTCTGGAACAAGTCTCGCTGAATACTTTCGACTCTATATACCTTTGCAGGTAGACGAATGGAAAGTATCGCCATACTCTGCTACGATAGATGCTTTTTGATATGCATCGTCCACCAATGTGGAGGGTTACATGCCAAAAAACATTGTTAAGCATAATCAAAACCTTCTTTATTATTTGGAAGATCTTTTTGGTGAGTTCTATCGTCTTAGGCATGATTGTGTTAACAATCGTTTCCTTTGCCTTTTGAAAGATTGCCTTTTTCATGGTTAAGTTTTAGTATAGTTTCCCTTAGCTTCTAATCGGAATAAAAATAGCATCTGTTGTTTTGAGAAGCGTTTGCAAAACAACGTTAATATATTACTATTCCATTTAAGCTAAACACAAAACTAAACAAGACTGAGTAAGACCCAATAGCGTTGAATTTCGGCATAACATATAGACATCATAATATTTTAACAGGTTTATTTTATCGTGTTTTTGGGGTTTTGTCAATAAAAAGGTACTAAGATAAAAAAAGCCCCCCACCATGGGGTGGGAGGCTTAGAGATAGTCTGTGTTACTTTTCACTGCGCTTTTCCTTCTCTTTCATGTATAGGGTGTACTTCCATGGCGTCGCTTTGAGTAGCGACACGAGATGAGGTGTGATGCTATCCCACTCTTTCTCGAGAAGAAGAGAAATGTAGTTTCTCAGACGCACGTTCACTAGCAAGTACTCTAGAGTATCGCTATCAAGCTTGAGGCCGGCCTCTGAGAAAATGAGGAAGTGTTCCATATTCATTTTTCTCTGGCTTTCTGGTAACACACTCTTGTTTTGCAAGACATATGTTTTCCAGTAGTCCAGGTTCTTCTCAGGCGTGCAGTCGGAAAAACCTTTTATTAGGCAATTTTCCTCGTAGATGTCAACTGCTCGTTGGAGCTTATCCTTGAGCGGATGGTTACTCTTGTAGACCTTTTGTAGTGAGCTCATGTGCAATCCGTTTGAAGAGATATACTCTATCAGGATATTATCTAGCTTCTTGACGTCTTTCTGTTGTTCAATCAACCATTCGAGGTGCTCGGTTGACAGAGTGCGATGACAAAGAGCTTTCCTAAGTAGGTCATATAGCCCACTATGGAGTATATTCGACAGACGGGGTATGTTGAATCCGTCTGACAGCAATACTAACAATCTGAGATTCTCATCACCAGATATCCAGAGAACGTTTGTTGCCTCTTTATTTAGGTATTTGAATTTATCAAAGCCAAAAGCTTTGACAAAGTTACCCAGGTTGAGCCAAGCATTCAGCTGCTCGTTCCAATCAAGCATCTGGATTGCTTTGAAGCAATCAGGCAAGATTGAATCCAGTTGATTACGCCTGTTTAGGTCATTACCGACTGTATAGATGAGGTTTAACTCATCGTATGAGCCGATAATCAGGGACTTTATAAACTCTGGTCTAAGACCAAAAGCTTTAATAAAGTCAGCCTTTTCAGCTACGGATACCTGCTCAAAAAGTTGAGTGACGGCATTCCTACTCAACTGTTTGAGAAGCCCAAGGTTTCTCTTTGCAAGCCAGTATTCAACTTGGTACTTGACGGGAAGGTCAACAAGTTCTTGATGCTCATATTTTTGCTGAGCATCAATAAAAGCAATCCTCTTTCTTTTGGGACATGCTCTTGTGAGTATGAATTTGTCCCAAAAGATCAGCCCACATAATGGCATTAGCTTGAGCAGAGCATTTACAACTTTGTTGTCCCAAGGCCTCTTGTAGATTAGTTTGGCCGCCGTTTTTGCTGAAACCATATAAATGGTTGGCATCAGCAAGAACAATACCAACGTTGCGCTGAGCGCTACTATTACATAGAGGATCATCAGAATTGATATGAATACCTCCTTACAAAAGTTTCCTGCATTTTTCAGCACAGTTGCAGTTCTGTGTTTGAGTGTTGTAGCCATAGTCTATATTTTTTTAGGCTACCCCATAGCTTCTAATAGGGATAAAGATGAATAATAAGGTTCGTTGTCTTGAGAAGCGGTATCGATATGATAACAAAACAACACCAATCCTCGGATTTACTCCATATTAGCCATCATATAAATCAGAAACTGAGCAGAACAAAACGCAACTTAGTAACATAGACTTTTGATAATGACAATAATGGACATAATACTTAGATTAGTGGGGGTATTGTATTTTATTTTGGAAATTTTGTCAATAGCGTATTAAAGGGAATTTTTAATAATTTTATGATATTTATGTAAAAAAATAGGAGAAAGATTATGAAAAAACACAAGATGAAAGTTAAAGAGCCATATTTTGGTATGTTACAATGTGGCAAAAAGACAATAGAATTAAGGTTGTTTGATGAAAAAAGAAGAGAAATAAATGTGGGCGATGAAATAAAATTTGTCTGTTTTGAAAATGATGAAAAATTTTTTATATCAAAGGTTATCAAGTTATATAAAGCAAGGAATTTTAAAGAATTGTGTAATCAGTTTGATTGTTTAAAAGCTGGATTTATAAATAAGGAAGAGTTGATTTGTGTTTTAGACGAGTTTTATAGTGAAGAAATGCAGGAAAAATTTGGTGTTATTGGAATTGAGGTGGTTAAAATAGGTTGATTTGTTTGGAAAAATATGATATAATTATTTTAGGTTATAAAAGAGAGAATTGTAGGGAGATATTGTTATGAGTGGCAAATGGGAAACTTTAGCAGTAGCAGCAGTTGTATCTGCATCATTAAATGCTAATGCTATGGAAAATAACAATATTGTAAATGATGATAATTCTACAAAAATAGAAACACAGGGCGAACGTTTGGATAGTCTTGTTGTTGATGATATGAGTGTGTCATGGCAAGCTGTTCAATCAAGGGAAGAACTTGCTAAAGAAATGAAAGAAGATTCTAAAAATGCTCATGCTGTGGTTAATGAACTTGAAG
>JAEIGA010003761.1_pt1 | contig 23643 bp, 19 predicted proteins | sample 9270691 | NCBI WGS metagenome assembly JAEIGA01 (sample SAMN17057246, study PRJNA624740) | gut metagenome | biome: biome; isolation source: fecal sample | host: Bos grunniens | place: China: Xizang | collected 2019 | reverse complement strand
GTTAGCCCCCACCTCTCTTCTCACTCCTTACTTTCTCCCCCTTTTTTCCGTGAGCACCAGTAAAAGCATCCGTCAGGATGCGCAGCGTGCAGGACTCAGTCCTGCCGCGGGTGCAGGGGTGCGACCCCCTGCCTGAGGGGCGTGGGGGCGAAGTTAGCCCCCACACCCCTCCTTCCCCTCGCCGCCCCTACCGTGGCAAAGCCACTAACCTGCGACTCTGCCGCCCTTAACCACGTGCCGCAGGTGCTCCTTTTTATTTATTAATGTAGTGGAGGTGGTGGCAATGTGTTATACTATTTTTATGAAATTGCCAAAGAATCCTTTTTTACGTAAATTGATTGTTTTGCCGTTTATTGCAGTGGCGGCGTTATTGGTGGCAGATGTCTACCAACAAGTCACCATGCAGACGCCTGAAGATGTCTTAGTGATGTTAAAGGCACAACAGGTCATGTCGCAGACGATGATTGTCAATGGAAAGTCTGTTTTGGCCGATGTATGGCGGTTGCCCGAGTTTTCCTCTTCAGTGCCTTTACGCAAGCTGAAGGCAAAGGTCATCACGGTGGGTAAAATTGTGTACGTTTTTCACGACGATTTTACCTCTATTCGCGGTCAATGCACGTATCCTTCTGATTTGCCAGCATGGGATATCTCGTGCAACTATGTCATTGATGCGACCCACTCTCGCTTTATCAGTGGTTCTTCCACGCAATCGCCCGAATCCCTTTTAGCTGCGTTTGCCGCAACCGCCACTGCAGACGGATGGACGCCGCTCAATAGTACCTTATGGCAAAAAGAGAATCTCACCCTCTTTGTGCATGCCACAGAGGGCGACCCTGACACCCATGTGATGCTCGCAGTTCAGAAGGAAATCCAATGAAACAGAAGATTATCCTCATCATTTCCGTTGTCGCAGGACTCATTGCGGCCTTTTTGACGGGTTCTTACATCTCTGCGCAGAAGCAAGCGCTTGAACGAGAAAAGGCGGCATTTGACCGAAGGAACCGCAGCATTGATGTGGTCGTCCTAGTAAAATCCCTACCTGCGGGAACCACCTTAACGATGGCCGACCTCGGCATTTTGACCTTCCCCGAACGTGCGCTGCGCGAGCAGACCATCCGTCCCGATGGTAATACTGCCATGCGATTGGTCGGGCGCAAGTTGGCCGTGGGGGTCAGCGGACGTCAGCCCCTCTTGTGGAGCGACATTGAAGGTGGCGCACCTGGCGCAGGTGGACTCTCCACCCTCCTCCCGCCGAAGATGCGTGCGATCTCTATCTCCGTTTCGGCAGCGGCAAGTGTCAGCCACATGGTTCGCCCCACGGACCACGTGGATGTTTTGGGCACCTTCACCCTCCCCAGCAAGACGGTGGAAGGCGCGACCGAATTGGTCACGATGACCATTTTGCAGGACGTCTTGGTTTTGGCCACCGGTAAAGAGACCGCCACCACCTATCGTGGAGGCGACCTCAACTACTCTTTGGTCACGCTGCAAGTCTCCCCTCACGAAGCAGAAGTGCTTACCTTTGCCGAACAGATGCGCGGCCGCCTAACGCTTGCCCTGCGTAATCCTGAAGATTTGCACTACGAAAAGGATTTACAGCAAATCAATTTTGATCAGATTCGCACCTCTTTGGAAGAATTAAACCAGCGTCGCCAGAAAGAACTTCTGCGCAAGAAATAGTCGGAGAGCTGCCGTGGACTATCTGATTACGATCGCCCTTCCTGGTCAATCGGCCCAACAAATCACCCTGCCCTGCGGTGCGTATATCGTTGGCCGCGGAACAGACTGTCCGATTCATTTGGAAGATTCGAGCGTCAGCGAACTGCATGCGAAGTTAATCCTCTCTCCCACAGAGGCGTGGATTGAAGATTTAGGCTCCTCCAATGGCACCATTGTGAATTCAGTGCCAGTGACGACATCGTCCAAATTGGATGCCTCTACGATTGTTTCGGTGGGCAACACCGTCTTTCGTGTGCAGCCCAAGCAACCCGCTCCGCAGGCCCCAGCCCCCACTCCTGCGCCATCCGTAGCGGCCGCCCCTGCGATGCCACCCCCCGTCTCTGAACCCGCCCCGCCCCCTGTGAATTACAAGGCGCGCGCCCTTCGTCAGACCGTAAAATCCCAAATTCATGACGAATTAGTACGCCGACTCGACCTCAAACGCTTAACGGCGGGCTCCATCTCGGCAGACGAACTGGCCAAACGCGTTCGTGAAACCCTGCAAGCGATTTTGGATGAAGTCTCCGAACGTGGCGCACTGCCGGCGAGCATTGATCCCGATGATTTGGTCAATGAAATTTACGATGAATCCGTCCGCTTAGGCCCAGTGGAACGCTTTTTGGCCGATGACTCCATCACCGAAGTCATGATTAATGGCCCTGAGCAAGTGTATGTGGAACGCAACGGTCGCCTCGTGCTCACCGATCAAACCTTTATGGATGATGCGAGCGTCTTAGCGGTGATTGAACGTATCGTAGCGCCCTTAGGTCGACGCATTGACGAGAGCCAACCCTATGTGGATGCACGCCTTGCAGATGGTTCGCGTGTGAATGCGATTATCCCTCCGCTCTCCCTTATCGGCCCCTGCATTACCATTCGTAAATTTGCCAAGCGCGTCCTGACCACCGAAGACTTTGTTCGCTACGGCACCTGGACACCCGCCATTGCCGCCTTTTTAGAGGCGTGCGTTAAACTGCGCAAAAACATCATCGTCGCAGGTGGTACGGGCTCAGGTAAGACGACCCTACTCAACGTCCTCTCAGGCTTCATCCCCACCTCCGACCGCATTCTCACCATTGAAGACGCGGCAGAACTTCGCTTAGTGCAACCCCACGTGGTGCGTTTAGAAGCCCGTCCGCCCAATATTGAAGGCAAAGGTGCAGTAACCATCCGCGACCTCGTGCGCAATGCCCTGCGTATGCGTCCAGATCGCATTATCGTAGGTGAATGTCGTGGTGGCGAAACGCTTGACATGTTGCAAGCCATGAACACCGGCCATGATGGCTCACTCACCACAGTCCACGCCAATAGTCCACGCGACGTGATTAGCCGTTTGGAAACAATGGTGCTGATGTCTGGCGTTGATTTACCCAGTCGCGCCATCCGTGAACAGGTCGCCAGCGCAGTGCAAATCATCGTCCAAGAGGCACGCCTCAGTGATGGTTCGCGTAAGATTGTGGCGATTTCAGAAATCACCGGCATGGAAGGTCAGCAAATCGTGATGCAAGACCTCTTTGTCTTCCGTCAGACCGGGCTTGATGCCAATGGACGCATTCAAGGAAAACTCACCGCCACGGGTGCGATGCCGACCTTCTTTGACACCCTCTCCGTGCGAGGGCTCACGTTAGCCCCCGCACTCTTCCGTCCGGAGGCAGAATGAACGTGTGGGTCATCAGTGCACTGACACTCGCGGGAATCGCGGCGGCAGGGCTCGTCTGGGCCTTCGCCTCGGCCTTCTCCGAAAGTGCCCGTGAGGCTACCTCTGTTTATGAAGACGAAATCTCACAGTCATTAGAATCGCTCTTCCTCTTCATTCCGGCGAGAAAATTGGTGGACATCGGCATCCTCTCTGCTGCCACGGTCTTCCTTTTGGTGATGTTGCCCTTCTGCAGAATTGAACCACCCTGGATTCTCCTGCTCGGGATTGTCATTGCCACACTCCCTGCGACTGCGGCATTTTATCTCCCCAAATGGATCGTTAGCCACCTCAAGGCGCGCCGTCTTGAACGCTTTAATCTCCAACTTCAAGATACGCTCCCGATGATGTCCAATGCACTTCGCGCGGGGTTTTCAATCAACCAAGCCTTCGAGTCTGTCGTTGAGGGGTCAGAAAATCCCATCAAACAAGAAGTCGCCCTTCTCCTACAACAGCTTCGCGTGGGCGTCTCCTTCTCCGATGCGCTCAGTGCTTTAGAGCAACGCGTGGGAAGTGAAGACTTAACCCTCGTCTGCACGGCGATTGATATCTCGCGCAAATCGGGTGGCAACCTCACCGAAATCTTTGACACCATCGCCGAAACCATCCGTGCGCGCTTACGCATTCACCAACACGTTCGCACCCTCACGGCACAAGGTCGCCTCCAAGGGATTATCATTGGCGCGATGCCCTTCCTGCTCGGCATTGGCATGTTGATCTTCAAGCCCTCCCTCATGATGCCCTTTGTGTGTTCATTAATGGGAGGTGTCACCCTATTCGCCGTGACGGCATTGGTAGCCGTCGGCGGACTACTCATCCGTAAAATCGTCACGATTGACGTCTAACACACGAAAGGCGAAGGCAAGTGATGGTTTTTCTCTATTGGTTTTCAATTCTCTTCTGGGCCATTTGCATCGCGGCATTGACGTGGTATGTCATGAGTTTTGCATTGCAAATCACCTACGTGACACTCGCGGATGGGCGCCAACAAGAACGAAAATTACCCCTCCTTTTCCGTCTGCTACTCCCCTTTGTGCCTAATTTGGAGACAATTCTGCGTCGCCAGAGCCTCCGTGCCACGATTAATACTGCGACGTGGCAACTCATGGCTGCGGGTTATGAGGGGCTCCTTACGGGGCGCGAATTCACGGGTCTGCGCATGCTTGTGCCCCTCATTGTAGGATTATTCCTCCTACTCTTCTTTATCCCCTTGGGCGCGAATGCATTCCCAATATGGTTGGTCGGAACCTTGCTCGCATGGTGTTGGCCCCTGCACTGGCTACGCACCATGCGCGAACGCCGAGCGAAGAGCATTTTGCGCGCATTACCCTTCGTCTTAGACCTGCTCACACTCTCGGTCGAAGCGGGTATGGATTTTATGGGCGCAGTCCGCAGAAATTGCGAAAAGCGCGCCTTAGATCCGCTCAATGAAGAACTTTTACGGATGCAACGCGAGATTCAAATCGGCACCACCCGAAAGGTGGCCTTCCGCAACCTCTCTGAGCGCGTACGCCTCCCGCAATTGAGAACCCTCTGCTCAGCACTCATTCAAGCCGACGAACTTGGCGTTAGCCTCGGGTCAATTCTGCGTATTCAAGCAGAACAACTCCGTCGCGAACGCTTTGAGCGCGCAGAGAAACTGGCCCATGAAGCCCCCACAAAGATGCTCTTCCCGCTCTTACTCTTCATCTTCCCGGCCACCCTCATTGTGTTGTTAGGGCCAGTGATTGCCAATATCATCACTGAGGGGCTCTTCTAAGCCTCGCCCCCTCGGACGTTCTGACCTCCAAACCCAAAACCCAAAACTCCGAACTCTGAACTCGGAACTCCGAACCCAGAACTCCGAACACCCCACGTCCATTATTCGCAAAAGGTCATTACGCTATGGAATTTGATTTTATCTTTCGCAATGCCACAGTCTTTGACGGCACAGGCGCCAAACCAACGATTAAAGACGTGGGGATTCGAGGCGAAAAGATTGTAGCGGTGGGCGATCTCAGTGCCACGCAAGCCCCCGAAGAACGGAATGCGAAGGGGCTGTGGTTGACGCCAGGCTTCATTGATGCGCACACGCACTCTGATGCCTTTCTGCTCATTGAGCCCTATTCACCCAGCAAACTCACGCAGGGCGTTACCACCGAAATCGGCGGACAATGCGGGGGAAGTGCAGCGCCCCGCATCAACAATGCACGTCTCCCCTCCGATTGGGAAGCGCAAACCTACCCCGCCCGTCTAGGTCAAGCACCCTGCGTAGGACCGAATTGGACCACCGTGGCCGATTATCGCACCTGCTTTGAAGCGGCACGCCCAACGACCAACTTTATCCTCTTTGCGGGGCACAATACGTTGCGCAAAGGGGTGATGGGTGATGCGCCGCGCGCTGCTGAGCCTGCCGAAATCGATGGCATGATTCATAACCTGGAACAAGCCTTGGATGAAGGTGCGTGGGGCATGACCACGGGACTCATCTACCACCCTGGCGTCCATAGCCGTCCAGAAGAGGTGTTGCGCCTGGCCGAAGCCTGCGCCAAAAAAGGCGGTATGTATGCCACCCATATGCGTAGTGAAGGTGACCAACTCTTAGAAGCGATCGATGAAGTCCTCGCCCTCACCCGTGCCACGGGCATCCGCACCCAAATCTCCCACCTGAAGACAGGCGGACGGGACAATTGGCACAAGCTCCCAGCGGCATTGGAAAAGATTGAAGCAGCGCGTGCTGAAGGGCTCCACCTCCACTCGGACCGTTATCCCTACCTCTCCTCTGGCACTGACTTAGACATCGTATTGCCCGATTGGGCAGCGGCGGGCGGGAATGCAGAGATTCTCAAACGTTTGGATGACGTGCGCACCTGTGGACAGATCGCCGCAGAGATTGATGCCTCTGGCCGTGACCCTGATGCCATTATGATTGGGGGTACTTGGACTGCAGAGACACGTCCCTGCTCGGGTAAAACGGTAGGAGAAATCATGCGCGCGACCTGTCGCACGATGGGGGCAGTCATTACTTGGATTCTCCGCATGGATCGGAGTCGCACGGGCGCCTTCTTCTTCAGCATGTGTGAAGAGAATCTGCACACCATTTTGAAGCAGCCCTGGGTGATGCCGGGCTCAGATGCGTCATTGCGTGCGCCGTGGGGGGCATTGGGCAGAGATACACCTCACCCGCGTGCTTATGGCACTCACCCCAAATACTATCGCACACTCACCGAACAACTTGGATTCACCCCCGAGGAGACCATCCGACGCATGACCTCGTTGCCAGCGAAAGCCTTCGGCATTCGCGAACGTGGCGAGATCCGAGAGGGATTTTATGCAGACCTTGTGCTCCTCAATCCCAACACCTGGCGCGACACGGCCGACTACCACTGTTCGCATGCCTTCGCCACGGGGGTAGACACGGTGATGGTCAATGGCGCGCCCGTCTTTATGGGAGGGCAGATTAATCCCTCTGCGCCCCGTCGTGGAGCCTTCCTTACGCGATAAGTGACGGCAACACGCGCCGGCATCCCTTTTATTTCCATTTCCAAAACAAAACGACGACCGCAAACAGCGATCGTCGCTTTGTTTATTTCCGTTAGCGTTTAACGAAAGAGTTGGTAGATACCCAAGCAAATGAGCGGGAGCAGGAAGAATACACCCACGATATAGATGAGTGCGACCAAACGCTTCTTACTGGCCAATTGCGCGAGGCTTGAGGCAGCCACCATTGGGATTCGACGTAAGAAGGGAATCCCAAAGATTACAATGACACCAAACACATTAAAGAAGAGGTGGACAAAGGCAATCTGAAGTCCAAGGTCAGCACCCTCTCCCGAAAGCGCAAGTGCGGCAAGGAGTGCAGTCACGCACGTGCCAATATTCGCCCCCAAGGTGAAGGGGAAGACCTGGCGCAACTTCATTAAACCCGCCCCTGCAAGAGGGACGATTAAGGAGGTGGTGGTGGAGCTCGACTGCACAAGGGTAGTAATCAAAGCACCACTCCCAATTGCGGCGAGGGGACTCTTACCCACAGCAGAACGGAAAATCTGTTCGGCACGTCCCGTTAAGAGGATGCGAAGCAACTTCCCAAGGAGGAGAATCGAACAGAAGATGAGGGCCAACCCAAACAGCGTGTACAACAAAGCGCCAATCCATTCTGGACCAGGTGTCGCGACGAAGAGTTGCTTGAAGGCAGTGGTCGTGGGACGCGTAATCACATTCATAAAGTTGAACGAATCAAGGTTAAACCCACCCGAACCGAAGCAAAGCGTGGTCAAACCCTTCGAACACTTTTCAAGAAGGCCAAAGGTCATCTCAAGCGGGAAGAAGATTAACACCGCAGTGAGGTTGAAGAAGTCATGAACCGTCGCCGCCGCAAAGGCTCTTCTAAACTCTCTGCGATGCCCGATGTGACCGAGTGAGACCAGTGTATTGGTAATTGAGGTACCAATATTCGCACCCATAATCATTGGGACGGCAGTTTGGATGGGTAAGCCAGCGGCACAGAGGGCCACGCAGATTGAGGTGGTCGTGGAGCTCGATTGAATAATCGCAGTCGCCAAGATGCCCATGATTAATCCCATGAAGGGATTTGTCGCAAAGGCAAAGAGCGACTTTGCACTTTCCGCGCCACCAAAGAGCAGTTTAAAGCTTTCACCTAAGGAAGAGACTGCCACTAAGAGTAAGTAGACAAAGCAGAACGTGGTTATCCACGCAAGCCAGGGACGGGCAGTGATGGCTTTAAACGTACGCGTAATCACCCCCTCTTTAGGCGCAGGGGCTTCTCGCTTTTTATCTAAATTCGCATGAAGGGATTCCACCGCGGCAAGTAAACCATCACGAAGGCCATGCCAAGACTCAACATGATAGTCATTCGCAGGATCAACAACACAGTTGATGAGCTCATCCTCAAGCGCGGCACGCTCTTTCATTAACTGCTTCAACTTCTCCTTTAAAATGTCAGGCGAAAGACCTGAAACCTCGAGCGCTTTAATTTCATCACGGAGCAATAAGAGCCGATGCTCTAAACTGAGTTGTTCTGTATTCATACTTTTCCTTTCAATTGATTACCACTACTATCGCAAAGCTCTGTTAGGATTTGATTAGGGCAATGTTATGAATTCGTAAACAAATTGCCGAAGGCTGAACCCCTTCGGCAATTTGTTTCGTTACGATTAGCATGAAGTCGCGTCGTTAGGGACGGCGGAAGCGAATAGAGAAGGTCGTCCCAACGTTACACTCAGACGTGACCGAGACTTTGCCACGATGAAGGATTGCGATATGCTTCACAATGGCAAGCCCTAAGCCCGTCCCACCCGTGGCGCGGGAGCGTTCCTTCTGCACACGATAGAAGCGTTCGAAGAGGCGCGGGAGATGTTCTGCGGCGATGCCCACCCCATTGTCGCTAAAATGAACGGTGATGTGGCGCGCCGTTTCCGTAAAGCTTACGGTGTAGCGCGTGGCATTAGCATAGCGCAATGCATTATTAATGAGATTGCCGAAGAGATGCTCAAGTAAGCGTTCGTCACCCATGATTAAGGCTTCTGGCGGCGGATCTGGCACAAAGGAGACGGTCACCTTCTGCGCCGTAATCTCGTCATGGTAGTAGGCAAGCGCATCTTCAATGATGTGCACCAAATCAATGCGACGGAAATCTTGCACGGCATTCGCTTGGCGACGTTCAATCGTCGCAAGCGAGAGGATGTCTTGCACGAGATTATTTAAACGGGTAGTCTGGCGTGTAAGGATGTCAAAGCAACGCGCCTGATTCGCGGGGTCGAGTTGCATCTCAGTCAGGGTCTCAACCGTAGAGAGAATGGCCGTTAGGGGCGTCTTAATCTCATGAGAGACATTAGCAATGAAGTCCGTGCGCATGCCTTCTAAGCGACGCAAATCCGTTACATCGGTCAAGAGCAGGAGGAGATTTGGCTTGTTCTCATGGACTAACCGCGCGATGTGCGTTAGGAAGACATAGGAGACCCCATGGTCATTATAAGAAATCTCCTGCGCCTCCAGAGGAAGTTCCTCTAAGGCAGCCTCCACAAGGGAACTCAAGGTCGCGAGACCAATCGTCTCAATGGTTGCGTTCGGGTGACGAAGGGACTCGCCAAAACGTTGGACTGCAGCGTGGTTTGCATGCAGGATTTCGCCTTTGTTCCCGATGTAAAGAAGCGGTTCGCGCAGTGTATTAAAGAGTGTATCGAATTCGTCCTTCTCGTGTTGCAACGTGGCAATGTGCCCCTTTAACTGCGCCGCCATCGTGGCAATCGACTGTGACAACTCGCGCAAGAGGCCCGAATGGGGCAAGACAATCGGCGTATTGAGTTGACCCTCGGCGATGGCCTGTGCGGCACGTTGGAGTGAGATAAAGCCCGGACGAATCCGTCTAAAAATATAGAAAATTAAAGCAAGGACCAAGGCAATCCCAAGTACCAATGCCAAGAGAATGGCCGCAACGGCTTCCGTAAATGCATCATCAAAGGCATTCACGGGAAGTGAAACGCGCAGAATCCAATCATTGGGTAAGCGACGGGCATTGTAAATCAACGTCGCGTGCATACTCGTGGAGTAACGAATGGTAAAGTTATCAGTCTCAGCGGAGGCGCGTTGGATCTCTGGGCGTTCGATGTGACTGACACGAGAGAGCGCCGAAATATCTGAGTCAATCACGACCGCGCCCAATTCGTCAATCACCGTAATGCGCAAAGGCTCTTTGTGAAATGGACGAATCTTCTCGGCAATCGTCGCAACGTCTCTACGGGCGATGTCATCCTGCAACAGTAACGTAACTAAGGTCGCATGCGTGCCAAGGCTGTGTTGGATATCTGCAATGTAGTTGCGCCGAAAGGAGTGATATTGGAAAAAGAGCAGAATGACGGTCAGAATAACCAAGACACCCGCGGTCGCAGGGAGCACGGAAAGTAAAAAGTCACGCCGTTTCATAACAGATTCACTCCACCAATTCGCCGTCGCTTAGTTGACTCCACGGAATTCCATTCGTGAGGCTTCACACGCTCATGCGGTAGCCAATGCCACGCACCGTTTCAAGATTACGCCCAAATTCACCCAACTTTTTACGTAAGCTCACAATCTGGACATCCACCGCGCGATCGGTAACGGGATAGTCGTCCCCCTTCGTACGCGTAATAATCTGACTCCGTGTATACACATGACCCGGAGATTCGCAGAACAAACGAAGTAACTCAAAATCTCCCGCTGTTAAGGAGAGTGGCTCCTCGCCCAACCATGCACGATGTTGGTTCACATCCAAGCGAAGTTGCTTATACGTAATCACTCCGTTCGACACAGTCTCGTCTTCCCAACGCAAATGGGCACGAATGCGCGCCACCAACACCTTGTTACTAAATGGCTTTGTGATGTAATCCACCGCCCCCATCTCAAGCCCGAGGACGATATCACTCTCCTCACTCTTCGCCGTTAACATGATGACAGGAATTGAGGCCAACTGAGGTTCTTGTTGCATCTTCCGAAGTACATCCAGCCCATTTATCCCTGGGAGCATCCAGTCCAATAAGACCAAATTAGGACGTTGCGCACGGATTGCCTCCAGTGCTTGAAACCCATCCTTAGCCTTTGCCACACGAAAACCCGCAGACTCAAGATTCATTGTAATTAAGAGACGGATCGGTTCCTCATCCTCAACAACTAAAATCAATGCTTGGCTCATAATGTTTCCTTTTTATCTCCTACCATAATACTATAAAAACCACCAACGTGACACGTTAGAACTTTGTTAGGCGCTCACCCCGACCTCAATACCGCAGGGCGCGCCCCCTAAGTCACTCCCCACCGCCACTCCATTTGACTTCTAAAGCGCGCCGCCGATTCCTCCCCTCACTCCTCCCTTCTCCTCTCCTTCAGTTAACCCCTCACCCTTTAAGCGCCGCATTTCATCTCCATCCACCATCCTTCGCTACACATCCCAATAAAAAACAATCCCTCAATGCTCCTTTTCCACTTCATCAATACCATCAAAATGATCAAAGTAAAATTATTTTGAAAAAGTACTTGCGTTTCAGTAGAAGCTTTTGCTACAATACGCTCCGTTTTCAACCCACTCCGGGGGATTAGCTCAGTTGGTTAGAGCGTCTGCTTGACATGCAGAAGGTCACTGGTTCGAGTCCAGTATCTCCCACCAAATACGGACCGTAGCGCAGCCTGGTAGCGCGTTTGCTTGGGGTGCAAAAGGTCTCGGGTTCAAATCCCGACGGTCCGACCATTCCTTTCTTTTAGACCAGAGCCTATGGCTGTGGTTTTTTTGTTTCTAAGCCAATTGAAAAGGAAATGGGCCGATGATTGATCTCACCATCAAAATCTTTCCCATATGTGCGGTTCTGTTTTCGGCATTTGCCTGCTTTTTCCCTACGACGTTAAATAGCCTCTCCTTTCTCATCGTGCCATTATTGGGCTTCATTATGTTGTGCATGGGAGCTACGCTCTCCATCTCCGACTTTATCCAAGCGATTAAGCGTCCGCGCGCGGTTGTGATTGGCATCTGCTTGCAATTCATTGTTATGCCGCTACTTGCCTGCGGGATTGGTAAACTCTTAGCGCTCCCCCAGGCACAATACGTGGGCTTAGTGATGGTCGGCACGGTGGCTGGCGGAACGGCATCAAACGTTATCGCCTACCTTGCCAAAGGTGACGTGGCACTCTCTATCACGATGACTGCGTGTTCAACAATTGCGGGCATTCTCCTTACACCCCTCCTCTCCTCGCTCTATCTTGGCGCAACCATTGAAGTCCCGATCTTAGAGATGTTTGAAAGTATCGTGTACATGGTTGCGATCCCTGTTGGGTTAGGTCTGCTCATCAATCGACTCTTCCGTGCGCGTCTGGCGCTTTTGAATCAGATTGCGCCAGTAGCATCGGTCATTGGGATTGTCTTTGTGATTGGAATTATCGTCTCATTAAACGTTGAACACCTGCGTAATTGCGGCATTCTTGTGCTCTGTGCAGTCATCTTACACAACCTCTGCGGGATGCTTTCGGGATATGGCTTGGCGCGCATTTGCAAGTGTGACCAACGCACCGCGGCCACTATCGCGGTTGAAGTGGGCATGCAGAATTCTGGATTAGCCTCTGCGCTTTCAACGCAATTCTTCGGCATCGCGAGTGCCTTACCAGGTGCCATCTTTAGTATTTGGCACAACCTTTCTGGCGCACTTTTCGCCACCTTCGCACGAAAGCGATTACTCAAGTAATCAAACAAAAAAGGACGGCTCATCAGCCGTCCTTTTTTGTTTCAGTCAACGCTGTCATTTAGTTGGTCGCGCGCAAGGCGGCAATCACATCAGCCGCAAGCACGAGCCCTGCGGTGGCCGTCACAGGCATATACGAACCCAAAATACCATCTGGCAAGGAGAGCGCCGCCTCTGTAGACCACACACAGCGGATGCCCTTCTCGATTCCCTTGCGACGAAGCTGTTGGCGAACATTTCGTGCGAGCGGACAGACCTGTGTTTTGGAAATATCAGTCACGCGCAGAGCGAGGGGATCCAACTTCCGCGCCGCGCCCATTGCGGACCACGTTGGCAAATGACGTTGCACACACGCTTCCAAAAGGGCGACCTTTGCAGGCACATCGTCTATCGCATCAACCACTAAATCGGGGCGCACCCGATCTAATAAATCCGCTACAGTGTCAGGGCGCAGAAAGAGATGAATCCCCTCAGCGTGGCAGTTCGGCGCGATATCTGCAAGGCGTTCACGTGTCACCTCCACCTTTGAGCGACCCACAACGGACTGCGCTGAAAAGGGTTGGCGGTTGAGATTGGATGCTTCAAAGCAATCACCGTCCACAAGAATTAGCTGCCCTGCTCCGCTACGCGCCAAAGCCTCGGCACACATGCCCCCCACTGCCCCTACGCCAACAATCAAAATGCGTTTGGATTGCAAAGCCGCAAGGGTGCCTTCACCCAACAAAGCAGAAGTACGCGTTAAAAAAGCGGACGCCTGAACTGCTTCAGACGTCCGTTGTTCGATGGGCTCACTCATTGTGCATAAGGGCACCGCACGAGGTGCGAGCCAACAGGAAGTAAGTCACAAGGCGTTTGCGCACACTCCGGACGTGCGCAATCGCAACGTTCTGCGAAGCGGCAGCCCGGCGCATAGTTGCCAGGGCTCGGCACCTGACCCGGAATCGCACGAAGCGTCTTGCCGCGCGTAGCATGCGAAGGCAAGGCCTCCAAAAGGGCACGAGCATACGGATGCTTCGGACCCGCAAAGAAGTCCTTCGCGGCGGCCTGTTCCACCACCTGGCCCGCATACATCACCGCCACGCGATGAGCCATGCGATAGACCACGCCCATATCGTGTGTGATGAAGATCATACCAGAGTCTTTACGGTGCAACTGCAACATCAATTCCAAGACCTGCGCCTGAATCGTCACGTCCAATGCGGTCGTAGGTTCGTCAGCGATGACCAACTGCGGCTCAAGGATGAGGCACATTGCAATCATCACACGCTGCTGCATGCCGCCAGATAATTCATACGGATAGCAACGCAATGCCAATTCTGGATTCTGGATGCCGACCTTTTCAAGCCAAAGCAAGGCGCGTTCACGAGCGCGATCACGGGTCAATTCAGGTTCGTGAATCAACACCGCTTCAATAATCTGATCGCCGATACGCACCAACGGCGACAGCGCCGTCATCGGGTCCTGAAAGATTACGCCGATCTTCTTACCGCGATACTTGCGCATCTTATCAATCGGCAACTTCAGCAAATCTTCACCCTCAAAGAGGATTTCACCATTGAGGATGCGCGAAGGCGGCGAAGGCAAGAGGCGCGGGATGCACATCGAGCTCACCGACTTACCGCAACCAGATTCACCCACAATGCAGAGAATTTCACCACGATGCACATCAAACGAGACATTCTCAACCGTTGTCACGGCCTTACGTGTCTCATCGTTTTCAAAAGCAATCGTGAGATTGCGCACCTGAAGAAGAGGTTGTTCGGAATTAGACATTACGTCACTCCTTTACTGAAGCTTGCTGAACGGTTTCGGGTCAAATGCGTTACGCACGCCTTCACCCACCATAACCGTGAGGAACATCACCGTGAAAATTGCCAAGGACGGGAAGAGGATCAACCACCATGCCCAACGATACGTCTGTGCCTGGTTGAGCAATTCACCCCAGCTCGGCGTCAAAGGAGGCAAACCGAAGCCGAGGAAGTCCAACGACACCAAGGAGCCAATTGCGCCCACCAACAAGAAGGGGAAGAGGGTGATAATCGGCGTCAAGGCGTTGGGCAGAATGTGACGGAAGATAATGCGCGCATTCGTAAGCCCCTGGCAACGTGCCGCCGCCACGAAGAGACGGTTACGCAAACGGAGGAATTCTGCACGCATGTAGTACGAAAGACCCAGCCAGCAGAAGAGACCATACACCAAGAGGAGCAACCAGAAGCTACGGCCGAAGACCGCACCCACGAGCACCATGATGTAGAGGAAGGGCATCGCCGCCCAGATTTCGGTGAAACGCTGCACGCAGATATCCACCTTACCACCAAAGTAGCCCTGAATGGAGCCGATAATCATGCCGAGCACCGTTGCGGTCACTGCCAAAAGCAAACCGAAGCTCATTGCGATGCGCGTAGCATACACAATGCGCGAGAAGACATCGCGGCCAGAACCATCCAAACCGAAGATGTGACGCGCCGTCGGGTGGAAGGGGAAGCGGATGTTGTTTGCAGAGTAAACTGCATAATCCGTCTTCGTTTCAGGGTCCGTGTAGAAAATACCATCCGCAGCGGTGATATCCTTCTTAAAGCCAGCGGCTGCCCATTCCGTCAACTGCCCCATCAGTGCTTCCGACGGCAAAATCGTGCGCTTATTCGACTTCAAGACGACCTTTGTCAGCTCTCCATTTTCATCCGCTTCACGAACGAAATCATAGGTCAACTTCTGCAAGAAGCGTTGGTTATTCGGCAGAACCGCACGAAGATTCACACGCACCGTCTGAGGCAACACACCCCCTGCGGAGGGAGAAAGCACCAAACGCATCTGTTGCCACGAGACCGCACGCTGCGAGGAAGGCGCGACCGTCGTCTCATACGCATCGCATGCTTCACCCGCCAAACGACGTGTAATCTGTTCACGCAATTCCGGCGTGATTTCAATCACTTCTGCCAGATTGGTGCATCCGTCACGAAGATTCATGCTTGGGAAGAACTGCGTGCAGTTGTCCTGACGCACAATTGCGAGATCATGCGTGAGATTGAAACGACCCACAGGCTGCTTCGGAATCAAAGAGACCGTGACCACCTTGTCATCTTCCAAGTCGGCAGTATCCAAGGTTTCACCAGGCGAATAACGCACCGGCGCAAAAAGTGCAAAATTCTTCGCATCCTTCTTAAAGACCTCACTCTTTGTGAAAAGGCGGTAGTCCACATGCGTCGTTTCACCCGTTGCGGCGCGGACATTTTCCGGCGGCTGCGTCAACAAGAAGGGGCACGACCACTCCCCTTGGAAACGCATCAAGAGCGGTTCGCCATTACAAATAAACTCTGCGCCAAGGCTAACCACATAGAGTGCAATCAGCAAACGAAGCGACCAAAATGCGATGCGACTCCGACGAAAACGTTCCAGTCGCTTCTGCGTTAAGGGAGAGAGGTTGAAGAATTTCATAATCACCTTTTACCTTGTTTAAAGGGTTAAGACACGGTTGGTGTCGTTTTGCAACAACTCCATCGCCGGCGACGACACGGCATCGCTCTGGGCATCTTTCCGAGAAAAGTAGTTTACTTCCATGACCCGCTTGGCGCTTCCATCTGGATTCTTTTCCACGATTTGTCGCCCACGGGCATCAAATTGTTGCACACTGCCATCAGGTCGTGTTCGCGTCCATCCCTGCAAACGCCCCTTTGCGTCGTAGAGATAGTCATCTTTCCAATTCTTAAATGCGGTAAGAACGGGGTCTTCATACACGAATCCGCTTTCAGGTGCGGTGTAATCCACCTGAACCAACTTACCACGTTCATCGTAAGTGCGTCGTTCATTCGCTAAATAACGGAAGGAGACAAATGCGGGCGCAGAGGCGGGCTTCCCCTTCCGCATCGCCACACAGGCGATATCCACATGACGCGATGGGCGCCCATTCTGTTCAAAGACGCCGTGATAATCCACCTCTACCGTCACCAAGGACGCATCCTTCGTCAACGGCCGAATGCGTACCTTCTGCGGATCACCATTTGTTACAAACCACTGATAGGTCAACCCCGACTCCATCGAGGCTACGCCCACCGTCAACTTACGCGTCTTTTCCAATCCACGAATCACACGCTTGATGGACCACGGTGTGTCGGAGATACGTTCACTCGCAGGTTGATCAAAGTAATCAATATACTGACGCGGCATCGTCTCACGACGAACGACCAATTGGAAGAGGGCCGGAAGATCTTCGGTCTTCAAAGCATGTGCCGCTGTCACAAAGGCTTCCCCATCAATTTGGTCAGGATTAAAGGCCACTGGATGCGCCGCCGCAGAACAATACGTGGGCGCTCCCTTAACACTTTGACGCAACAACATCTGCATCGTCGGCACGAGCAACCCGCGACGCAACATCTCACCCTTGGTCTCAGGGTGCATCGCCGCCAATCCCGCAAAAATCAACTCAGCCAATTGCTCAGGCGCCGCCTTCACCTCTGCAGGTTGCGTGCTTGCGCCATAGGTCATCAACACCTGCGGCATTGCCGCCGTTAATAAATCACCCTTCAGTTGTGCCGAGTAGTCAATCGTCACATCATAAATGTAAAGTTGATTCATCAGCGCCAAACGAAATGCCAATTGATCTGCGCTGGTTTCGGTAGCAATCAAGCGCGGTAACGAACGCCAAAAAGGTGTGCTCGCGAGCGACAACATGCTCGTTCCCACCACTGGATGCGTCACCAATCCAGAGGAGAAAATCCCATTTGCCGCCCCCACATGTGCGCGAGCATACTGCGCTTCATCACTGTACACCACAGAGGTGAGCAGCGGGAACTTTTCCACCGCCGCTTGCGTGCGATCTTCATCGCGATTCACATAAAGGTCACCCGCATTACCAGCGGCAGTCCCTTCACGCATCCAAGCACGAATCTGTTCTGCGTAGGGACCATTATACTGTTCGGCATTGGGCTTGCGATCTCCCGCCAATGCAAACATCGTGGTCATGTATCCGCCTTGCGCAGGATCCCAATTCCACTTTGTATTCGTCTCGGTGACTTTCGCATCGGTGCCTAATGGAACTGTGTCTGTGTAGGCCTTGTTGAGGTTTGCATTCCACTTCGAGGAGCGTTGCAACTCTTGCGCACGCTGTAGCAACTTCGCAAACTCAGGCGACTGTCGCACGACCTTTAAATCGGCGTCTTCATTCAATTGACGTACATCGGAATAGCCAAGTTCAATTGCCTTCCCAATCCACTCTAAGGCCTCCTCTACGCGATTATCGCGGGAGCAAATACAGCCTACATTGTAGTGCCAATTGGCATCATTGGGGAAGATCTTTACTGCAGCACGAGCCGCCGTTTCGGCAGACAACAAGTCACCGCGTTGCAACGCAGTCACAAACTGCACCAGATATTGGCGATGTTGTGGGAAGAGTTTAGGCATATCAAAGACAGACTGCGCCATTGCAATGGAGCCCATTGCAACCAAACACAATCCGCAAATCAACTTCTTCAATGCCATCTTTTTCAACTGCTTCCTGCTTGTTCGTAAAAGCGCGTAGTTTACCATAAAACGACGCGCCCTGCTATTCCAGCCCGCTTCTTCGTGTGCGCTTTACGAGAAGGCGCTCGCTTACGAACGCCCCTTCAGTTGCACAAAACGTGCCGTCACCGGCAGTTCACCCACGATAGGACGGGCATACGCCACGAAGGCATCCGTCACATTATTACCTGCTTCATTGATGTATTCTGCGGGCAATTCGCGTGTGTGCTTGGCCACCGAAGCCAAAGGCGCCACGGCATAAACCACTTGATAAGCTTCACCAGGCTGACGATTAATCGTAATCGTCCCGCTACGATGTTCACCACTGGTTGCCGCCTTCACAGCTTCTTCACCCGCCTGACGTGCTTCAGCAGCATCCGTCTCGGAGGTAATCCCGACAAAGCAACGCTGAATGAAGCCAAAGGTATCGGCACGCACACGCTTAATCTTCAAACGTTCACGAATGACTGCCGCCAAGTTTTCACCCAAAGCACCCGAGGTCAACTGCACATTACCATGCGCATCCGTTTCCGTGGAGAAGCTCTCCGCGATTGCCTTTCCATCAGGCCCACGAATGCCTTCACTCACGGCCACGACACAACGGCCATACGTTTCCATGCACTGTGCGACATCTGCCACAAAACGGTCCACCGTGAAGGGACGCTCTGGCACATAAACCAAGTGCGGACCATCATCTTCGTCCTGCTTAGCGAGTGCCGCCGCCGCAGTCAAGAAGCCTGCATTGCGGCCCATGATCACATCAATCTTCACGCCGCCCAAGGCGCGATTATCCAAGTCATCGCCGCGCACGGCACAGGCCACAAAACGTCCTGCAGAACCATAGCCAGGCGTGTGGTCATTGCACAACAAATCGTTGTCAATCGTCTTCGGAATGTGGAAGCAGCACATGTCATATCCCTGACGTTCTGCCTCCTGAGCAATGATGTTTGCCGTTTCCGCCGAGTCATTTCCACCAATATAGAAGAAGTAACGGATATTACGACGTGCCAAAATCTCAAAGATTGCCTTGCAATCCTCAGGTGTCGGCTTACGGCGAACCGACCCCAATGCGGAACTCGGCGTCTGTGCCACGCGCAACAACACCTCTTCGGGTTCTGCACGCAAATCGATAAAATCTTCATCGAAAATGCCCTGAATCCCGTGGAGTGCGCCATAGATTTCAACAATCTTACCGGACGTCTTCGCAGTCAACACTGCACCAATCAGGCTCTGGTTAATCACCATCGAGGGGCCGCCACTCTGGGCGATAAGCATGTTACCGATCATTGCCGAATTCCTTTTATAAAAATGTAAAACACATGCCGAAGCATGACTCCGACATGTGTCCAAACATCAATTAGTTCGCGAGTGCCTTCGCAATACGTCCCATCGCTTCAATCACCTTTTCACGGTTATTGAAAGCGGAAATGCGGATGTAACCCTGACCGCAACGGCCAAATCCTGCACCCGGCGTCGTCACCACTTGTGCTTCATTCAGCAAACGATCAAAGAACTCCCACGAGTCCCCCTTCACGTTCACCCACACGTAAGGTGAATTGTCACCGCCCACGCAGTCAAAGCCAAGCGCTTTCACGCCTTCGCGAATCAACTTCGCATTACCGAGATAGTAGTCCACCTGTTCGGTCGTCTGACGTGCACCTTCTGCCGAGTAGACGGCTTCTGCAGCACGCTGCACAGGATACGACACGCCGTTAAACTTCGTCGTGTGGCGGCGATTCCACATCGCATGGAGAGCCACTTCTTCGCCTGCCTTCGTGTAAGCCTTCAAGCCTTCGGGCACCACCGTAAAGGCGCAACGCACCCCCGTGAAGCCAGCCTTCTTGGAGAAGGAGCGGAATTCAATCGCCACATCCTTTGCACCTTCGATTTCATAAATCGAGTGCGGGATTTCAGGATCGCGAATAAAGGCTTCGTAAGCGGCATCAAAGAGAATGAGGGCCTTGTTGGCCTTGGCGTAATCAACCCATGCCTTCAGCTGTTCCTTCGTGGCCACAGCGCCCGTGGGGTTGTTCGGGAAGCAGAGGTAAATCAAATCCACGGCTTCTGCGGGCGGTGCCGGCACGAAGTTATTCGCCGCCGTGCTTTCCAAGTAACAGAGGCCCTGATAGCGACCATCTGCCGCAGCGCCCGTGCGACCTGCCATCACATTGGTATCCACATACACGGGATAAACAGGGTCAGGAATGGCGATGCGCAGTTCATCTGCGAAGAGTTCCTGGATGTTTGCGCAGTCACACTTGGAGCCATCGCTCACAAAAATTTCAGAAGCCTTGATGTCGCAACCGCGCGACTGGTAGTCATTCACCGCAATCGCTTCACGCAAGAAGTCATAACCCTGTTCAGGACCATAACCGCGGAAGGTCGCCACTTCGCCCAATTCATCCACCGCCTTGTGCATTGCCTCACGGCAAGCAGGTGCGAGGGGAAGCGTCACATCGCCGATGCCCAAACGAATCACCGCCGCTTCGGGGTGTGCCGTCTGGTAGGCCTTCACACGCTTGGCAATTTCAGAAAAGAGATAAGAAGCTTGCAACTTGCTGTAATTTTCGTTGACCAAAATCATAGTAAAAATGAATCCTTAAATTTAACAATAATTAAAACAAAAAGATTAACGCGTCTGCGTATAGAGTGGCGTCAGAATCCAACGGCGATTATGCCAGAACCACTGTTCGGGCTTTTCACGCACATTCTGTTCGATAATATCCCAAACTTGCTGCGTAATGCGCTTCGCATCGTCTGCGACATCTGCTTCCAAGTCAGGGAAAATGGGGTCATAGAGATGCACAACATGAAAAGCTGCACTCTTGCGTTCCATCACCACAGGCAAAATCGGCACATTGCCCATGCGCGCAAACTTCGCAAGCCCCTTGCCCAACTGCACATCCGGCTTCCCGAAAACAGTCGTGCTGACAGCCGGCTTATTGTGACGCACATCCGGCAAAATCGCAAAGACGCCTCCGCTCTTCAAGTGATGCGCCACGCGCACAAATGAACTCGGATGACGACGATCGACCGTCTGGAAATTCAAACGACTGCGACGCAACCACGCCTCAAAAAGCGGGTTGTTCTGCGGACGCCCCAATGCCATTAGGGGGAAGTTGAAGGCAGAACAGGTAATTCCCGCGAGATCCCAATTGCCCATATGCGGCAGGGCAATCACCACGCCGCCATGCTTGTCAATCAACGCACGAATCTTCGCCGCCGCCTGCTCCGTTCCCTCCAAATGCTTCTGGAGGTAAGCCGCGTCCATCTTCTTGGCATGAAACAGTTCGATGAAGTTCATCATCATGTTCCACACCGATGTCCGTGCAATCACACGACACCGCGCCACCGAAGTGTCCTCACCGAAGACTTCGCGAATGCGAGAAATCGTCTCTTTCTTCAGAGGCCAACACACGCGGAATACAATACGCAAAACCCCACGCAAGAACGCACCTGTCCATGCAATGGGGAAACACGTAATCCACAGTTGGATACTGCGAAACGCGCCATATTCAAGATAATGGCGGAAACGAACCTTTTGTTTCATACGCCCTTTACTTGACCGCAATCGCGGCTTCAATCAAAGAGGTGATATCCTGACGCGTAGCATTTGCCAAATCAGCCGCTTCTTGCAACGTTTCCATACGTGCCTTCACGGACTGCAATGCCTTGCGATATTCTGCCACCTGTTGCGTCATTTCAGCAATCTTTTCGCCCAACTGCTGTGCGGCATTTTCTGCCTTCACCAGCATACGGCGCGTCTGGAGCAACTGCTGCAACAGTTCACCGGGGTCACAATCCAAATCTTCGAGAAGCATGCCGTCCGGAATCGGCACCTGAATAATGGTGCCACATTGAGAACACGGCACCTGCAAGCCAGCAGCACGATAATCCACCACTAAGTTGTGATTGCAGTTCGGGCAATCAAACACAATATCGGTGGGCATAATTTCAACGTCTTGAACATCGTCTTTGTCGTCCATAAAGACCTCCTTAAGGCTATGACAAAAGTCTATCATAGAAATCCCCTTAAAATCAAGCAGATTTCGCACGCTCACGCGACTTTTAATCTATTACGCACCCCCATTCCTCACCCTAAAATGAATCCACCAGTAAACACCCCCTCATGACCTCCTTTTTTTCATCACCTTTCCCCAAAGATTTGCTACGATAAATCTAATTCACCCAGAAAGGATTTTGTGTTATGAAAGCCTGCCTCCTTACCCTCTTACTCACCCTCTCCTGCGCCATCTTCGCGCAAACCGTTACACCCGCCGTCCCTCTCAACCCCGCCACCACCCCCACCCACCGCCTTGGCACCCCTTGGTGGAAAACGCGCTTAGAGGCCAAAGAAGCCCAAGCCAAGCAACCCCATGACACCGTCTTAATCGGCGACTCCATCACCCACTTTTGGGATGAACATGCCCCCGACTTGCAAAAACAATTCTTCGGCGACGCCCTCAATCTCGGCTTCAGTGGCGACAAAACCCAAGACGTCCTTTGGCGCATCCAGCGCATTGACTGGAATGTTGTTGCCCCCAAGCGCATCATGCTCATGATTGGCACCAACAACACCGGCCACAATCCCAACGCCCCCTTTGAGCAGACCTTTGAAGGTATCAAAGCCATCGTAACCTACCTCCGCCAACACTGCCCCCAAGCAAAAATCACCGTCCTCAATATCTTCCCCCGCGGTGCCGACAAAAATGACATCAAACGTCAGATTAATGACAAAATCAACCTCCTCATCCCCACCCTTGCAGAGGAAAACACTGTCATTTGTCGCGACATCTCCTCCTGCTACCTCACACCTGAAGGTATCCTCCCCCGCGCCCTCATGCCAGACCTCCTCCATCCCAACAAAGAAGGCTACCGCCTCTGGGGTGAAGCCGTCGCCCCCGAATTCATGGGCACCAAATAACCCCTCACCCTTTATCCACTCGATTTCAAAGCAAGAATCCACGCCCCATCGGACGTGGATTCTTTTTTACAAAATATCATCTCCCTCACTTCCCCCGTTCATCCCCGCTCTGCACGGGAGACTGTCGCGCGGAGCGGGCGATCTGCCTCATGTTATCACGATTGATTGGCGCTTACCTGCGTATGGAGACTGTCGCGCGTAGCGGGCGATCTGCCTCATCACCTCTGGAGCGCCACGCTCACAGCCCCTCCGCACACCTCAAAATCCCTTCATCCCCACCTCACCCTAGCGGCTCACTATGCACGGGAGACACCACCAAGCATACGCACATGACACATCCCTTCCCTCATGCGTGGCATGTGTCAGAAGGAGCGTAAAGCACTCCGTCCGTTCATCGGCACAACCGTGGTGAGACACTTTAAAAACACATTCCGAATATCTCCTCTCCACGCACAATTTCAGTGTAGCAAAACCGAACCAAGTAGTCAAGTCCGCTTAGCCGAGTCAGCTAAAATTCCGCGAAAAACAGGCGACTTCACCAAGGGAAAATGGGCGACTTTACCTACCCAATTTCGCCTGTTTTGCCTACCCAATTTCGCCTGTTTCCC
>JAEIGA010003760.1_pt1 | contig 23649 bp, 15 predicted proteins | sample 9270691 | NCBI WGS metagenome assembly JAEIGA01 (sample SAMN17057246, study PRJNA624740) | gut metagenome | biome: biome; isolation source: fecal sample | host: Bos grunniens | place: China: Xizang | collected 2019 | reverse complement strand
TTCACGGAATGACCAAGACTATATCAATTGCCAACATCTTGGAGGATGGTGAGTTTGCGGGCTTCTCGGAGCATAAACTCTATGCGGTGAAATATGCACTATATCTTGATAATGGCATCATTGCTATATTTGATGACAACAATCAGCAACACCTTATCGTGCAATATATTGGCAGTGAGAATGCTGATGGCGACACTTGCTATCTGTTTGCTACCAGTGACCAAAATAAGGAGCAGGGATATATTGAGTTTAACTACACTAACGATGGCAGAGTGTTGCTCATTGTCGATTATCCTAAATACGCTATGGGCTACTTCCTCGAAACATATATGCCCGAGGAGGAGTTTGCAAAACGCTTAAAGGAGCGATATAACCGATGAAAAAAGTAGCTAGGATAGCATTATACCTTTTCATTACACTGATAGTTGCTTTGACAAGTGGCTTGCTCTACCTGCGCCATTGCGAGTGGTGTCCTGAAGCGGCTGCACGATATGCCACGGAGAAGGCTGAGAAAAAGTCGGTTGGGATGTGTGCTCTATATGTTCGCAAGGCGATTATAGCGGGCGGAATACCGTTATATGTGGGTGGCGATGCGTGGAGTTATAAGTACACGCTTCGAATTGTCAATTTCCATCAGGTAGGCAAAAAGTCAGAGCGAGAGGTGGGTGATATTGTAGTCTTTCAACCTATTGGTGGTCGTAAATATGGGCATATCGCTATATGGAATGGCAATCAGTGGGTTTCGGACTTCAAACAAAGAAACCTTATAGTCCATAGCGACTACCTCGATGATGGTTGTGAATACGCAATTTATAGAAGAGATAGATAACCAATAAACCGCATTATATAGTAATTACAAATACTATAGACAAGCCAAAATATCCTATTTTAGATTGCTTAATTATCTACTATCGAAGAGGGTAAAAACCTTACATTTTAATAGGAAAGTTGTACGAGTTTTATTAACTTTGCACTGATGGTTTAATAAACCTCTAAAAGAATTTAATATAATTTTAAACCCTGCTTGGTTTACTCAAAAGTAATGTTGGTGTAAACCGCTATGTAAACCACATGTTAAAATAGCGGAAACACAGCTCAGATTTTGAGTAAAACGAGGTTGTGATAAGAATCCGTAGCTCAGCAGGTTGCCTTTAAAAGTTGAGCCGTAGGCGAAGCTTTTATAAGGTCTTGGAGCGACAACACTTTTAATGTTGGGGTCCCGGGTTCGAGCCCCGGCGGATTCACCAGTTATTGTTGAGCGGCAGAGTTTTACTCTGTCGCTTTTTTTATAATCTCTTACGAGCAAGCTCGACAGACCATCAAAACAAAGCAGATGCGCTCCAGCTGGGGTAATAGATACTACACACGCTACTATAAGAGATGCAAATAGTTGCATAGAAACTTCCGATATAAATTCCGTTTATAAAATTTGGCAAAACAATAGTGCGGCGTTATCTTTGTACGGTGTTAAACCAATAATTAATAAAACGATGAAGACTATTTTGTATATTCTATTTGCAGCAACAATGATGGCTGGATGCAATAATTCTAAAGCAACGAGGGGTTTTGATTCGGTAGATGCAACACGCTTTGCCGAGGTAATTGAGAGTGAGCAGGTGCAGATTATCGACACTCGAACACCTGCGGAGTTCAGCGAGGGACATATCCCTGGCGCAGTGAACATCGACATTGATGGAGAGGAGTTCGCAGCGAAGGTCGCCCAGTTGGATAAGTCACGCCCCGTTGCAGTATATTGTCGTGGTGGTCGCCGAAGCAAGGAGGCAGCCAAGCATATGGTGAGTTGCGGCTTGGAGGTTACGGAGCTATCGGATGGCATCTTATCGTGGAAAGGCGAGGTGGAGAAGTAACAACTAAAATATTACATAAGTTAAGCCCACATTTACCAAACGGGGTCATAAGCAATTAGGTGGTAACAATTCGCCTGAATAAGTTTATTATGCTTACAATTAGGATAATCGCAGAATTATTCATACCTTTATAACAGGTTTTTGCCTAATTTGAATTATAGCATAGATAAATTATTCATCTCAAACATCAATACTATGAAACTAAGAGAGAGATATGTGGCTGCCGAAAATCGTTACGATGATGCCAACAACCTATATCTTCGTTGCGGGCGAAGTGGCGTTTTACTACCCAAGATAAGCCTCGGCTTTTGGCACAACTTCGGTAGCGTAGACCCCTATGAGAGGAGTCGTGCTATAACGCACTATGCCTTTGATCACGGCATCACACACTTCGACTTGGCAAATAACTACGGTCCTCCATACGGCACTGCCGAGGAGACGATGGGACGTCTGATGCAAGATGATTTTCGTCCATACCGCGATGAGTTGTTTATATCATCGAAGGCGGGTTACGATATGTGGCCAGGGCCTTATGGAGAATGGGGCTCTCGCAAATACCTTATGGCAAGCCTTGACCAGAGCCTCAAGCGTATGAACATTGATTATGTTGATCTATTCTACAGCCATCGCTACGATCCCAATACGCCATTAGAGGAGACCTTACAGGCATTGGTAGATATAGTACGCGCGGGCAAAGCACTATACGTAGGCATATCAAGTTGGCCACTAGAGGCACTCAAATTTGCAGATAAATATCTTTGTGAGCGCGACGTGCCACTGCTTATATATCAGGGGCGTCTGAATATGCTCGACCACACGCCACAGCAAGAGGGTATATTAGACTACTGCGCGGATAATGGCATTGGTTTTATCTCTTTTTCGCCACTTGCACAGGGTCTATTAACCGACAAATATCTGAATGGCATACCCTCGGGGTCGCGTATGTCTCGTGAGACGAGTCTCCCTTCATCTCGCCTTACGCCCGAGCTTCGAGAGCATATACAACAACTAAACGCCGAAGCGGCACAACGTGGCGAGAGCCTTGCCGAGATGGCGTTAGCCTGGGTGCTTGCACAACGTGGCGTTAGCTCGGTACTTGTTGGTGCAAGCTCCGTTGCTCAATTAGAGTGCAACCTAAAATGCATCTACTCAAAGCCATTTTAGCAATACTACACCGTACACATAAAAAGCGAGGAACAGATGTTTCTCGCTTTTTTATGGTTATATCAATGGCCAGATGGTCGGAGGTTGTATAGAGACCCACGACGCGCCATTACCACGTGATGTGCAGACAATGCGCACCGCTTTGATTGCTCGTGGCGGGTACTCGATAAAGTACATTCCGTTCTCCAGCTCCCCTACTCGCTCAAAGTGGACGCCATCATACGACAACTCCACATAGCCATTCTCAAAGATGTAGCGCGGCAGCTGGAAGTTGCCCGTAGCCACCTTCATTCTACGACATTTAACTGCCGTATCGAAAGTAAACTGCACCCAGTCTCCGACATCTCCTGTACGCGAAGTGCGAGCCAAGCGACCATAGCCTTGTGCCTTCTCGAAGCTAAAGTTAGCACGATCTCCAAGAGATGAGGTTATCTTAAAAGAGGGTGTAATAGTCTTAAAATGTGCCGCCACACCAACCTCGGGCGACTGTGCGCTACCACGACGCGACACAAACGAGTATTCAGCAGGGTTATCAGTAGTAATAGGCTCGGTGTAGAGCATCTCTACCTGCATAGGTTCACGACGATAGTACACATCGCTACAATCATCAACAGCAACCGAGAGCACGCCACCATCATATTTCACATCGGGAGGCATCAAGCGATATGCAACACCCATAGCATCGAGGCGAGCATAGTGGTCAACCATACGACGATAGAAGTGGTCCCAATCACGCTCATCACTATCTACCCATGCTACCTCGGCAAATGAGACCATACGCGGGAATGTCTGATAGTGCATATAGTCGGGCGACTCGGGCTCACGCGATGCATATGCCTCACTAAAGAACGTAGACTCAAGCCCCAATACATTAGCCTCCTCTTCGGGCGTGAAGCCCACACCCACAGGCGTAAAGCCATAGACCTTCTTTGAATCGAAAATCGCAGCCCAATCGTGTCCAGGCTCACGCGGAGTCTGCTTCATATCGAAATAGAAGTATTGTCCAGCGATAATCACTGTAGGATAGCCCTGAGCAGCAGCAGCTCGACACTCTTTAATACCCTCCCAGCCATACACGCGCGTATCAGGGTCAAGTTTTCCACCCTCAATAGCCTCATTCCACACAGCAGGCTTCTTACCGTGCTTAGCTACCATATCAGATATACGTTCCATAAAATATACCTGCAACTGGTCGGTTGATGACATATTATGTTCGCGCATAAAAGCCTGACAACGCGGACACAGACGCCACTGCGACATATCCACCTCGTCGCCACCAATATGGATATACTCACTATCGAATAGCGCGCATATCTCTGCAATTATATCATCAAGCAACTCATAGTTAGCCTCATTTGATGGGCAGAATGCCGAGCGGGTATCATATCCAAACGATGCGCTCTTATTAGGCACATAGTCACACAATATCTCTGGATGAATAGATGCCATACATAGGCTATGACCTGGGAGGTCTATCTCGGGTACAACCGTGATGTTGCGCACACGCGCATAGTCTATTATAGCGCGCATATCATCCTGCGTGTAGTAGCCACCCCAGCGTTCATTCCACTTTCCATAGCGCGCCCATACGGGACTCTCTCCACCACGAAAACCGCCAATTTCTGCTAACTCGGGGTGAGACTTTATCTCAATACGCCACGCCTCGTCATCTGTAAGATGTAGACGCAGGCAGTTAATCTTATGATATGCCAAGAGGTCTATATATGCCAATACGTACTCTTTACTGACCCACGTACGGCACGGATCAAGCATAAACCCTCGATGCTCAAAACGGGGGCTATCGTCAATCACACAGCACTCGATGCGAACAGGTAGCGATAGTTGCTTTGCATATACATCCGCAGGCAAAAGTTGCAAAAATGTTGTAGCACCATTAAACACGCCTGCATAGCTACCGCCCTTTATTGCAACTCCATCAACCGTAACCTGCAAGCAATACTGCTCTTCGGACATTGACGAATCAATGTTTAGCGTAATATCTCCACCACAACCATCTGAAATAGTTAGATCAACATACTCCATAAGATAGTCTGCAATTGGGCGCAAACGCTCATCTGAATACCCTACCGTAGCATCTGTACTCAACGTATAGAGACTATTTGCTACTTCATAGCTACGTGGCGTAGGTATTATACTCTTCTGCGCCGATGCCACAAGCGTCATTAACATAACGCTAAATATCGTAAGTGTGGTAAATCTCAACCTCATAATGTATAACTTTATCTGCACAAAATTAATAAATTATTATTTATAGCCACCATATTGCCACAAAAAAGTCGTCTCCAGCCTTGCTGAAGACGACTTAACAAATAATCGTAGGTCAACACTACATATCTACCTCACCCTCCTCGTCGATCCAGGGCACATACTCCATATCGTCAGTAGTAAGAGCCTCGACCTGCTCCTCGGTTAGGAAAGCATCGTTACCATTCTCAAACTCCATATCGCTGAAGCGGCTAATGGTAAGCTGATATGATGCGTAGTCATTAGCATTGCCAGCATAGTCTGAACGCTGCGCATAGATACCGTAGATAGCAGTGATATTAGCCTTCTCGCCATCCTTACATACGCTATTACGCGCAAAACGCGAATAGCCGCTGGTGCGCAACGAGTAGATACCGTTAGCCGAGCATACGTCAGCATCGTTATCGTAGACAAAGAGTACCGAGCCATAGAGGCTACGACCTGTCACAGCCTCCTTAAATGCCCAACGATACCAACCCTTTGACACGGTAGGACGTGGATCAGAATAGAGCCAGCTGGGATAGATATTCTCAAAAGAGCCACTCTTCATAGCGGGACGTGTCACACCATCCTGATTAGCAACACCAGCATAACGACACTGCAAGCCCTCGAAACGGATAAGGCGACCAAACATTATCTCGCGCTGAATCATCTCGCGCTCGCCGCCCATACCATTATCAAGCATAATACGGTTTGTTGCAAGCACATCGAGATAGTTATCAGGAGTTACAGTGATAACATCAACAGACTTGGGATCAGCCTTCCACTCCTCAAAGCTACCAACATTGATAACATCCTGCTCGCCAGCAAATACATAGCGGTCAATAACATCCTGAAGCTCGATATTTGAGTTAGCATAGTACTTATGCTCACCCGCCTTATTATATGACTCGGATGGAGCGGCACCAAGAGAAAGCATCATACGATAGTTGCCAAGATAGAGACCCGACAAGCGCACGTATACCCATGAGCCATACTTATAGCGCAGACCAACATTTGTATTTAGCTTGAGCTCGATACCTGCGGTGTGATCCTGAATATGCAAAGACTTATAGATATTACCCTGATCATCATCAGAGATAACCTTACCCTTGATATAGAGATCATCCTCGATAAGCAAGTACTTTGTATTTATCCAGTTGCCATTTACACCATTGTTGCTGATAGTACCAAACTCATCGTTATACATACCCTTGAGCTCTGCTATGGTGATATACTTTGCCTCGGGGAACTGGGTTTCAAAGCTATCATCATTCATCACAGGGCGTGGATCTACAAGCTCGTGCTTCTCGTAACAGCCTACTGCCGCAAGCATAACGGCAATATAAGCAAATATCTTTGTAAATTTCATAATCTTCTGTTGTTAGCTGTTAGAAACGGAAGTAAATATTAAGATAGTAGTTCAGACCATTCATATAGAAGTACTTCGAGTCGAAGCGCGAATATGTTGTAGGCTTCTGAATAATCGACATACCCTCCTCTGCATTGGGGAAGATGATAGGATCTGAAATCTTGTTAAGACGCATCTGCTCATAACCACCAGTACGTATATTCTGATTATTGAGAATATTGTTTACCGAGAGACTGAAGCCGAGAGTATACTTATACTTAATATACCAGTTCTTACCAATACTTGCGCTGAGCGTAAAGGCATTGCCAAGCTCCTCCTGCGCGCGGATACCGTCTATGATATCCACTACATAGGCCTTCTGACGACCAGACTCAAGGTTATGGAAGTCATAGATACGCATAAGCTCCTGTGCAAGGTACTGTGTACGGTACATCGGGTTCATTGACAAGTACAAGCGATCGTAATAGTTGAAGTCCAACGATGCATACCAGTTCTTGGGTCCACGGAAGTTAAGACCAACATTTACGGCAGTCTGCGGTGTGCTCTCCACCTTCATATCCTTCCACGTTACCACACTGCGCACCACATCTGTTGCGCTATTATCAATCATCTGCGTAAACTCGGGGTTAGATGTGTAGATGTAGTCACCCAAGCTCACAGCACCCTGGAACGACAGACCCCAAGCGATAGGAATACTGAAGCCAAGCTCAACACCCATATATCGCTTATCTATACCCGACATTGCAAAGTTGGTAAATGAGTTCTGCGTATCGTCATAGAACGATATTACTTTTGACTGGTCGAGCATCTGTGTATAGTATGCCGATAAACGAGCACGCATCCACGATGTACGCAAATTATAGGTAAGATCTACGCCATATATCTTCTCTGGCTTAAGACCCGGAGTAATCTGGTTACGTGTACGAGCCGACACAAAGGCATTGTTGAACGTAGAGGCACCCTGAATAGCTGTACCATTCAACTCCAAAGAGTGGGCACCATTAAACTGGTAGCGCAAGTTAACCTTACCCTTGTACGTAAGCTGATTAATCTTCTCTGAATTACCATACGAGGTTTTGCCAATATCGCCATTAGCATTCGCATTGAGGAAGAGACCCTTCTCCCAAAGACCCTCACGCCACATACTTGAGAGACCTACCTCACCACCGATATTTGCAGTAAAGCGACCAGCTGTAACCTCATACATAGCCCAGAGCTGACCCTGACGCACGTGTGCATAGTAGTCATAGCCATACTTATCGCCCTCCTGAACAGCCTGCGCGTGTCCATGCTCACGATAGTATGCCATATTGTTCTGGTAAGACTCTACATTATTACCAAAATCACGCTCTGCAAACTTATCTACATCCAACCAATAGTCGCCACCCAAAAGATCTTTCACAGTACTGTAGTACTCTGTGCGGTTAACACGCGCACGAATACCAGCTGTAAACTTTGAGCCTCCACGGAATACGTGGTTGAGCTGTGCTGCAAAGTTATAATCAATCTGGTCAACGTGACGCTCCTCAATCATAGCAACTGAACGGTGACCCTCACCATAGTTAGGGTTAACGTCGCCATTGTAGTTATCCTTGATAAGACCGTCAAAGTCGATGTAGCCATCCCAGTTCTCTGTAAACTCAATATACTTCAAACGGTCGGTCTCAAGATCAACCTCGGTAAAAGGAAGTGTCATATCGTTAGCCTCGGCAAATCTATTGAGGGCGTAGCGACGCTCAAGACGGTCACCATAGTATGATGGTAACTTACGGTAGTAGTCTGGACGCGGATCCTCACCCTTATACCAGGTAAGAGCAGAATAGCCATTAAAGCCAAAGCGAACAGAGGTGGCAACAGACAATGATGTATTGTCTGAAATCTGCCAATTGTAGTTAAGCATTGCTATTGGCTCGTGCATACGGCGAACACGCGCGTTACGCTCCTCGCCATTCTGCAAACCTACGTTGGGATTGTAGTAGTTGTCACCCCACAAGTCGTATGCCTCCTGCGTTGATGCCTGCTGTGCGCCACGTGTTGTGGGAGCACCAAGAATTGTTGCAGACAGGCGGTGGCGCGAATTGAAGATCTTCTCGACAGAAGCAAAGTAGCCATAAGCGTTGTAGTACACTCCATTAACGTAACCGTGGTTACCCTGACGTGTAGAGAACGAGAAGCCATAAGACCAACCATTATCCAAAGCTCCAGAGGCATAGCTTACCATCACACGATAACGATACAGCTGCATAGAGTTAACAACGCTGGCACGGAAGCCCTTACGCAGCTGTGACGCACGAGCATTGATGTTTGTAGTACCTGCAACACCACCCAAGCCAAAGTCTGACATCTGCAAACCAGACGTATTCTCCTGGTTACGCGTTGCATCATTAAGTCCACTCCACAATGACCAAGGGCCATAGCTTGTCAAGGCATCATTAAAGCGGATGCCATTAAGATAGACATCTTGATACTGAGAGTCGTAGCCTCGCACATTGAAGCGCATCTCCGAGAATCGGTATGATGCAATGTTGTTAAACACATCCTTTGATGCTGACAATGCCGAAGGCATACCCTGCGAATCGCCTGCACTCTCGACATCGGTATCGAGCTCGGCAAAAGCAGAGTCATCAACAGCGACAATAGTCACAGGGATCATAACAACTTGCTGCATATCATGCACAAGCTCATAGACACGCACCATAAGGTCAAGATCCTCAAACTCTGCGGCAGTAAAATGCATCTTATACTGACCCGGAGCAAGACCAGCGATCTCGAATGCGCCGTCGTGGTCTGTCACAACTCTGGTATCGACACCATCAACAGTGATATTAACACCATGTATAGGAGTTCTACCATCACGTGACACGACAGTACCCTTCATACCGCCAGTCTGTGCATACAGCGCAAGCGACATAAGAGTACATACGATAGTTAGTAAAATTTTCTTCATATATCACGTATTAAAACTATTTACTTATGTAGATATATACGGGGAAATGGTCGCTAAAACCATTCTGGAAGTTGTTGGTAACAAACGTACGCAGAGGATAGCCCTTATACTGACCCTCCTGCTGCAACATATATGGACGTGAGAAGATGTTACCCCAATACTTCGAGTTCTTGCCCTTTACAAGGTGCAACTCACCCTTCTCTGCCTTAACCAAATTCTCGGTTACGCAGATATTATCGAACAAGTTCCAAGCATCCTGGTAAGCCAACGTACCAAGACCAGCACGCAGCATCTCATTAAATGGGTTGAAGAAATCGCCAGCGTTAAGCTCCGACACCTTTCGCTTTGCGCCCATAGTCTCAACAATGCTTGAGTCTGTAGCATCATCATTGAAGTCGCCCATAACAATTACCTTGGTTGCGGGGTTCTCCTTAAGTAATGAGTCCTTAATCTCACGAATTTGCGCAGCGCACGCCTCACGCTTAAATGCCGAAGCCTCCTTACCGCCAAGACGTGAAGGCCAGTGTGATACAAGGAAGTAGAATGGCTCGTCCTCGATAGTACCCCACATAACCACAAAGTCACGAGTACGGAAGTCGGGCAACTCCTCCACAACGAGTTTAATATTATCCGAGCCCTCAAGTTTAAAGACATCTGCACGATACAAGAATGCAACGTCCACACCACGAGCATCGGGTGAATCATAGTGGCAAATGCGATACTTTGCGCCCTTAAGTTTAGGCTGCTCCACAAGATCCTCAAGCACGCTACGGTTCTCAATCTCCGATACACCGATAACGATAGGATACTCGCGCTGAATAGAGGCGAGATCAAATAACACGCGCTCTACATTTGCAAGTTTCTTCTGATACTTGATCTCATTCCACTGCTTAACGCCATCGGGCGTGAACTCGTCATCGTGAGTCTCTGGATCATCGTAGATGTCGAAGAGATTCTCAAGATTCCAGAACGCCACCGTGTAGGGTTTGTCCTGCGAGTATGCCACAGTTGAGAGAAGTGTGACAGACACAAGTAGTAATAAAAATCTTTTCATAGTGCTATTTAGTTAATCATTCATTCACATACTTTGCAATTAGCATTCTAACTAATTGTTTATACCCCACATTGAGGGCACAGCACTCGTCTTAACCTTTTCCTCAATAGAGTCGTCAATCATCGGGAAAAGTTCAAGACCAGTCTTCTGCTCAAGCTCCGCTACGGATATGCAGTGCGCCGATGTCACGGTGCTATTATTACCCGTATTTGCGTGCTCCATCCAGAAGGCTATTGCTCGCAGCTGCGTTGCATCCTTAACCTCCTCGATGCGATATCCCGAGTTACCCTTCTTGGTGCGAAGCAACGCCTTAAAGTAGTATGTGGGCGTCGGACACACGTTACCAGACTTATCCGTTGTGCTTGCCTCAATTGACGAGTGGTGCTCGCCCTCAAACCAGGCTCCCGTAACAACATACAGCGTATCGGCACATATCTGATTACGCACCTTACCCTCAAGTGCGCCCCATAACTTTGCATTGAAATCGCCCTGCTGCGGAGTCATATTGGTTGAATAGAACGTTTGATCCATCATCTCCTGTGAACACTTACGATCAGCCGCAGGTATCTGGTGACCTCGGTCATACCAGCCACGGTACGACCCAATAGCAAGGTTTGCCTGATATGCAGTGCTAACCATAGGGTCATACATAAAGCTGCTGTTATCTCTATCGCCGCTACCCGATGTGTGTGATGAGTGTAGCGGGTATGCCACCCATATTGAAGCGCGATACTTCGGATTAAAGCAGTAGGTGTAGTTTCGCGCCTTTTCGTTAGCACCTAATCGTCCGTAGTGCGTGTTATATATATAGTCACCACCCGACTTACATACGGGTAGCTCTGCCCAATTACGGTCAAGAATCAACGATGCATCATAGAAACCCTGCGTGAATGAAATCTTATAGCTCACGCTATCTGCAAATTCCACCGTAACCTCTGCACTTCGTTCCACATCTGATGCATTAGGAGAGAAGTAGAGATATATGACCTTATCTGCGGTTGCCATAACATCAGAGACTGCCGTACGACCATTCGAGAAGGTCGCCCAGTCACCCTCCGACACGACACTTGCCGAGTACGATGTACCCTGTTGTGCGCGCAGCACCACAGCGCAATTTGTACTTGTTCCCTTAATGTAAGTAGTCGGCATATAGGCATCTGCAGCAATTTTATCTTGATCGCCACCACCACAGCTCCACATAATAGCAGGCATTACTAACGCCATCACCAATCGCATCAATCTCATTGTTTAGATATGCTTGATTTTATAAATAACCGTCAAAACTATCACTTACCCCCTCCTCGATGACCACAGTCACCGAGGAGAGTAGTAAATGAAGATTAATATTAGTTCAAATATGTAACCTTAAGATATGCTACGTATGCACGATGGTTCTTATCTGTACCTGTACATGTAAACTTAACATCTGTAGCCTCGCCAGTCCAAGTACGAACGAGCGCCTCCTCGCTCAAAGTACCACAGTTTGCATCAACGTAGTACATTGAGTTAGAGAAACCCAACTCGATATTGGTGATAGTCTTACCATTAGCGTTAACATCAAGTGTAGCACCATTCTGATACATACGAATAGCTGAGCCACTATCATAGTATGCAGGAGCAGTGCTAGCACTACCCTGACGGAATACAACTGATACGTTCTCATCCAAAGAGATCTTCACGCCATCAACAGACTCACTATTGGCATAGCCCTGCTCAGAGAATGTGATCTTTGCCATTACTGCGCCATCGGGCAACTCGGGCTCGGGCTCGGGTTCACCCTCAACGTGTGATACGTACAATGCATCCTTCATCTGGGGGCTACCGTTGAATGACTGACGTGTACCGCGCAATGTTACGATATCACCATTCTTCAAGCCCAAAGACTCAAATACGCGCTCACCATTGTCGCCAACGATACCATACACGTAAACAGAGCCTGTCTCATCAACGATATCAAAGTTGCCATAATAGGTCTTATTAGCAACCACATTTGCGATAGTACCAGTAAGCTCGTAGACTGTATCATCCTCGGCTGCAGCCAAGAACTCGGCGATAGTAGCCTTAACTACACCATCGGGAGTAGGATCTGGATCGGGAGTCTCGCCACCCTCGCCAAAGCGTGCGCCAGTCAAACCAGCATAGTCATCATTAGACGAGAAGATGATCTGTACAGTGCCCTTGTTGTAACCAGCGATACCCTTGATGGTACCCGAGCCCTGTGCAACAGTAGTTGAGCCGTATGTAGCATACTTTGAAGAGAATACAACGAAGCTCTTACCATTAGCATCCTCAATCTTGATAGAGGTGTGCGAGCCGCCCATAACCCAAGTCTTTGAAAGATCTGCATCAGCAACCTGAACGCCCTCAATAGCAACATACTGACCCTCGTACTTATTGGCAAGGAAGTCAGCCATAGTCACGCTCTTTGCCACAACAGCATTGCCCGATGACACAACTGAAATCTTATCCAAAGCAAGACCGCTGATCTGAATAGCCTCGTTATACTGACCAATCTCCGCACCGCTCAAATCAATCTTAAGCTTATCACCGCGCTTAAACTCGTGGTTAGCTGCGAGGTAGAACTGCAAGCCTGCAGTCTCATCCTGAACATAGAGACCCTTCTTTGAGGTAAGGTTGTTAAGATCCATATTAGAGATTACAACAGCCTCAATTACAGCATTGTCGATAGTTGCGCCAACACCCTTTGCCAAGATTGTAGCAATAGGTGTGATGCCGTCAGGAGTGGGGTCGGGTGTAGGATCAGGATCGGGCTCATTGCCACCACCGTTCTCTGTCCCAAGGGGCTCATCGGTAAGCTTAACGCCACAAACGATAGCACGACCACTCGCGTCATTATCAACAGATGCAAATGACTCATCAGTTGAGAACTCGATAGTAGAGGTCTCCTTCACGCCAGAGAGCAATACTGAATAGTGGTCTGTATCAGCAAATGACAAAGCAGTGTAGGGAGGATTGCTGGTAGCACCATCGTTAGCAGCAAGAGTCAACGACTGTGTAGCACCGCCATCGACACGGAAATAGAGTGTAGCACTCTTACCCTTCCATGCAACAGCATACAAATTAAGATACTTATCGCCAGCAACACCAACAGCTGAAGACTTGAAGTAACCAGCCTTCTTACCTGTACCGAGCTTAAAGCCTGTTACAGCATTACCATTGATAGATGTGTCACCCAAGCCATATACTGCATTTGCAGAATCGTCTGCGTCGCATACGAACGGAGCGTCAGATGCGTAGATACCCTCGGCAGGAACAACGGGATCAGGATCGGGCTCGGGCTCCTCACCACCCTTACCAAGATCGATCTCCTGACCGCCCTCGCCAACATTAAGGGTTACGTCATCCAAACGATATGAGCTTGCAACGGTAGCAACAAACTTGATATAGAGCTTTGATGTTGACTCCTTGAGCGTGAAGTTTGCAGTTGCTACATTCCAGCGACCCTCGGCAGTACCAGCAAAGTCATAGTCGATGCTTGTCCAAGTCTGACCGTCGTTTGAGAGTGATACGATAAACTCTGACTCGGTGAACTTGCTACCATTATCCTGTGAGTACTTCTCTGTACCGAATGTAAGCTGCAAGTCTTTCTGGTCAGCCTCAAGCTTAAGATTTTTGATGAGGAAGTGTGCCTCCTTACCGAAGAAGATATTGTTCAAACCTGAACCAGCATAGTCAGAGTATGTGCCATCAGATGTAGAATTGCTACGTACTGTTACATTCTGACCGTCATAGCTTACGTTCACAGCAGCAGGGCCTGCAGCGTTCTTCATATCAGGGAAGTCAGAGACATAAGGCCAGTAGCTACCCTCCTTCTGTGCAACCTTACCATCGAAGTTCTCATAGTAGAGAGCGTCGGTTGTAGGAGGTGTAGGAGGCTCGGGCTCCTCACCCTGCTCGGGAAGAAGAATCTCCTGACCACCGTTACCTGTTGAGAGCTTCACGTCATCAAGACGGTATACGCTGGCAACACTTGCTGTGTACTTAATGTAGAGTGTTTCGGGAACCTCTGTAAGTGTGAAGTTGGCAGTTGCTACATTCCAACGACCTGGCTCTGTGCCAGCGAAGTCAAAGTCAACCTGAACCCAAGCTGTACCATTCTTTGAGATGAATGCCTTGAACTCATCAGTGTTGAATGTGCTGTCGCCATCCTGTGTATACTTCTCTGAACCGAATGTGAGCTGCAATGTGTTCTGCTCTGGCTCAAGAGCAATATCATTAATCTGGAAGTAGGCATTAGCACCAAAGAAGATGTTGTTCAAGCCTGAACCTGCGTAGTCAGAGTAATTGCTATTAGATGTTGAGTTAGCGCGCACTGACACACCTGTACCAGAGTAGGTCACATTCTCGGCTGCAGGGCCCTCGGGATTAGCGAACTCGGGGACCTGGTCGATATAAGGCCACGATGAACCGCTACCATAGGTCTTGGTTGCCTCCTTACCATCGAAGTTGTCATAGTAGAGCATCTCTGAAACTACAGGGGGCTGCTCGCTGGCTGACTGCGACACGGTGATACGCTTTGTATCCCAGTTGCCATAAGTCGGATGAAGGGCGATAACCTTAATGACAGCCTCACGAATTGCGCCAGTGTCATTCATAGGTACAGACACCAAAATCTTGGCATCGCCATTACCAGCCTCGGGGGTCACAACCACCCAATCGCTACCAGTTGTGTAGTCTACAACAATCTTCCATCCAGCGTTAGCTGTGATATCAACTGTCTCACTACCCTCTTCATTAGTAAAGGTCAACGCCTTTGTTGAAACCTCCACCGTAGGATCTGCCACCTCGGTTTGATCCTCCTCACATGCCACAAAGCCAATGGTTGTAGCCAAAAGCACTGCAACGGCATAGAATGATTTGAAAAGTTTTTCAAACATAGTTAATTTGTTTTTTTAATGGTTTATATAGTGTTTCATATATCACAACCAGCTACACAAAACTTAATTTTGAATAGCCACAATATGTAAGGTACAAAGATACAATTAAAATTGTAATTTAGGTGTTTTTTTTATCATTTTTACCGTAATTCTCAACAGTGTTATAGAAGATTCATTATCACAAGTGATAATATAGATAAAAATATCGACCTGTAATAAGCACAGATATTGCTCATTTCGCCAAAAAAATGTATATTTGCATTTAAATAAAATTTTCAGCAATTTTGCAATGGGAGTAGACCGAAATATCAGAAATATAGAGAGCGACAAGGAGTTTGAGAACCGCATACGCCCGCAGGCTTTGCAGGCGTTTAGTGGTCAGGATAAAATTGTTGCCAACCTCAAAGTTTTTATCAAGGCAGCAATAATGCGTGGCGACTCCCTCGACCACACGCTGCTTCACGGTCCTCCAGGATTGGGTAAGACGACTCTTGCAAACATCATTGCCAACGAGATGGGCGCACAGCTCAAAGTTACGTCGGGTCCTGTTTTGGATAAGCCAGGAGACCTTGCAGGACTTCTTACAAACCTAAACCCTGGCGACGTGTTATTTATCGACGAGATACATCGTCTCAGCCCTATTGTCGAGGAGTACCTCTACTCGGCGATGGAAGACTACAAGATAGACATTGTTCTTGACAAGGGTCCTGCCGCGCGCTCTATACAAATTGAACTTGCGCCATTTACACTTGTTGGTGCAACCACACGCAGTGGTCTGCTAACAGCACCCCTACGTGCTCGCTTTGGCATCACTTGCCATCTTGAGTACTACGATGCACCAGTACTCTCTGGCATCGTAAAACGCTCTGCATCAATACTTGACATCTCGATAGACGATGACGCAGCAATGGAGATAGCTCTACGTTCTCGCGGAACGCCACGTATTGCCAACGCCCTGCTACGCCGCGTACGCGACTTTGCAATGGTTGAGGGCGAGGGTCACATAGACATTGACATTACTCGCATCGCGCTGGCGGCACTCAACATTGACTCACGCGGCTTGGATCAGATGGATAACAAGATACTGGCGACCATTATCGAGAAGTTCAACGGTGGTCCTGTTGGTCTCAACACCATTGCCACAGCTGTTGGCGAGGAGTCAGGAACAATTGAGGAGGTATACGAGCCCTTCCTCATAAAAGAGGGCTACCTCAAGCGCACACCACGTGGACGCGAGGCTACAGAGTCGGCATATCGCCATTTAGGCTATGCCTACAATGCATCAGACGAGCAAACACTCTTTTAGAACATACCAATTTTACGCTCTACAAATAAAATTGCCCCGCATAAAATGCGAGGCAATTTTTGTTTACCGCATATTGCGGCGTTAACCCATCATTAGTAAGCGATAGCTGAAGAGATGAGGAAGGTTGCAGCAACACCCAAGATAGCGTAGAGCTCGGGGAACGCAGCAAGGATAAGAGTCTTACCCATAACGTCAGTACCGTTACCGATAGCTACGATACCGTTAGCACAAACCTTTGCCTGGAACAATGCTGAAGACAAGCAAACGATAGCCATCAACAAACCAGCACCAAAGATACCAACAGCAGTAAGCATAGGCATCTCTGCAGAGATAAGACCGCTAACCATAAAGTAGCCTACGAAGCCATAAAGACCCTGTGAACCTGGAAGAGCCGAGAGAATCATGTAGCTACCGAAAGCGCCACTATTCTTCTTCAAGGCACCTACTGCTGCCATACCGCAACGAGCTGTTGCAACAGCTGAAGCCAAACCTGATACACCTACCATTAGGACAACGCCCAAATAAGCCAAAATTAATCCTGAATTCATAATTTTTAAGTTTTTAAATTGTTAATTATTTATTTGTTTATTCTTTCATTTTGCGTACAGGATCGAATGTACGTTGTCCCATCTCGAAACCTGCATTCTTATAAAACTCAACGAAGGTCAAACGCATAGGATGTACAAATGACGAAATCGCTGACATAAAGAGGTTAATGCCGTGACCAATGATCAGGATGATGCTGGCTGCAACAATCTGCAAAGCAACAACATACCACGCCGAGTCACCAATGCCCTCCGAGAGACCCGAAAGACCCATAGCCAAGGAGTTGAACACCTGTGCCAAGACACCACCAGACAAACCGATAGCGAAGAGTCGTATGTAGCTTAACACATCACTCAACAAGCCTGTAATGTTGTTATAAGCATCCCAAAGACCTGCACCTATGTTGATAAGCGGGTTACGCTTGATGTTGTTGAGCACAAGCATCAACAGCGCACCTACACCCATACAAGCATAGAATATAGGAGATGAAGCATCAAAGCCTGGGATACCCAAACCAAACATTGGCAAACCAATGGCGATAGAACCTGAAAGGAGGATAATAAACCATCCCAACAGACCGAATGTCGATGTAAAACCAAAGAGTCGAGTCTGCATATAGATATTTATTGCCATACCTATCAAGATCTGAACAACACCAATAGCCAAGGCTATAGAGAAGAACTGGTTGGGGAAGTCAAGGAATGGCGTAGGCTCGCCAGCCTCATAACCCAACAACGCAGGAATACTCATACCGAACAATGAACCAGTATATGTACCAAAAATGATGGTTGCAGTTGCACAAACAATTGATAACCAAGCAGCCTGACGTAACTTGGGGCCACCCTTCTTAAGAAGCGTAATACCCAACGCCAACAACACTGCACCATAACCAGCATCGTTCAAACAGATAGCAAAGAACAGCATATAGAACGGACCAAAAATCGCTGTAAGATCCAATGTTCCATATTTGGGCAACGCGTACATTGCACCGATAAGCTCGAACAGACGTGCGAACTTATTATTCTTCAGCTTAACAGGAGCCTCATCATCAATGGTTGCATCGCGGCGCATATATACCAAGTTGGGATACTCCTCCAAGAGAGCATCAACCTTCTCGGCAGTATCTGCCTCCGCCCATCCCTCCATAACAACAAGCTCACCATCAGCCTCACGTTGCACCGTAGCACCAACCTTAAGGCTCTGTAGCTGCTCCATAAGCGCAACACGCTCATCATCGATAATGTCGATAGAGGCTGCAGCACGTGAGAATGTGTCATTAAGTTCCTGAAGCTCCGACTTAAGGTGCTCTACCTCGCGCATCGAAGCATCGCAGTCCATCTGGGGCAGGCGAACCTCCTGACCATCGACAACAATATTGCTATTGTCGGTGAGCACCACAACAAAGTAGACGAGTGACTGCTGACGACCAATCTCCACAACGGTCATAGCCTCGTTCCACTCATCAACCATAGTGTCGTAGATAGACGACTGCGTAGTAAAGTATCGCAACGTCACACCGCGCTCGGCAAGACGGGTGATATCCTCCTGTGCGAAGTTACCCCACGGAGCAATCTCCTGTGCAAGTTTCTCAAGACGAGCTATATCCTGCAAGTACTGTGTCTGCGTTTCACGCGCAGCCACATACTCAAGGTATGCATCCTTACCCGTTGCAAAGGGCACAGCATCAGCCTTATACTCTTCAGAGTTCTTGAACGCCTTCAAGAAATCAAGAGCCTTATTATGGGCATCTATCTCCTGAAGCAACGCTCTATCACCCTCCGAGGGCTCCCAGCCCGTTGTAGTGATATCTACAAGTCCGAGATCACGAAGTTTTTCGATAAACTGCTGCTGCTCTGCGGCATAAAGCACTATATCGTAGCGAATCATCTTACTGATCATACGTTAGGCTCCTCCATAGCCTCGGCTTGTGCTTGACGTGTTTTAACAATCTTCTGGGCAGACTTACTGAGGTTCTCTTCATCCTCCATAAATCGCTTAATCTTACGTATGGCATCCTCATATCCAGGTATCTGCACCTTCTCATAGAGGTTTACCTTTTGAGTGGTTTTGCGACGCGCATAATCTAGAAGCTCCATCTTACGATTGTAGACTTCGAATTCGATGCCCAGACGTGACATCTCCTTCAAGACTCTAATACCCTCGGCATACCATACTGGAGCCGAGAAGAGGTCGTAAGGTTTCTCCTTGTATACTATATCTTTTAATATAGGCGTGCGTACGCCCGCAATCTTAAGTGATGTTAGCTCGACATCCTCGATGCGGATAAGGTCACAATCAAACTCTCCCCACAGCTGCACCATATAGTCGTAGCGAGCAGTAAGCTCGTCCAACTCCTTACGGAAAGCCAATGCAGAGTCCTTCGCACGCTTAACCTCCGAGCGCAACGCACTCTCCTTACTCTTGATGGTAGGGAGCGCATTCTTTCGGATCTTGAGCTGTTTGCCCAACTCGCCGAGCGAAGTCTTATTATATTGAAATTTGATTGCCATAAGCTAATGTTATGCTTTCCAGTATTTATCCGAAAGTTCCTGCTTGATGCTAACCTCACCACGTGAGAAGTACTTGGCGAAGAGTGTCCAAGCAGTATCAAGCATCTGCTCGATTTCGATGTTTACATCAATAGAGAGCAACTTCTCCGAATAGTCGTGAGCGAACTTCAGTGCACGCTCATCATAGTCTGACAAATCAAAACCATTCTCCAACTTTGTCTTTGCGTTTGCAGCATCGGCATAAAGACGCACACAGGCATTCATAACCTGCGGGTGATCCTCACGTGTCTTCTTACCGATAACAAGCTGCTTCAGTCGAGACAGCGAGCGGAACGGATCGACGATAACCTTACCAGTATCGGTATCATTACGCAAGAAGAGCTGACCCTCGGTAATATAACCAGTGTTATCAGGAATAGCGTGCGTAATATCGCCACCAGACAAGGTTGTTACAGCGATAATAGTGATAGAGCCACCATTGGGCAACTGTACCGCCTTCTCGTAAATCTTTGCGAGGTCAGAGTATAGTGAACCGGGCATTGAGTCCTTAGAAGGAATCTGATCCATACGGTTAGACACGATAGCCAATGCATCAGCATAAAGCGTCATATCTGTCAACAGCACAAGAACCTTCTCGCCCTTATCAACTGCGAAGTACTCGGCAGCAGTAAGTGCCATATCGGGAACAAGTAGACGCTCCACGGGAGGGTTATCTGTGGTATTAACGAATGACACGATACGATCCAACGCACCTGCATTCTCAAACACCTGCTTGAAATACAAGAAGTCGTCATTGGTAAGACCCATACCACCAAGGATAATCTTATCAGCCTTGGCACGAAGGGCTACATTTGCCATAACGGCGTTATAGGGCTGATCGGGATCGGCAAAGAACGGAATCTTCTGACCCGACACAATGGTATTATTGAGGTCGATACCTGCAATACCTGTTGCAATAAGCTCTGAAGGCTGGATACGACGGAAGGGGTTAACGGTGGGGCCACCAATCTCACGTGCCTCGCCCTCAATCTGCTCACCACCCTCGAGTGGCTCACCATAGGCATTGAAGAAGCGACCTGCGAGTGCATCCGACACGCGGAGCTTGGGAGGCTCACCGTGAAATACCACCTCCGAGTTGGTGGCAAGACCCTCGGTACCTGCAAACACCTGCAAGGTAACCTTCTCACCCATAATCTTTACTACCTGTGCAAGACGACCGCCAACAGTAGCCAACTCGTCATTACCTACGCCTGTGGCACGAAGCGTAATAGTAGCCTTTGTGATATTATCAATCTTTGTATATACTTTCTGAAATGCTCGTGTTGTCATAACTTGTCCTCCTTATTTTGCAAGTTTACCGCTAATATGAGTCTCAATATTCTTACGGAAGCCGTCAAACTGCTCTGACTTCCACTCCGAGTAGTTCATCTGACGGAACAGATAGATAAGATCCTTGAAGAACTTTGAACACTCCTCGAAATCAACAAAGTCAAACGACTTGCGACAGATGTCAAGAACCATATTGTACATCATCTTCTGACGCTCGATAGGACAGTTGGCATCAATAGAGTCAAACGCATCCTGCTGCAAGATAACAGAGTCAAGCAACTCGCTCTTCCAGAAACGCTCGTGGTACTCAATGGGCACACCGTCATCACCAAGGATGTTGATCTGGTCGTTAGCCTCCTTACCGCGCTGAACGATGGTCTTACCCTCATATACAGAATCAACCCAATCCTTCTCGATATGCTCGTCAAGGTACTCACGAATCTCGGGGTACTCAAGATACTTTGAGTATGAGTCCAGAGGGTCGATAGCGGGATAACGCTTCGAGTCCGCACGGCTCTGCGACAACGCATAGAAGCAGCGAGCAGCCTTCTTTGTAGACTCTGTTACAGGCTCCTTAAGGTTACCACCTGCGGGAGATACCGTACCCAGGAAGGTTACAGAGCCTGTCTCACCGTTATTGAGCTTAACAAGTCCTGCTCGTGAATAGAAGTTTGAGATAACTGCCGACAAGTCCATAGGGAATGCATCCTGACCAGGAAGCTCCTCAAGGCGGTTAGACATCTCACGAAGTGCCTGTGCCCAACGTGATGTAGAGTCTGCCATAACCAACACCTTAAGACCCATTGAACGATAGTACTCACCAATGGTCATACCTGTATATACAGATGCCTCACGCGCTGCAACGGGCATATTTGAGGTATTACAGATGATAATGGTACGCTCCATAAGCTTGTGGCCAGTACGAGGATCCACCAACTCGGGGAACTCGGCAAAGATCTCCACAACCTCATTTGCACGCTCACCACAAGCAACGATGATAATTACATCAGCCTCTGCCTGCTTAGAGATTGCGTGCTGAAGCACGGTCTTACCTGCGCCGAACGGACCAGGGATAAAGCCGGTACCACCCTCAGCAAGTGGATTGAAGGTGTCGATAGCACGAACACCTGTCTCCATAACCTTTGATGGACGAGGCTTTTCGGTATAGCAGCGTACAGCCTGCTTTACAGGCCACTTCTGAACCATTGTTACATTATACTCGTTACCATCAACATCTGTAAGCACTGCGATAGTGTCGGTAACCTTATAGTTACCTGCAGCAGCTACGCTCTTAACGGTGTAGTTACCTGTCATAATGAACGGCACCATAATCTTATGGGCAATCCACTGCTCCTGAACCTCACCGAGCCAAGATGCAGCCGAAACCTTATCGCCCACCTTAGCCAGCGGCTTGAACTCCCAGATACGCTCGAAGTCCAGCGGGTCAGTAATAGAACCGCGGTCGATAAACAGACCATCCATCTTAGCAAGGTCGTTCTGCAGACCGTCATAGTTCATTGACAGCAAGCCCGGAGCCAGGGTCGCCTCGAGCATATGGCCCTCAAACTCAACGCGGTCACCAATCTTAAGACCACGAGTAGAGTCGTAAACCTGTACATAGGCGTCGTCGCCTATCACCTTGATGACCTCAGCCATCATTCGGGTATCACCGCAATATACATAACAAATCTCGTTCTGCGCAACTGCACCCTCTGCACGCACAATAACGATATTGGAAATGATACCACTTACTTTTCCTATTGTTTTCATTTATAGATTAGATTTATATTTCGATATATTGTTTTCCATCAAGCTCTGCCATAAGCTTATCAAACATAGCCTTGCCTACCTTAGCGTCGAGCAGTGTCCAGCGCGCAACAAGGTTAACCTTAACAAGGTACGCCAGAACAGCATCTACAGAGAAGTAGTCAAAGGTAGAGAGTTCTGAAGCTACAGACCAACGGATAGCGTCGATCTTACGCTCCTTCTCGAGCATATTCTGCTCATCCATTGCCGAGATAAGCGCATCAATATAGCTCAACTCGCCACGCAGACCGAAGTCTGCCGCAGAACTGCGATGGAGCTGCTCGACAACCTCGCCACCGCCTACGGTAACAAGAGCCACCTGTGACTGACGATCACGAGCAACAAGTGCAGAGATTACATTGCGCAATGTGCGATCAGCCTCTGCCCACGCCTTAAAGAAGCGTGATGATGAGACTGTGCACATCTCATAATATGCTGCAAAGAGCGAGATTGCAAACGGAGCGTCGGTATCAACGCCCTCAGCATACTCACTCTCTGTGTCTGCATAGGCACGAATGACAGTTGCAAGCATCTGTGGAAGGTGTTGCGGATTCTGCAACTCAGCGACCACCTGCTCGGCACTCAGACGGCCAAGGCCGTTGTGT
>JAEIGA010003759.1_pt1 | contig 23652 bp, 27 predicted proteins | sample 9270691 | NCBI WGS metagenome assembly JAEIGA01 (sample SAMN17057246, study PRJNA624740) | gut metagenome | biome: biome; isolation source: fecal sample | host: Bos grunniens | place: China: Xizang | collected 2019 | reverse complement strand
TCTATCCAGCGTGCTTTGTTTTATGCCCATATTAGTCGGTTCATCATCAACTTGGTCTTTACCGTCTGTATAGCCCCCTTCGGGTTCTTGTAATTTATTGTACGCTTGTTCAAATTTCATATCAGACACTTTGTGTGTATCAATATCTTTCATATCTTTTTTCTCGCTTTGTTTCTTTTCCAGTTCTTGATTTATTTTTACTTCTGTCCAGTGGCCGGGTTTGACAGCGCCACGTTCTTTGATTTTTTGTAACTTTCTGAACTTTTCAATCGCATCAAACAGTTTCTGGTTCGGATACGGGTTTGGATTATCGGCACTTTCGCCAGCACGGGTATCGGGTTCATAACAATCCAACTGGGTCAGTGATTTTTTAAGCCATTCTACATCGCGTATATCAACATTTCTGTCCGGGGCAACCGCACCATGCAGGTTTGATTTGTGCTGTTCTGCGTTTTTGATATCTTTTGGACTCAAAGAACATCCGCAATGTGGATGAAACGGTGGCCCAGATACAACAACCCCGTCAACAATCAATGCAACGCATCCACCACATTCACCACCACAATCAACAGTTGCGTATGTATGTTCAGATTCTTCTTCGTCTTCTTCCAATTCTTCATCTGTTTCTGCAACTGGCGGTTCTGCGTAGATGCCCAGAACCAATTCGCCATTTTCATTCCATGTGGCACCATCCCAAATATCACTCATAAAAACTCCTTTTGTTTAAATAAAAACACCCGCATGTGCGGGTAATAAAAAAAGACGACCAAATGTCGTCTGCTGAATGTGGGTATTATACCACAAAAACGATAAAAATTCAATAAAAAACGCCCCGATGGGGCATTTTATAATGGGGCGGATAACCGGACTCGAACCGGCGACATTTGGTACCACAAACCAACGCTCTAACCAACTGAGCTATATCCGCCATACTGTGGGTCATTCGACCAGAGATTAATTTTGGTGGAGCTGATCGGACTCGAACCGACGACCCCTTGCATGCCATGCAAGTGCTCTACCAACTGAGCTACAACCCCATGCGCCGACACATTTTATATGTAAACATACAAAATGTCAAATTAAATTGCGATAAATTGCAATTTTAATTATTGCATGACGCCGTTTTCTATATCATGCAACATCTTTTGATATTCTTCAACAGAAAGCCCTTTGCCAAAAAGTCCTGTTTTTAACTGTTTGGCAGCTTCACGCATACGTTGCATTTTTGTTTCGCCATTCTGTCTTTCCTGACGCAAGGAACTGATTTCTGAATTCAGTGTTTGGTTCTGGGTGCGTGCCTCTTCCAATGTCCGTTTGGTTTCACCCAATTCGTTATTTATCCGCTGAATTTCCGCCTCTTTTTCACGAACCTGTTGCTGCAACCGGGCAATTTCTGCGTTCAAGCCTTCCACTTGGGCAGACTTTTCTTCAACTTGTCGCTTATACGCATCAGGCATTTTTGAAATGTATTCCGATGGATTTGATTCCAGAATCTTGTCTACATTATAAATATCTGATATGTTCCGTTCGACCTTATCGTCTTTGAGACGTTGCGAAGCACGAAGTACAGCATAAACAATATTGCTTACTCTTCGCAAATCCGGCACTTCCTTTGCCATTTCTGTGATCAAATCTTGGCGAGCCATGGCTTCTATGTCTTGGAAGAGCTCTTTCGACTTAGGCGAACCTTCTGGCTGAATCGCTTGCAAAGTTTCTAAATCATTGACCGTGACAAATGAACAGTTAGCACGTGCTGTCAATACACGTTCCTTATATTTTTGCAATTCTTGTTTATCTATAGCTTCTGAAACGTACCCTAAAACATCATACTTTATTTTTTCATCCGTGAATTGTTCGACACGGTTTATCAACAGCATTACATCCTGGGCAGCATTATCGTTAGTGAAAGTGCGGTATGCATAGTTTTGAAGTTCAGAGTCATATCTTTGTCTGTGCATATGTTTTTCGGCTTCCATCAACATTTGAAAACGACGCTTAAAATCAATATACTCCACATTATATGGATCTTGCCCCACTTTACGAGTATATTCCAAAAGCTTAATCGTTTTGTTAACATATTCACGATGCGCCGCATCGGCTACCCCATCACGAAAGACTTTGTAAGAATGGATTCGTCTTTCAAGTGTATCCAGTAATTTTGTTGCCAGTTCACTATCTGTGTTAAGTATATGCGCGATCAGATGACACAACAATAATAAATTATCATCGTATGTTTTTTCACGATATGGCGAGAACATAATGGACGCAATTTCTTCTAGACTCATAATTTCTTTTTCTTTATTTTCTGGCATTAAAATCCCCCATTTTTTATCATTATAAGGCATTTTATCATATTTATGACAGTTTTCCCAATGAAATTTAATCTTATATTTATCCTTGCAAAGTGCGGAATCAATTTGCTAATCTTGCAGATATAGTAAGGAGTTTTATTATGGATTATTCATTGTTAAAGGCAGAAGTTGAACAAAAAACCGCACAAACATTAGAGGTTCTTAAGGGACAATATGCGGGTCTGCGCACAGGTCGTGCATCTGTACATCTTTTGGACGCAGTACGCGTGCCGGTTTATGGTGCAGAAATGCCAATCAATCAAGTTGCAACCGTTGCAACCCCAGACAATCAGACCTTGTCTGTGACAGTTTGGGATATCACAAATGCCCCAGCCGTTGAAAAAGCAATCCGTGATTCTGGGTTGGGACTGAACCCGATGACGGCCGGTGGGGTTATTCGTTTGAATATGCCACCGTTGACCGAAGAACGCCGCAAAGAATTAACCAAGGTTGCAGGAAAATACGCAGAAGAAGCAAAAATTTCTATGCGCAATATCCGCCAAGATGCAATGGGCAAAATCAAGCGTGCCGTCACAGACAAAGAAATTTCTGAAGATGATCAGCGCAAGTACGAAGACGATTTACAAAAGGTATTTGACAAGCGTGGTACAGAAGTTGACGCATTGGCCAAAGAAAAAGAAGCCGACATTATGTCTGTTTAACCTGGGAATATAATCGAGAAGAGAAAATCATGTTCAAACTGTTCAAAAAGAAACAGGCACCTGTTGCAGATACAGGTAATAAAAAAATCCCCCAGCATATCGCATTTATTTGCGATGGCAATCGTCGTTGGGCAGAAATGCGTGGTTTGCCACCACTTATGGGACACCAGGCCGGTATCGCAAACTTTGAAAACCTGGTGGACTGGTTTATGGCACGGGGCGTTTCAACGATTACATTCTATATCTTTTCAACAGAAAACTGGAAGCGCAGCAAGGAAGAAGTCGATTTCTTGATGGACCTGTTCTATACAGAACTGAAAAAGAATATGAAGCATGCAGTTGAAAAAAATCTGCGGTATCGTGTAATTGGTTCACGTGATAAATTGCCAAAGAAACTGGCTGATTTGTGTGACAAATTAGAAGAAACTTCTGCGGAAGGCAGCGCTGGGACCGTGGTGTTCGCATTAAACTATGGTGGACAAGATGAAATTATCAACGCAGTTAATGCCGCCGTTGACGCAGGTGAACATGTGACATGTGATACATTCGAAACATACCTGGATACAGGCGATTTGTTGCCTGTGGATTTGATGGTACGAACAAGTAATGAACATAGAATTTCAAATTATCTGCTGTGGAAATTGGCATATGCTGAACTATTATTCTTGCCAGAACATTGGCCAGATTTGGTAAAAAATGAAAAGTTGTGGCAGGGAATCTTGGACGAATTTGCAACACGCAATCGCAGATTTGGTGGTGGAAAAAAAGCAAATTATCTGGGGACAAAAAAGTAATCAACAAACCCAAAGGGGGAAAAGATGTCAAATACAACACTTAGAGTTATCGCAGGAATGGCAATGCTGTTTATCGGAACATTGGCTGCAATCGCAGAATACTTTGGTTTTAATGCGGTAAGATGGCTGGGGATTATTGTGGTGCTGGCAATGATTTACGAATATGTACGATGTTTGGCACATGCAGAACGTAGCGTTTTGCGTGAAAATCGTGCAATGTTCGCAGTATTCGCAGCATTATTGGTAATCATGTTATTGGCAATCAATTCTGTGGGGCAACGGCCGTGGATTGTGCTGTTAGTTTTGCTGATTATTTGCAGCGCAGATATCGGTGCATGGTTCTTTGGACGCATGATTGGGGGCGACAAAATGTGGCCAAAGTTATCGTCTGGGAAAACATGGTCTGGACAAATCGCAGGCATCATGTGCGGAACATTTGCCGCAATTATGTACGGCCTGTTGGGTGCAGATACATTTATGCCACAACTGATGTGGATTGGTATCAGCGTGTCTTTGATGTCACAGTATGGTGACCTGACCGCCAGTTATATTAAGCGCAAATTAGGCATCAAGGATTTTGCAAATATATTACCTGGGCACGGCGGTGTTCTGGACAGATTTGATGGATGGATTTATGCGTTGCCTATAATTTGGTTGGTGATGCTGTAAAAATAAAGTAAAGGTATAAAGGAAGGAAACATGCAAACTGTTTTAACCATTGTTGCGTTATTGGTCGTTTTAGGCGTCGTGGTGTTCGTGCATGAATTTGGACACTTTTTGGCGGCACGCTGGGCCGGTGTTCGTGTTAATACTTTTTCAATTGGATTTGGGCCAGCAATTATAAAATGGCACGACAAACGTGGTACACAATGGCAAATTGCATGCATCCCATTGGGCGGCTATGTGTCTATTTACGGTCAAGAGGACATGTTTAACCGCAAGAAATACTCTGAGCTTGCCCCAGAAAAAAAGAAGGGACATTATTTGTCTGCGCCGGCATGGAAACAGTTTATAATTATTGGTGCCGGTGTGTTTATGAACTTTGTCTTGGCATGGTTGATATATACATCCTTGTTCATGTTCAAGCCAAGTTTGGTCAGCAATACCCAATTGCCTGTCATCGGCCAGGTTGTCCAGGAATCCGTGGCGTTTAATGCAGGTGTGCGTGCCGGTGATACAATCGTTCGCATAGATGATGAAAAAATATCAAATTGGGGCGATGTTGTCTTGGCAAAAGAGATGGCAACTGGTCGTGATGCAGATGTATTAATCGTGCGTGATGATAAGTTGGTTCAGGTAAAGTTGGCATCCGCAGATAGATGGGGAATGGTCGCAGACGGCGCACGCAAGGCAGAACCAGAACACCAAAATCTTTTCCGTGCAATGTATTCTGGGGCACGAAAAACATATTATGAATCAAAAACTTTGTTGGTGGTTTTAAAGCAAATCATCACAGGGGAACGGTCGTCTAAACAACTGGGGTCGTTTATCACAATTGCAGAATATTCTGGCATGGCGATGATGGCAGGATTCTTTACATTGCTGAATCTGATTGCACTGCTGTCTGTTAATCTGGGGATTTTGAATTTATTGCCGTTGCCGGTATTAGATGGTGGTTATTTGCTGATTCTGATTATCGAAGCAATCACACGCCGCAAACTGCAGGGCCGTGGTATGGAAATCGCAATTATGATTGGATGGTTTTTGATTTTAGGACTGTTTGTGTTGACGATGTGGAATGATTTGGCACGTGTTTTTGGATTAAATGGATAATAAAATGAAAAAAGTTTCACTGGGGGCAATATTATCGTCTGTGATTATTATGCCTGTATTGGGGGCGACGGTATCACGCATTGATGTTAATGGAAATCAGCGAATGGATGCAGAATCCGTACGAATTCTGGCCGGTGTTAAGGTTGGTGAAAATGTCGGTGATGCACGCAGTAATCAAATCGCAAAAAAACTGACCGAAAGTGGATACTTTTCCAAGATTAGCGTTCGTATGAATGGCAATGTCTTGAAAATCGATGTGACCGAGGCACCAATCATCAACATGGTGACCGTCGAAGGTAATGATGAAATATCTACGGATGATTTGAAGAAAGAAATTCGCACAAAAGAACGTTCTTCTTATGATACATCGACAATCGGCGCAGATGTGCAGCGCATGTTGACCATATATCAACGCAAGGGATTCTTTGGAACCAGAATCGAACCCAAGAAAATTGATTTAGATGGCAATCGTGTAAATGTTGTCTATGAAATTACCGAAGGCCACCCAACATGGATTACAGATATCAAATTCGAAGGTAATAAAAAGTTTAGCGACCGTGAATTGCGTGGCGAAATATTGTCACAAGAACATGCGTGGTGGCGTTTCATGACGCAATTTGACACATTTGACGAAGACCGTATTCAATACGATGGTCAAATGTTGCGTCAGTTCTATCTACGTAATGGCTATGTGGATTTTGCCGTTAAAGATACCTCTGGTACTTTTACCCCAGACCGTGAATACTATTCCGTGGTGTTTACCGTTGATGAAGGCGACAAGTATAATTTCGGTAAATTAAATGTGGACAATCCGTTCCCGGATGTGCCCACAGATGAACTGATAGATGTAATAACTGCAAAATCAGGCAAAACATATAATATCGACCTGGTTGATGAAACGATGTCTGCATTACGCAGTAAGGTTGCAGATTACGGTTATGCGTTTATCAATGTCGAACCAATCCCAACAAAAAATGACACAGACAAGACGATTGATTTAGTATTCAAGATTCAAAAAACAAATCGTATATATTTGAATACTATCAACATCTTGGGGAATGTTCGTACATTTGATTCTGTGATTGAACAATTGATTCCAATGCGTTCGGGCGATCCATTTTCTTTACAGACAATCGAAGAAGGTCGTCAGAAGTTAATGCGCACCCGATATTTCAAAGATGTGCAAATGATTCCAACACGGGTTGCAGATACCAATATGATGAATCTGGACATCAAAGTCGAAGAACAACCCACTGGTGAATTGTCGGGTGGTTTTGGTTGGTCAAACATCAATGGTTTTATGGTTGATGCCGGAATTACCGAAAATAACTTTATGGGGCGTGGACAAATTGTTCAGTTGCGTGGATCAATCGCAGAATATCAAAAGCAAGCGTTATTTAGTTTCACAGAACCATATCTGTTTGGTCGTCAGTTGTCGGCCGGGGTTGATGTATCATATACAATGTACGATTATTCTTCGTTGGGAAGTTTTGGCTATGACCGTGATAGTTTAATGATTGCAGGCCGCATGGGATGGCGTTTGACCGACCATTGGACGCAAAATGTTCGACTGTCTGCATCATTCGACCAAAATTATGATATTCAAGTGGATTCTGGATGGCAGAAAGCAAATCTTTATACGCTAAGCACGGGGTTCAGATATCACAACCTGGATACGAACTTTGAACAAAATACACATACGGGTGTTGTTGCAAATCTGGGGATTGCATATACTGGGTTTGGTGGCACAGAATCTTTTATGCGATATAATGCCGACGTTATTGGTTTGGTAAACTTTTGGAATGACAGATGGCAATTGCGGTCTTCGTTGGATTTTGGATATATCCAACCATTAGACGGCGATTATGTTTCTCGTGTTTATCGTTATTTCTTGGGCGGAGAATCACTGCGTGGTTTTGATGTTGCAGGTGTTGGTTCACGAAACTGGTACTATCAAACATACGCATTGGGTGGATTATGGAAACTGAACGGGTCGACACAGTTGAATTTCCCAATCTTTATCCCAGACGAATATCAGATAAAGGGATTTGTGTTTGCGGATTACGGCGTATTGGGCAAACCACCGGCCGTTGAAGATACATATACCCTGTGCTATGCGGCAGATAAATGCACAACCAGAAACAACAATATTGATGATAATTTCCGTACATCTGTGGGTGTGGGTATTTATTGGAACACACCAATGGGACCAATGAATTTCAGCTGGGGCTGGCCGTTAAAGATGACAGAATATGACCGTGAACAAAGATTCTTGCTGTCGTTCGAAACACAGTTTTAGTCTTGACGGGGAATATAGATTTTTCTTATAATTCATATAACAACAGGAAGGAGTTTATCGTGAAAAGAATTTTCTTGGGACTGATTGTTGCATTATGTTTGGCTGGTTGTGGTCAGGTTTATGACCGTGAACCAGTTGGCGTCGGTTATGACAGCAACGAATTAAAACTTAGCCCATGCGCATGTATCATGGTGTATCAGGCATAACCCACATTATTCATGGGGGGGGGCAATTGAAATATCCAGACGATTATGATATCAAAGCGTTCCCAGCCGGCAAACCATTGGCGGTTTCCCGGTTTGTTTCAATTGCCATAATGACCGTATTCTTGGCAATCATATTTGTGTGCAGCATGATATTGTGGGCACAAAAGTCTGTACATGTGCACCCGTTTTTGGTTTCAATAAACCCAATTACCGGCCAATGGGATGTTGTTGGGCATTATCATACAGAAACCCGTGAATTATCAACGGTTCGGTCTTTGCAAGAATCTGTGATTGGTAAGTTTGTCCAAAATTGGTTTAATATTTCCAGCAATGAAACATTAAATGATGCAAGATGGGCATCTTGCGACCGTGCAACAGAATGCAACCCGCAAAATAAATCAGGGATTGAAACACATAAATGTTCGCTGTTTTGTCTGACTGGGGATGCAGTTTATGACGGGTTTATAGCTGAGCTTTTGCCAAACTATCAAAAACGTTTTTTAGATAATGAACAATGGCAAATTAATATGTCCACATTACAAATAACGCCAATTGGGACATTCAGTGACATGGGTGGCACATGGCAAATACGCGCCACAATTAATTCCAGCAAAAATGGCGTAATCAATATTCTGGGCTATGTCAAGGTGGCAAACGCATCAACAATGTATCCAGAGACACTGGGGTATTATGTTCAAGATTTTAACGCATACAAGATGAACTGATGAGAAAGGTGTTATTGTTCTTTGGTGGTTTAATATTGTTTGCCCTTATGGGGGGGGTGCTGATGTTGGCCGGCGCAATATATGACACAGGTAATAAAACCACCGTGGTGTCTTATTTCTTTCAACCAGATGATATGCCTTTCCGACGTCCGGGCGCACCAGAATCCCCAGAAGATGTTGATAATGCTTTTCCTGGTGCCAATGTTATGCGAAACAAGCTTATTCAAAAATATATCACAGAGTTCTTTTATGTTATGCCAGACATGGATGATTTTAACCGTAGATTCGAAGGAAAAACAGCATTGCGTGGGATGTCGTACGCCAGTGCATTTGCGAAATGGCAAGAAGTTGTTGCACCAGAAATACAAAAAATGATTGAAGCTCGACAGATGCGCACCGTGTCTTTGGTTGATGTTATCCCGGCAGATGAATTCTTGCGTGTGAATTATCAATTGAAAACATGGCTGAGACCAAACGACATGGAATCAGAGCCAGAAATCAGTTATGGCACCATATATATGAACATGGTATACGAACCAGGAATGCGAGAAGAGATTCGTGGGATGACAAAGGAAGAGTGGTTGGAAAGTGGCATGGATCCTGCTGCGGTGTTTAGGTTTATAGTATATGATGTGACAATACCAGAAAATCAAACAGGTCGATAATGAAAAAGTTTCTGAAATTCTTGACAATCTTAATTATGACATGTGGTGTGGCACATGCAGATGATTCATTTGACTTTGACGAATTTGCCGTTGTCGATAGCAACGATTATGATATCACGATGGACAATGTAGAATTAAACGATGATGCAGATATCGCAGATGTTGGTGGTTTTGATATCGCAGGAGTAATGCTGGGGATGTCTTTTGAGGATGTTCATACATTATTCTTTCATGGAAACGGGTTGTATGGACCACGCCAACAAAACAGCATAATCTATACAATTCACCCAGATTGGAAGTACAATCTGGATTATGAATGTCGCCAACAAGGTACATTTATTCCCACAGAATTGGAAAAATGTGTGAATAGTTTGGCACAAAGCCGTGGGTTGATGTATGCATCTGAATTATATCTGGAAAGGAAAGATACCGGGGAAACATTGACGATTTATTTTACCAGCAATGCAACAGATAACCGGGTATGGCGTGTGGTATATAACAATGATGTAAATGAATTAGAAGGAACATCTGAAAAATTTGTAAAGCAACGCGAAAATAAAATCTTGGCATTTTGGCAAAATGTATTGGATAAATTTGGCGCACCAAATTCTGGGACAGATAAATGGATTTCCAGCACAAATTCTTTTGACCCAATGCTTATTGCATATTATGGCGCATTGGATTTGGTTGACAATGGACGTAATGCCACAGATTTATCAAAAAACATTCAACAGGCACGCAAAAACTTTAAGGCGAAACCATATGCGTTCTAGCACTTCGTATTCCAAGGGGTTATTTGCAGAATTCTTGGCACGAATGTATTTGCGGATTCATGGGTGTCGTATCGTTGCATCACGATATATTACCGGACGACATACAAATCGTGCAGAAATAGATATCATCGCACGACATAAAAATACCCTAATTTTTATCGAAGTTAAACGCCGCAATACCGTCCAATGTGCATGGGACGCAATTACACCACACCAAGCAATACGACTGCGCCGGGCCGCAGAAACATATATAATGCGAAACAAATGGCAATACGACGCACGCTTTGATGTTATCATCGTTTGTGGATGGAAAATTCATTGGGTGAAAAACGCAATCTAAAAAGATTGATTTTAGGATTTTTGTCTTGTATAATTATTTTATGTTTACTAACTAATAAAGGAGAAAACATGAAAAAAGTTATCTTGGCATTGTTTGCAGTTATGACATTGGCCGCATGCACGGGTTCTTATAAATCTGGCAATTGCGAATACGATTTCTTGTTACACAAAGATATTTCAGTTTCAAAAATCATCGGCAATATGACTGGTGGTTGCTAAAAAAAATCAAATCCCCCGTTTGGGGGATTTTGTTTCACAATAATATTTTACCAAAATGAAAAAACGTTTATTTATTTTTGCGGCCTATGATGCAAACGGTATCATTGATGATACTTTGATGTATTATCTAAAACAGCTTGGGATGCATGGTGATGTAGTTGTCGTTATGGACAATGATGTACAGCGCACAGAAATAAATAAATTACAATCTGTGGATGGTGTTATATATGCATCGGCACGAAAACATGGTGAATATGACTTTGGTTCGTACAAGCGTGGATTTGGGTGGGCAAAAACAAACAACATTCTGGGTAAATATAAATATGTTTATCTGGTAAATGATTCTTGTTATGCCATCGGGGATTTATCCGATGTAATTAAAAAATCAGAATCTTTGCGGGCAGATGTGACAGGATTACAGGAAAAAACAAACCCACCACATATTCAATCGTTCTGGGTTTGTATGCGCAAAAGCGTATTTATGTCTGATTGGTTTGACGGTTTTATAAAGTCTGTGACCGTACAGTCAAACAAAAACGATATTGTGCGAAAATATGAATATGGATTTGCAGAATTATTAACAAAACATAAAAAGACAATTGCTGGGATAATTGTTGGGACAGAATCTGTGTTCTTTGAAAGACCCCTTGATGTAATTCGGAAATATAATATACCATTGGTAAAAAAACGTCCGTGGTCCATCGGTCGTCGACATTATAGCAAGCGCATAATCAAAAAAATTCTTGGTAAATTAGCACCAGATATGCAATCTGGAATCATCGCAAATGCAATTCGAAACAAAAATATGTTCAACCCAGAATACATCGAACAGAAATATGTCGAAGTTCAACATGTTGCCCCGTTTATCACAATTGTACGCAAGGCAAAGCACCCGGAACATCGATGGCTGATGCTGTTCGGGTGTTTGCAGATTACAAAAATAAAGTAAAAAATGGGCGCAGTTATTTGATTACTGCGCCTTTGATTAAGTTAAGATCTTCTTTGATATCGTCTATTTTTATTTGAATTTGACCAATGCCGGTTTCAAGAATGGTTGTGCGATTTTCAAGTGCTGTTATGCGACCATCAACGCGTTCCAATTCGGCAATAGAAAAATCTTGACGGGCCGCCCAATATATCAGACCACCAATAAACGCAATTAAAAACCAACTGTCACGCAAAAAGTCAATTATGCCCTGCGTCGAATCAGAATGTGTTGTCATGTTTTATCCCCCCCTGGCCTTGGGCAATCAAAGTGTCTATTTTTCGAACCAATGAACGCTGGGATTCCAGCCAGCGCAATTCTGAATCTGTGGCATTCGGACCCAAAACCCGTTCTGTGGTTATTTTATGCAAATGTTGTAAAACGATTTTGCCGCTGGGGCTGGCAAAGCATCTGGCATAGTTTTGTTCAATACCTGACATGATACATTACCCCCCAAGCACACTTTCCACGGCGGTCATTTGGGCAATTGGCGCAATATATTTTAATTCGGCATCACCATGCAGACGAATTGGGTCAATCATTCCACGCCGTGATAGAATCTGTAAGCCACGGTCGCATAGTGGACGAATAAATTCATGCAGCAAACGGCCGTAGGTTGCCCCCAATATACGCATCATATCACAATTGCGGGCTATGATTTCTGTGGCCGTCATTTCTTTGTCACTTAACAGCCCAAGACGATCCGCCAACAGTGCATGACGAATCCGTTCACGCAAATCTTTTAATATCAATTGCGATACATCAAAGTCTGATGCACTGGTCAACGGGGTCAGGCCAGACGATCCAACCGCCTTGGGAATAATTGCCCCAGGAGTCAAATTTATGTTATTCAAATTGATGACACCGTCATCATCGGCCTGCCATATACCAGATACGGCAATCGTTGCGTTCTTTAAGACCAATTCAACAACCTTGTTTGCGGTTTTGATATCTGGCAATGCACGCATCACCGGACCCCGACCATACAATTCTCCTGATGCCAATGACCAACGGAAAATTATGTATGGATTTGTTTCAAATGTCCCAGTAGAGACAATGTTGTTTTCAATATCACCGCCAACATCCAACCATGCCGTAAATTCAGTTCCAACCAAACTTTGTACCAATTTTAATGGTGTTTGTGGATTCTGTTTTATCGTGTCACGCAAATTCGCCGGTGCTGTCCATGTTGGATAGCGTTCTATTACATCACATGCAGGCATAGTTGTGGTGTGAAAGACTGCGTTTGGTAATATCGCAATATCTGACATCGGAATTGCCGTAAAAGTAAATGCAGATGATGCGCCAATGGGTGCTTCGGCCATGAACAGGCATGCGGTCCCCAAAATTACTAAATCCATATAACATTGATGAATTACCGTATAAAAATTAGAATCATTCAAATTTGCACGCAATATATTCGTCGCACCCGATGGGTCTGGCGATAATTCGCTTTCTGGAACCAGGGTCATCCACATCGATTCTGGGGGTGTCATCAATGTGTAAATAGATGCCGCCAAGTTATCTGCGGCATCGGATGCGGTTGCATCAAATAAAGTCGCCACATCATCGTCCGATGTTGGCATGGTATATCGCAACGCATCATCCCATCGACGCAGCCATGGCGCACGCATTTCCACGGCACGATTATAAAGATTTTGCAGGTTTTGTTGCATAGGAGTTCTCCTTTTTTTGTGTTTATTGTTTGTGTTATATCTTGAAATTTGTATTCGCAGAAAAAATTTGGGTTGTGTCACCAGATGGTCTAATCTGGACCGGCGGTTGCGCCAATGCACCCGCCACCGCATCCAATCCGTCATCATGACCTGAATAGCCGATAGGCGACCACCCCAACATTTCTGCCAAAAGCGGTGTTCTTTGAATACGAATATGCGCATGTAATCGTCCCGTACTTAATACCGGTTCAATTGCATTTAATATTCGTTCTGATTTTGGCTTGTTATTAGATACACGGTTTACATATATATTAACGCCACGACGCAATGCACAATCACGCATGATTTCGGGCACACCAATGCCAATTCCGTTTGTTTCAATAGTAATTCGCTTTAATCCGTGCGAACACATAAAATCAATTACCGCATCACATTGATGTGATAATGGGTATTGTTCGCCATCTGGAACCGTCAGATACAAGATATCATGGATGAATACATGACGGGTTTTGTCATCACGAAACATCAAGACACATGCGCTGCTGTCACGATTGCGACGGCCGGTGGACGGATCCCAATAAAATATCTGACCAGACATTTGTTGGGAGCCAATTCGACAATTTTGGTGTTCAAATTCATCGGTGTAAAAATTTATACCGCCTGGGTCCAGTCTGGCACGTTCTGGCGGAACAAATTCCAACATCATTTGCGCAGAGAAATGTCTGGGGCCAACAATTTCACGCATTTGTTCAATCTTTTCAATGGGAAAAAGTTCGGGCCACGCCGGGTTTCCAGCCGAATCCATGATTGGAATTTTTAATATTTTATATCCGTGCAAAAAAGCCGTTGAAAAAGCAAAATTTTCATATACCATGGGCATAGAAGAAAAGGAATTAGACATGGATTTTACCCCCAAGACATTACCTGAAAATCTACAGGCAGAACAAGCTGTGTTGGCCGCCGTATTGATGAACAATCGTGCGCTGGAACGTGTGTCTGAATTCCTGCGGGCGGAACATTTTTCGCATCCTGCACACCAAGAAATTTATAAACTGGCAGAAAAGCAATTCGCCGCTGGAATCCCGTTTGACATTATTACTGCCAAGAACTATCTGGACCAGCAAGGCGTATTGGAATCTGTGGGCGGCGTTGATTATCTGACCCAGTTATCTGGGGCCGGAGCCACGGTTGTTAATGTTGAACAATATGGTCGAATTGTTTATGAAAATGCGTTGCGCCGTGACTTAATTGCATTGGGGCAAAACATCGTCGAAAAGGCCTTTATCGAAGATTTAGATAATCCTGTGCCACGGCAAATCGAATTGGCAGAACAGACATTGTTCGAAATGGCAACCGCCGGGGCATCAGAACGCGAAGTGACATCTATTTCAACCGCATTACAGGCAGCATTGGCCGAAGCAGAAATCGCATACAAGGCCGATGGACAATTGTCTGGCCTGACCACAGGATTGGATGCATTGGATGCGTCAATTAGTGGGTTGCATCATTCTGACCTGGTTATCATCGCAGGACGACCAGCAATGGGAAAAACAACATTGGCAATGAATATTGCTTTTAATGCCGCAAACGCCATCGCATACGGTCGTGCCAACCCAAATTACAAGGGCGCAGTTGTGTTTTTTAGTCTTGAAATGTCGGCATCCCAGTTGGCTGCACGTGTATTATCATCGCAATCTAAGGTTCCGGCATCTGCAATGCGTGAAGGGAATCTGACCGATGAAGATTTCTTGAAAATGTCACAATATTCTTCTGCAATCAGCCAGGTACCATTGTTTATCGATGATACGCCTGGCATGTCGGTTCCAATGATGCGTACACGCGCCAGACGATTGGCACGCAAACATGGCGGAATTGCGCTGATTGTTATTGACTATCTGCAATTGATGACGGCACCCGGTGGCAAACGCAGCGATAACCGTGTACAAGAAATTTCTGAAATTACACGTGGTCTGAAAATGTTAGCCAAGGAATTAGATGTGCCTGTAATCGCCCTGTCCCAGTTGTCACGTAGCGTTGAAGCACGTGATGACAAACGACCGCAATTGGCAGACTTGCGTGAATCTGGATCAATCGAACAAGACGCCGACATTGTTATGTTCACATATCGTGAAGAATACTATCTGCAAAACCGTGACCCGTCTGAAAGATTGTCCAACACAACCAATAATACAATGGTTGAAACATGGCAAAAGCGTCTTGAACGGGCACGTGGCAAAGCAGATATTATCATTGGTAAAAACCGTCATGGACGACCAGAAACCGTCAGAACTGCATTCTTTGGCGATTACAGTTTGTTCGATAATCTGGACGAATTCCAGGCGCGTGGTGAAAATGAATTTGCATCACCTGCCCCAACAATTTCGGCGGCATCATTGGCAAATTCTGCAGAATTTGAACCAACGCCAATCGATGCAGATGCAATCCCAGATGATATGCCATTGTAATTGATAATTATTTCCTTGCGCCACGGCAAAAAATTGACTATTATTTTGTCAAGAAATGCATATTTAGGAGTTTTGCAATGGCCCAAGAAGAAATTATATTTCCAAATAATATTCGCAACATTCGTTTGGCAAACAGTATGAAGATGACTGAACTGGCCCGTCGTGCAGGTTTGTCTTTATCTGCGGTGTCCAAGATTGAAAAAGGTGTTCGCCGACTGAATCAGAAGCAGCTGCTGAATATCTGTAATATTTTGGGATGTAAATTATCAGATATTTTTATCAAAGAATCAGACGATGTCGCCAATCAATGGCAAAGCGAAATTAAACGCCGTATGAATGATAATGAAAACAACGGTCTGAAAATATTTGGTAGCGGTCTGCGTAAAATCCGCCAACAATCTGGAAAAACTATCGCCCAGGCGGCAAAAGAAGCCGGCATGACATTGTCTGTATATCATAAAATCGAGGTTGGCCAACGTGAAATTTATGAAAACGAAATTGAACCATTGGCAAAATCTTTTGCAATGGGCGCAGAAGCATTGTTCGATAAAATTGCAAACCTTTACAAATCAGGCGAACTGACCAAGCATATAAACAAGGTCAAAGAACGCGTACAATCCGTCTTGGAACCTGGGAACCCATTGTCTGGGATTGATATGGGTGGTGGATTATATGGCGCAAAACTGTACGACAGCGCACGTAAAAAACTGGTTCCTGTGTACGGAACACCAAGCGGCAAGGCAATCGAATTCAAAAAGTCTGATGGCACAATGATTGTTGCACCAATGTCATTAGAAGGCCGCCAAGGTATTTATGCGGTTATGCCAAATTCAAAAAGACTGGGTGGGATTATACCAGAAAAATCTTATGTCTTTGCAGATGCAATGGTTCCAGCCCAGGTTGGCGATTTGGCTGTATGTATGGATACAGATTTTGAAACACTGGACAGCGAAGAATCTATAAATGTACAAATCGCAACCGTTAAACAAGATGCCAAGGGTAAAATTTATGGTCAAGTATCTTCACCAGAAGAAAAAGTCTATACCCAGACAATGCACAAGGTTGTCATGATTGTTATGGAATAAACCAAAATCCCCCAAGGAGAGAGAATCATGAAAGCAAAAATTCGCGCAACAGCACAAAGATTGTTAAACCTGTACCGCCAAGAACATGTTATTGTTGGTGGTTGGGCAACAATCAATCCATTATTTATCAACGAAGCAACCGATGATGTAATTGCAGAATTGCGTGATATGCCAACTGGCAAAGCATTGGTCCAACATATCGAAAATCTGCGTAGTGGCAAAACCCCCATGAACACAATTAGTCGTGAACTGTTGCCATATGGTGGCTTAATGACAGACGGGATGCCGTCGATTGAATTAACACCTGTGCAATGGCAAGAACTGAAAAATGGTATCGAACAATTTACACCTGACCAGATGGGATTAGACGCATTTACATCAATGCCTGTGGTACGCAGATTTGGCGCAGAATGGCCAACCGCAATTCGCGCCATATTGACCGACAAACCACAAATGATGGAAAAATGGGGGACAATTACCCAGACCTATGATGCATTCAGATTGTGGAATACAGCCAATGAAATTATCGCAAACCCATTAACAGAACGCATCCGTGCCCAGGTTCAAGCCGATATGCCAGAATATGAAACATATCTGCCGATGTTTGGGGATGCGGGCACAGAATTATTGGTAAAATTGCGCACTTTTATCAGCAGCCTGAATTAGTATCTTTATTTTCAACACGGTATATTGTGTCCTGGGTGTGTGGTGTGCCAATATATATCATTGTCCCAGTTGGTGACAAAATAAAGTCTAATTCACGCAATCTTTCACGCAGGTTTTCCCGTTTTTGTGCCGTGTTTGATGTATTTGGTACTTCGACATCGTCGCATATTATAAGGTCTGCACGCATGCCTGTAATATTACCGTGTATACCCTGGCAAATCACAGATGGTTCACGGATTCCAATTGGGCGATTTACCGTTATACGGCCAGTCGCCCATTCTTTTTTATTTGTTGGAATCAAATCGGTGCACCACGGATGATTTTCCAAAATATGACGAATATGCGATACCATTCTGGTTGCAAGTGTGCTTTCCGCAGACAGTATTAAAATACGGGTTTCTGGGCGCAGGTACAAAACACACGCCGCAAAGATTCCAACAACCGTGGATTTCCCAGAATGACGAAACGCCATCAACAATCCACGACGGGGTGACACAGACCATATTTCCACCAGAAATTTCATTATATGATAATGATGCTTTGGCGTTGTAAAACCCAGAATACGATTCCATTCATCTAAAAATCCATTAAACTGTGCAATCATTACTATCGCTATCCCGATTATACAACAATGTCATCCAATCTGGACAGCAATGATTTCAATAAATTTGGTTTCTTGGCGGTGGTCGTTTTTAATTTTTTTAGATTCGATTTACGCTTTTCTTCATACGGCGCAACGTTTTCATCCTTTAAACGCTTTAATACGGCACCTTCAGTCATGCCGTTGCCAGACATACCAGATGCGCCATATTTTGCACGCTGGGTTGCCAATACTTTTTTTACCAGATTGTTTTTTTCGGCATCGTCTTTGGCCATTTCTTGTAAAATAGCCTGGCGTTCCGATTTTGCGGCCTTTTTGGCGTTCTTATAATCCAAAATTTCTGTAACATCAGATACAAGTTGTCCCATATTTTCCCCTTTTGTGTTATTTATTATATTTTGTTATACGGAATACCAGCCGTGAATACAGACTGATAAAACGGTGGCACGATATGGTGATGTGCCATGAATTGTCCACACAGGCCGCATCGTGTCGTTAATAGTGCCAAAAACATTTATCGAAACATCACCAGAATACCCAGGCGAATCTGGCGTATAAATTTCATTTGGCAACACAATACGACGATTGTTTATATATATCGATTTCGTATCAATGATACGCGCAACTACCTTGCGCAGCCGGATATGTTCAGGCGCATGCCCAGATGCATATATCGGCAAAGACGATGCGGAAAACGAATAATCGTATGCGCCATTATCATGGTTGGCATTAGAATCAAAATATTCCAAGCCGTATGCGCCATCACGATTTACAACAACATATGTCCGCCCATCACATACCGCCACAGATACAAATGTGCCATTGGTTGTATATCGTCCCCACGCAGAAATTCCCAATGATGCATTCTGGTTCAAGACCGCCATAACACCATCTTGGCGCACGACAAATAATTGTCGCAATCTGTCGTTATATGCAATATCTATTGGGGATTCCAGCAAATGCTTGGCATATAAACACAGGTCGTTTGCATTATAATTTTCACCCAATTCATCCAGACTTAATTCACGCAAATCACGTCCACTGGCCGACACAAATACAGTCGCACCTTCTATTCTTTGTGGCGGCAGATAACGAACAGAATACGACCCAACAGATGTATGTTGTTTTATATCAACAGATGACGGGGTTAATGGTTTGCTGGAAATCGCCCATTCACCAACATTTGTTAATATTTGCAAGTTATCACTGCTGACCACGGTACAGATTTGTTGTCGTTGCTGGGACAGCAATGTTATAAAGATTGCTTCGTCATCTAGTCCTGTGCCAGGATTAAAGTTTGTGTGACGACCAACCTGGGACATCCAAATTCCGCCCGGCCATGAACGTGTGCCACCGAAAACCAATCTGTCTTGGTGAAATGTGATACTGCATGGCCAACCACGGGTTTTACTGAATACCGATTCACGCCAATCTGTCACAGGTGTATCAGGTAATTTATACCCACCATTGGTATACGCAATAACTGTGGTTGGACTGATGTATTCAGATACAACCCATTGACAATCCAATAATTCAAGTCGGCCATCGATACTGTCACTTGTCCAGAAATCCGTATTCGTGGTAAATGTCGCATAATTATTGCCACGTTCAGATGTCGTGACGGTTATTTCAATATCTGATGCGTCTTCGAATTTTGCAAATGGTATATTGCGCGTCATATCTGCATCGTTGCGAGCAAATTCAAAGTCAGATATATCAAACCGATTTCCAGATTTGTATAATATTTGCGGAATATAATCAGGATGAACAAATATCATTGTTCCAAAACGTTGGGCATATTGAATCATGCCTAATTCGGAATATGTCCATGGCGATATAAGACTTTGATATTTTTTACCGTCATGATATATATGAATACGGCCATCTGTTAAGACAAGAATGTATTCTTCGTTGTCAGACACAGAAAAAGGTATAAGTCGCCCTGGGCCTGGCAATGTGTCAATATATGTTAACCCGCAACGACATGATAGCCCACCCCCAGGCAAAACATCCATATTTTCCAGACAAGACAAACCGTTGATATTATCGTGGCCATAAAATTCTGGGGATACTTCACCAGATGCAAATGAATTTTGTGTTTTTATAAAATCAGCCATTTCATGATACCTTTTGTGTTAAAATCGTGAATCCAGCAATGAAAAATCACGAATGCCTTGCGGAACGGATGATGTGCTGTCTGTGAATTTTGCGGATTGCAAATCTGATTCATACAATGCCGCCAATGTGCGAAAGATTGATGTATCACCACATAAGGGAATACAAAATTCCATCGCCAGACGGGTTGTGACCAACGATGCAAAATAACATGGGTATTCTGTGCAATCAATACGCGTTACTGCTGTAATATTTATTTTGTCGGAATCAGAATAAATACGATTCCCACACAATTGGCCGTTTGTCTTTAATATGCGTAAGACATTGGCGGGCACCAAAAAATTACCATCTGAATTTTTAGTTAGTGTTATTTCACAAGTCGCAAAATTCCACGGATGCAACGCCAGCATAGAATCAGTTATCGAATCAAACAATGTGCGTGATAATTGCGACGCAGGCGTATCATCTGATAATGAATTGATTGGCGGCTCGCCAAGCTTTAATAATGCCATCGAACATAAATCTAGTTTGCTGTGCATGCGGAGTTCCTTTGTTTGATAATATAAAAATATGGGCCAACAACATCAGTTGGCCCATGAGATTTGTTTGAAAAAATTATGCCAATGCAACGGTCGTCACATTCAAATCTGTGATATTAATTTTCTTTATCGCAGTATTATCAGATGCATTGATAATGACAATATCGCCAATGTTCATCAATGTTTTAACGCTGTTAAAATATCCATTAGCAGCAATTGTTGCCAATGTTTCATTTGCACTGTAATGCCACAATGTAAATCCATTTGCATACGCAATAACAGATAAATTTTTATTCTGAAATGCCATGTGTTTTTCCTTTTGGTTTATGGTTATGTAAATTGTGATTATTTTGCGTCAGAACATTTAACACGGACAATACCATCGCCATCAATCAAGACCGCTCCTTGGGACATGCTGTTGCTGATAAAGTGTGCAGCACGTTCGCCATGCCATGAAATGTCTGTCTTGACTTCTTGACCGCATGCGTGTCCGATACTGGATGCATGATAGATAAAGCAATCACGGCTTTCAGACGATACAGGCAGACCATTGTACAATACCCATGTAATACCCAACCATTTGCGGGCTTCGAAACCATTTACCAATGGGGATGCGTCGCCAACATAATCCGCCGATACAAATTCATCCATCGACAGCAATTCATTCCATTGATGTACACCAACAACCGCAAAGCGACGACCATCATCTGGGACATCGTTTGTATTCAAAATTTCAACCGCAGATAAAATCAAATCTTTGGTTAATCCTGTTGAATAATCACCAACAGTTGCCGTTGCATTATTCATTGCAGACACAATTAATTCGTCTGTCTTGCGCCCTAATGCGTACGCACCAGCAGATGCAACAACACGACGTTCATCAACATTGATTTTCAATTCATCCAATGCGTCAACCCAATCGCCAGCATAATAATCTTGCAACAGACATTCAACAGGTTCATGATTTAAGTTCATCACAGGTACAATACCATGACGAGACTTTGTGCTGGCGGTACCACGACCAACCTTTTGGAAAGTGGTTGATGCACCAACAACACCTGATTTGCTGCGCACGGTTGAACGCAGTTTGGTGCCCATCTGCTGATACGCCAAATGGACATCGGCTTCGAATTGTTTCACAAATACATTATCTATGGAAACAGACATACAAAAATCCTTTGGTTAAAAACTAATTAAAAATTGATGTGAAAAACACATCACCAAATTTTGTATTTTGGTTGTGCAAAAATAATGCGCCATAAAAACAAAAATGTATTTTTGGGTCCGAACAAACGGATTATCCAAGGATAAAAAATATCAGTCAGACTTATATTCTATCTGACTGATACTTTTATTAAAAACCCCGCAATGCGGGGTTTTATTTTATTTCTTTTTGCAAACTTTTTTTACAGCTACTTTTTTTACAGGTGCTTTTTTTGCAACTGGTTTTGCTGCTGGTTTCTTTGCAACTACTTTCTTTGCAACTGGTTTTTTAGCAACTGGTTTTTTAGCAACTACTTTCTTTGCAACTGGTTTTTTTGCAGGTGCTTTTTTAGCAACTACTTTCTTTGCAACTGGTTTTTTTGCAGGTGCTTTTTTAGCAACTACTTTCTTTGCAACTGGTTTTGCTGCTGGTTTTTTTGCAACTACTTTCTTTGCAACTGGTTTCGCTGCTGGTTTTTTTGCAACTACTTTTTTTGCAACTGGTTTCGCTGCTGGTTTTTTTGCAACTACTTTTTTTGCAACTGGTTTTGCTGCTGGTTTTTTAGCTGCTACTTTCTTTGCAACTGGTTTTGCCACTGGCTTAGCCACTGGTTTCGCTGCAACTTTTTTTCTAAACAAGAATGCCATCATTTCTCTCCTTTAACATTTTGGATAGAACAAATCCGTTTTGTTCTTGATATACATTTTATCGTAAACACAAAAATTAGTAAAGAAGAAAGTGAATGTTTTCCATCAAGAATATAATTTTTTAAATCCATTTTCTATTTTGCGAATGTATTCAACATCGTTATCACGCCAATATTTTGGGTCACGCATCATGCGACGCAAATCAGAATCTGATAATGGTTTGTTTTCGTTTTGTTCAATTTGAACAGATGGTTCCATTGATTGCATCATCTTGTACACGCTTTGGATTCCCTGGGGTGTAGCGCACAGTTCATCAAACGCATCATGTGGTAAAAACTTTTCGCCGAATGCATTGATTGCATTTAATGCATCCTTCATTTTTGTTTCACCACCAAAAAAACTTTTTAATTCATTTATCGCACTTGTTTCATCTTGGACAGAAAATAAATCAGATATCACAGGTGATAAAAATTCATTCGCAATGTCATAAATTTTTTCTACCTGGGTGCAGGTTAATCCGATATCAAAAAATTTCTGACGCAAATTTTCATCATCGTATAATTCATGTGTTGGATATTCTGATGCAGATTCTGGGACACCAATCGCACGATTAAATTTGCGCCGAATGGTTTCATCAGAATCAGCATTTGGTACAGATACCATTGAACCAATCTTTTTTTCAAGTTCTGAATATGATTTAATTAACGCAGATGTATTTAATGTGCCATCTGTATTCAAAAATTTTTCTGGGATATTTTCCATTATTTTTCCTTTTTGCCTTCGTTTGATTTGCGCAGAAAATAAATTCCACCCAATGTAAATATTGCCTGGAATATTGTAAAGATATCTGTGTCGCCAACAAG
>JAEIGA010003758.1_pt1 | contig 23652 bp, 34 predicted proteins | sample 9270691 | NCBI WGS metagenome assembly JAEIGA01 (sample SAMN17057246, study PRJNA624740) | gut metagenome | biome: biome; isolation source: fecal sample | host: Bos grunniens | place: China: Xizang | collected 2019 | reverse complement strand
GTCGTGCTCGATGCGGACTGGAACGCGTCGTACAACATAGCCAAGCGTGGCAAACATCCCGTCTCGAACCGTCTACCGAAGGATGGTGGACTTAAGTTCCTGACGGGCAGGGCGTTGTCAACCGCCCGAAAGCGTTGTAAGCCTCCGAAACGTAAGGTTTCCGAGCCTCGCAAGCCGCTGAATCTTTAGTTCAGCGGTAGTTGACTGGACTTACGGACAAAAACGGTTCCGAAATATACGAAGGTGACATTGTCATTGACGAGAACGGTAAGACGGCGTATGTTTTGTGGCTCCCTCAGGAGTGTGGGTTCGTGCTCGTGTATGAGAAGTACGACAGGCGACTTGGGCACAGGAACCGTAGAAGTGGCTATTATCATGATTGTGGTTTGGAAGTTGTTGGAAACATTGTTGATAATCCGGACAAAATTTCATGGTGGAGAGAAATTCTCGAGAAATAGTTTGATAGTTTTAAAAATTTTCTTATTATTGGAGCATCAAAAATGAGAGAACATGTGTTTAAGAGTAGATAAAACAAAACCAGAAGTTGCTGATTCTGAAATCGTTTGTTATAAGGTGTTGGTGGAAAACAACGGGAATTGTCGTTCCCCGTTCTACGAGTTCGAGTATGAGATTGGAAAGAAATATTCGGACAAACGCGAGCAAGTCTTGGAACCTTGTGATGATTCGCCGTTTTGGGACTGTGTTTATTATGGGTTTCATTCCTACGAGAGTTACGGGGATGTGAATCGTTTGATGGAGTTGCTTTATTCAAACGGTGAGTTCATTGCTGAGTTGAAGAATGGTGGACGTTTCGTTGTTGTAAAATGTATTATTCCAAACGGGGCTCGATACTACCGTGGACAGGTTGACACAGGTTTTTTGGAAGAGGTATCCCCAGACGGTTCGATGCCTCCGGGTTTCGTGAGTGATGCTATCATTATCAAAGAAATTTTATAGAATTATGCCAACACAATTAACTGAAGAAATCACTAAAGGGAAAAATTTCGATTTTCGTTCATACGCCTTACGATGCGCGAGTTGGATTGATTATGGTTCAAAAGTAACCGACAGTTGTGAAAAACCGCTACCAAATGATGAGCCGCTTGTTGCTAAACCAAATAATTGGTACAAAGAGTGGTGCGAACGGCTTGAGAAGGAGCTTGAGACTTATTTGGAGTGGAAGCATCATAACATGGGTGATGCTGAAAAAGCTTATTTTGAAGAGTTACATGAGCGTATTGATGCAAACGCCGAGTCTTTCAAACGTAACAGGGAGAGACGTCAGCTCAAGAAAAGCTACGAAGATATAATAGCGGTTGTGGAGAAATGGCGCCCAGATGAAAAATACGAATCTCTCAAACGTTTGATGATAGAACAACTTCAAAGATGTATCGAGGTTGACTGCCACGAAACTGATTTACCGTACAAAGTGTGTATGGAACCGATTGACGAGTGGTTGGATAGGAACATTGAGTTGATTGAGAAAGACCTTGTGCGATATCGTGAGGAATATGCCAAGGAGTGTAGACTTACTGAAGAGGCAAATGAATGGGTAAGTGGTTTATACAAAGAACTGGACAAGTTTGAGGAGGAAAACAATGAGATTAGAAAAGTTATTTGAAGGTTTTGCTTTGTTGCCTTCTATTGACATAAACTGGTATATTTGGAAAGGGAAACGCCACTATTATGTGCAATTCGTGTGGTTGTTTTGGATGTTAACGACATTGAAAAAGTTTGAATGGGATGAAGACTGAGAAATATTTGAGCGGTGCGTTGCACTGGAGCGAGGTTATGGACATGTTCAACAAGTTGGACATTGTCGACAAAGAAAATTTCATTTATGCGCTCGAAAACGACGAGTTTGCCATGGACGTCATCAGGGAAATGATCGAATGTTACGAAAATTATTGAATAATATGATAGACGACGAGCTTATTGAAATTGTTACCGCACGCAAAAACGGTGAACGGATTGAGAAGCTCATTATGTTGAGGGACTGTCACAACGGTTACACGAATCCTTTAAAAAGTAGCAAAGAATTTTATATCGACGTAGATATCCGCGAAGGTAAGAAAGGTGTACATACATTCACGGGAAACTCATTGTGTTCTCGTCGAACGCCATGTCATATTCTCCAATTCCATACGGCGGAGCTTCGTGACGAGTTCAAGAAAAACTTCGAGGATTTGATAATGGAGGCTGCTGAACTTCTAATTTGACATGCTACTATGCGAAAATATTGCACATACGAAACGTCTCTTGCACTCAAGGCACGCGGATATGATGAACCTTGCGAACTATTTTACACGACAGCAGTTCGCCACAACGGTGTAGTCTTGTCGTTGGATGATGAGTTGGATTTGAAGTCTGAAGGACGTGGTGACGAAATCGAATATGTCCATGGTGGGTATATTGGATACGCATACAACACCAACACACAAGGTTGGCTCGGGGAGTTTGATTGTTCCTGTCCTACTATACAAGATGTTCTCGACTGGATGATGAAGGAAGGTTTCTACGTTGCTATTGATTTCTACTGCGACTACGACGAATATCCGCCAACTGGTGAGAAGTTCTACCATGAGCCGACGTGGGATTGGAGAATCAAACGCCTATCAGACGGAACAACGTTTTTAGAGAACGTGGACGGTATTCTTTATGGAGATAAGGAAACCGCAGAGAAAGCCGCGATTCGAGCATATCTGAAAACGTTGGACGAACACAAAAAAGTTTGTTAACTATTTGCAATTTTTCAAAAAATTTCATTATATTGGTAACATCAAAATTCAAGACAAACAAAAATAGGAGGACATACATATGAAAAGTGACATGATTTTCTTTGGTGAGAATGGGTTAACAAACACCAGCGCAAATTACATTGCTTCCCTTTGCAAAGAACACTACCAGAACGTTGAACAGGAACTTTCCAACATACGCTTCTACAATCAGAGAATGTCTTTGATTGGGAACCACGACGAACAGCTCATTTCAGAGGGCGTGAATTCCGTTGCGGACATAGCCAAGAAGTTGGACAAGGTTGCAAAACTCAAAAGCCTAATCGCATGGCTTAGAGAAGCAATTAAGAGCAAAGAGCGTTTGTTTGACGAGGTGAACAGACTAACATTTGAGGATTGTGGATTTGAGATTCCCGAACAGCCTGTGGCTCCGGAGCGAGAGACGTATCTAACGGAAGACGACGTGATTGGTGAGTGGGGTATCAAGCAGAGAAACAGATACTATTATCTGGAAACGCTCTGTGCCCAAATCGGGAAATACATCCATCCAGACGGCGTTTACTCCAGGGAGCGCAAGAAGATGTACGACATCATCCATAATCCGAGAACCGTTACTGGTAGCGGACGTGACACGGTGGTGTATCACAGCATCCCCTCAATCGAGGTTCAAGAGGTGGAGGACGTTTACATGGCGTTGCAGAACCAGTACCGTTCGTACCAAGCCGAATTGAACGGCATGAAACACGAGGTTGAGGTTGCTCTCGAGAAGGACAAGGTTGCCAAGGATTCCGTTTACAAAGAGAAGTGGGCTGTTTACCAGAAAGAATACGATGCGTATTCCCAGAAGCTCGTTGACTTGAACAATCAGTTGACAGTTTTGAAGAACGAACGTTTGGCTGAGGTACAGAAGATGAAAATCATTGTGCCTGACAGTTTGAAGAGTGTTTACGAGGAGGTAAACGCGCTTGGTAAGAAGACTACTGCATAATCTTCGGACTGAGTCTATTTTGACGAAACCGGGATGAACGACGGTTGGGGAACGGATTTCTACTTGAAAAGAATAACATTAAGGTTACATTATTTGGAGTACCCCACAGCGGTGCTCTATGACTGCGACTGGAGAATTAAATGCCGATGAAACCCTGACGGGTGGAGGCTCATGATTTTGCTTTCGTTTCCAGACGCAGGTTTTCGCTCTTGTTCTTGATGTTGTCTTTGTTCCGTTTGTCAGCCGTCGGTGCTGTTTTTATAAATTATGTAGTAGTATGAGAAAATTCAATATTGGAGACAGAGTCTGGTTTGCATACGGTGATGGGGCTATTATGGGGTGGACGATTACTAAAACGCGTTCGACATCCTACCGCGACGACGACGGTAAAACCGTTCAATCAACCATGGTGTACATGAACCCAGACGACACAAACCTTGCAGACTCCGCGTGTTACGAACACGAGATTCATAATGACGGGTTGCCTGAGGATGATGAGCGTGTCATTGCGTACGAAGCCAACCGACAATTAAACCTGAGTGTTCAGGAGAAGAGCCGTTTGTTCGGCGTTGCTGTGGATTATATTTTTGAGTTGGTTGACGGATTTGATGGCGTTTGCGAGGAATTGCATAAGGTACCCGAGGAACTTGAATATTGTGGCAACAATTGTCAGAATTTAAACAAAGATTGTGTTGTTAGACTTCTCAAAAATAGAGCAAAGAAATGACAAATGAGGAACTCAGAGAGGTGTATAGAAAGTGTTTGGAAAGCCCATCGTATTTTTACAACAACCATTGTGTTGTTGTTGACAAAAACAGTGGTGCGGTTTCAAAACCGAATCCTATTACAGACGAACAGGTTGAAGTAATAAAAGTGTTAGCCCAAGTGCAACACAATCTTAGGCAACCCTTTGGACGTGGGAAACTTCCCAAAAACATTGAAAAACTGATTGAAAAATATAAAACTGCATGCGAGTAACAAACGAAACCATTTCTCAAATTCAATTTTACGCAGGTTCCGAACGTTCAGAAATTGCAAACAGGCATTTATTGTCGTTTTTGTTAACTGATTTGGAAGACATAAATACCACACTTCCAGAAGGCAAAAAACTCTGGTTGGATTACGTTGACACACATACGGAGTATAGTCCTGAGCGTGTTGATCCTTGTCCTGACTACTACGGTTGTTTCTTGTTGCGCTGGGAGGACACGCCGTATGAAACGGTGTACGTTGAGATGACAATCAATGAACTTGACAGTGTGATGTGTGTTTTGTGGGATTTTGTTAAAAAACTATTTCCACATGAACAAAATTAACTTGAATGACGACGTTTGGGCTGAACTCAACGAAAACGGTTGGAAACACTTGGAGTCCTACTATGAGAAACTTTTCTGGAATTCCTATGGTTTTGCAAAATCTGCGTTTTCCGTATCGGACTATGTGGATATGCACAAAAAAGCGACAGCACCGCATGTTGTTGATGGCGTTGAAAGGATGTTGACGCGTTTCCATTTGCACGATTTTATGCTGAAATTTGGAGACAAATGTTATGTGGGCACTGATAATTTTGTCGTTGAAAATAATGTTTATTTTGATTTGGAAGCAAGAAAAAGTGTTCTGTGCCGTATGCGGTGGTTGAAGAAACACATAAAATTGTAACTTGGATTGATGAAACAGATTGAAGATGAACAATGTTTGTGCCCGAGCGACGTCATGATAAACGATTGGGTATACGATGTTGAAAACGAGTGCTACACTCAGATAACGTGCTATGATTTCCGAAACGACGGAAACAACATTTTCTACTACAAACCGATTCTGTTGACAAGAAATCTGTTGGAATTCATTGGCGGACGTTTCAGTGAGTGGAACGAGTGTGTTGGAAACCCATTTTATGATGAAATTGTCAAAGTTTGCACCTATTATCAAATCGAGTCGTTTGTTTGTGAGGTTGACGATAGTTGCGAAGACGAATTTGTACTTGTTAGTAGTATTTATGGCAATACAGCGTATATTCGGTATTTTCACGAGTTACAGCACGCGCTTAAAATATGTGGCATTAATAACAAATTCGAATTAGAATGAATAGCTATTCAATAACAGCGGAAGAAAGTCAACAAATCCAAAAAGAATACGAGATAACCGAAATGCTGGTTGGATTACACAAAGCGTATCTGGAAGTCGGAGATATAAAAATCAGCGAAGCTATTGCACAATTGGAAAAGAAAACAAGGTTCAACCAATATAACCCAAACCCATATTTGAAACTATATGAGTAATTTTGACGAATTTATGAATGGATGGTGGAACTGCTTCCTTTCATTCGCGGAAACGAACGAATTCTATGCGGACGCCAACGATATGCCAGTTATGGAGGTGGCCAAAGGCGCACAAATCAGTGTTGAGGAGTGCGAGGCGGTTTTGAATGACAATTCATTTGCAATTAGTGAGAAAATCAGGAGCTATTTAAATTATTATATAAATTGGAAAAAGAAATATTCTAACAAATGTCAAAATATCTAATAGAATATTGGATGGACGAGACAAAACATCAAAAGACGGCTGGATTAACGATAAACCGTGGTTGATTGGAAAAACTTCAGCCGTTATGGAATGTAATGAGAATGAGATTGTTGGAAAGTTGATAGAGCTAATTTCGAACTGCGGAATTGTCACCAATATTGAAATAGAAAAAAGAACGCCCCTCCAGTCGGAGAGGCGTTTTTACGTTAACCCTTCGAACACTTTTATTCGGACGCCGTCTGGACTGTCCAACCGTCTGGTATGGTGCTACCGTCAGGTTTTAAAATTTCTATAGGCCATGTTGCAAGGACGTTTGCGACGAACGTACCTTCACCTGCAACGTTAAACAACCAACCAGACGTATAAGTATCATAGTTAGTGACAATATTCGTCAAGAACATTGCTTTGACATAATTCAATGACGTGCAACCATCGAACATTTTGTTGTAGCAGCCCTCAGCCAACGTCTCGGCTGGCAAAGCGGGCGCTTGAACCAATGACGTGCAACCATTGAACATGTCGTTGTAGCAATAATCCGCCAACGTTGTGGCTGGCAACGCGGGCGCTTGTGTCAATGACGTGCAACCGTGGAACATGTTGACGTAACAGTACGCTGGTGCTGGAATGTCACCACCGACGCCGTTCAACAAAGACGTCACGTCTCCAGAGGCGGCAGCGGTTCCTTGGGAAATGACAAACTGCACTGATTGGAATTCGGTTCCCAGCGATTCGTTGTTGCCCCTAAACATGACGGTTGCCCCGACGGTGTCCAGCACAATAGGCTCACCACTTTGTTCGGTGAACGTGTATGAACTCCAAGTGGTTCCGTTGTCCGTGCTGTATTCCAATGTTGGAATAACAGGTTCCTCTTTGGCATCCACCTCAATACACATATCAAACGTGTTCTCTTTGTCACCAAGTGATTCCACCGTGAACGTCAGGCACTTTGGCGTTGACGGTTGTGGTTGCGGAGGTGTTGGTGGGTTTTCGCAGTCGTAGTACCCATAGCCGAACATCTGACAAAGTTCGGAATCCACACCGGCATCCTGTGCCTGCTTCTCGCGGCTATCGAACCCAATGGTGGGTTGGAAGTCGTAAGTATTAAAGAAATAGTTATAATCCATTCGTGTTGTTTTTCCAATAAATAGGCTGACGTTTATAAACACGAAAACGCTCCCACAATCAAGTGAGAGCGTTCGAATTGATGGTTCCGAAAACCTGTGTTTAGAGCAGGCTGTCCGGTTCCTCGACTACGGTAGAGTCTTCGATGAAAACGATTGTGTCGTCTTCGGGTTCGTCAAACCAAACACTGTCGATAACAGTTTCAGTTGTTTCTTCCGTAGGTTCCTGATTGTTGGTGTTTCCAGCGCATGAAGCGAAGGAGATGGTAACCATAGCAATCAGTGCAAAAATAAATTTCTTCATGATTTTTCGTTTTTTAGTTTGTTTGGTTATTCAACGTTATCAATTATGATTCCGTATTTCTCAATGTTTTCTGGTGTTGCTTCGCAAACATATTCATTTCTTGATGGTTCAGCGTTGCTACCGTACCAATCCGAGTATGTGGCTCTGAAGCCCGGATGGTGTTCATAAATATCTCCGTGCAGAATGTAGAAATAATGTCCACAACAATCGCATGTACTTCTACAAAAATCCAGTTCATTCATCACTTTCAAAATTCACTTCTCCATTAATTTGAGATTCGTCGTAGATAATTCCAAATTTCTTTTTCTTGAATTCTGGTTTTTCCATCTTTGCATACGGTTTCTCTCGTCCCCACGTTTTTTGTGTGAGAGGTTTCACGTATTGAAGATGGGATGTTACATATCCAGGATACGCCTTACTATCTTTAGTGTGTTTGTTGTGACACTCTATGTAGTTTTCTCCAGTGGGAATGACGCATTTGTAGACTACAGGGCGCGTTTCCGTGTATCCGAAGCATCCATGTTCCATCATGAACTCAAGTGCGTCTTCGTAGGTTTTATATGTATGTATGAAACCTGAATTCAAGGGTACGCGTCCGTCTGGCTCGACGTGAAGATTTAGTTCACCTTGTGGATGCTGGAAAACCTTTCCAGTTACGATATCCTCGTTCAGTTCATCGTACAACGGATATGTCCAGTACTCTGTTCGCCCGCTCCCACTCATACGCTCTTCAATCACTTTGTAACACTCTACTGGTTCGGTAGCCGTTTTTGTTCTCGAATCCAAGGCTTGCGGAAGTGTTTCGTTTTCGTGTAGTATGATATAAGACATTTTGAATTGTTTTTCTTTGAAAAAAAGCAACAGCAAACAGGAGTCCACACGTACTATTTTCCAGATGCTACAAAATTAAGATATCCTACGGTTCGAACGATACGTTTCCCCCGCAGTAACAATCTCCAGATTAGAAGTCTGGCGCTTCAACCTTTGCACTATTTGTTGCTTGTTTTGAATGACAGCCGACGGAATCGCGATTCCCCACCGTCCGTGTTTCATCCCCTCAGCCCACTTATATCTGAGGGTTTATGGGGTAAACCTACAAAACTACTCCACGCCGTTTTGTTGATCGTACTAAGGAACTGTCGTTATTTTTCTTAGTTTTTCTTTTGTTTCGTTTTGTGTACAACAGCGTATCCAACGCCAAGTGCTACCAACACTGCTGCTCCAGTACCATATAAAGCAACCTCGTTAGTGGTATTTGCGTCTTTGTTGGACTTATCAAAAAGTCCAGAATTTTTTTCGTTTTTTTCAAATGTTACACCTCTGTTTAGAAGTCCACCGTCTTGAGCAAAAACACTGACTGTTAATGCGAACGTCAAAATAATTGTGGATAATAATTTCTTCATTTTTGTTATTTTTTGATTATAAATTTTGAGCGACTGACCAGGCACGATCTGGCATTTCAGGCTTGGGAAGCCCGTGTCTTAGCCAATTGGACGACAGTCGCATATTATTTGTCAGTTATTTTCTTTGGATAATTTCAAATAACATTTATAAGCCGCGTCCAAAAACGCCTCGATTTGTGAATCGTCGTAGAAGCAGTCGATTCCGTCCACGAATTGCACTTCCCTAGCCACGCCAAACAGATACCCAACCGTATTGAAGACGGATTGTCCACGCCGTATGTATTCTGGACGATATAGGACTTCTCGCCAGACTAAATAGTCGAAAAATGGTTTGGCTATCATTTGTTGAATCCCCAAAAATATACAACAAAACAAAGTAAAAAGTAACTGATTGCGTTCAGAATAGCCCATGGTGTGTTGTTGGGAAATTTCCAAACACCTTCAGGAATTGTAAGTGTTGTACCACCAGCGTCTTCATCTGTCAAAGTTTCGCGAACCTTCATAAGAACGTTCGACGTCTCGAGTTGAGTACCACCAATTGCATTCTCAAGCTCGCTCTTACAATTCTTGATATTCTTGTACCAAAAACCGACGTTTTCATCCTCAGTCTTGTAAATGACGCTGGTATAACCATATGTTAGATTGTGTGCCTCAATATAATCCAAGGCTTTCGTGACTCTGTCCAATGCGAGTTCCACAGTGCTTGCGTCTGCGGCTTGCTTCAAATAACCGCTGCAATTTTGTTTGAATTGAATTTTCTTGACGAAACAGATTGTCGGAGCAATAGCTCCAAGAAGGAGTATAATAACTCCTAAAAAAAATTTTGATTTACTATTCATAACATAACTTGTTGATAATCAGAGCGGTAGACGGGGCTCGAACCCGCTAAACTTTCACCTTGGAGGGGTGACGTGCAACCACTTACACTTCTACCGCGTACTCCGGATTTCAGCGAACCGCGCATCCTCCGCTAATCGCTGTATCCACATGGCTATTAATTGTTGCCGGGAAAAAAGACGTCTCATTTTTTGCCTGAACTGCAATCGTTCCGGAAAACCACGTCTTGACACAAAGGTTGTCAAGCACCTACCAAACGTCGCTGGATGAGTGCGATGTTTTGGATTTTTGTTAGCCGTTGTCCAAGGTTATTGCCAACCAACGGACTATAGCTGGCACCTACGGAAAAGCGCACCCACAATCCAGTATGGACTGTTACGACGGCTCGCTGTTGTTTTCTCTACGCAGCGAGGAGTGCTGTTTCGAAACTACTCAGGGCTATTGCTTTTCCGATTTTGATGCTTCCAATATATGGAAAAGTTTTGTATCTTGCAAATGATTTTTGAAAAATTGTGCCATTGATTTCCTTTCGGACTTTTAATATGACTCGGCGAGAAGTCCCCTTCGTTTACGTGGGGGTAGTTCACCCGCATTACAGAACGGCACCAAGATTTTCCTCCGTTTACGTCGGAGCATCTGTTTGAGAGGCGTCTCAGGGACAGATGACGTTACGTTGAGTCGCGAACTCTTCCAATGTACGACATGGTTGCTGGAACGGGTGCGCATCTATGCATCAGGGTAACCGCCAGACGCATGCCTTATTTTTGGCGCAAGCCTTTGGTTGCGGCTTTTCTCCACAGATACGCTGAATACCCTACACCGTTAACTGCCAAGTTAAGAATGTTTTCTTCCGTTATTGGAGTCTTTCCGTTTTTTCTAATCGACTCAGCAAGTCGTTTGACGTTTTTTCCAATGGATTCGTCAACACTATTGAAAATGTCAAACGGTATGCTATATTTGAAGTGCTTGCCAATCACTGTGAAATTATCGTCAGCGTCAGACATATCTTCCCATGTGTCGCACTCGTCTTTTTTGACGTAGTCGTTTTTGTGTTTGTCGTATGGTTGAGTAGGATTTTGTTTTTCCCAGTATTCACTGTGTACTGAGCCGTCATCATTGAGCATGCTGTAAACGAACGACGTTTGTTGGTATTTGCCGCAGAGTGCTTTTGTTGTTTCCACTGACATGTTGAATACGGCGTATGGACGTTCGGTGTTTCCGAATTTACCCATAGCGGGCACATAGGCGTATCCGGCGTTTTTGATGTTGGAAAGCAACGACTGTCTCGCCTTTTTGTTAAATTGATTTGGCGCTTGTTGGGTGTCAGGATTTTCAGCAGTCAATACGGCAATTGTGCGTATGCCGTTGAAACCGTTTTTTCCATTTCTGAAAAAACGCTCGACGTTCTTTATGTTCCTTTGTTTTTGGTGCGGTGAGAGCTCGTTCAAAGTCTCGTTCAACGGTTCAATCATTTCGCTCTCGTCGAAAACGAACATCTCTTTTACGGCGTCATAACCCCCATCCATACGCTCCGCAATCTCATCGAAGTCACACACAATATCGCCGTTCTTGTCCAATACGGTTCCGGAAGTCAGGGCGAATTCGAAATCACCACCAAGTTCCTCATATTCGGGTTCGTTATAGTTGTCACCGTGGCGTGCTTTAACGTATTGTCGGTTGTAAACGTCGTAACCAAATTCGAAATCGTAGTCATCACCGAACACAAACGCTGTACCTTCCAGTGCACTCAATGGTTGTCCGTTTTCGGACTTGATTCCACCCTGACGTTCGACAGCCTGCATGAAGTCGCTGTATATCGCCTCGTAATCCGGGGTTTGTTCCATATCTGAATACATGCGCTCGGAAATGATTCCACGGACATGTTCCCAAAGTTCTTTTTTAGTCATTTTGAAATATATTGTTTTTCTATAAATAGACACGCAAAAATACGGCTCGTCCATCGAGGACACCCCAGTAGACGAACCGTTTTCCCAGCACTTTAGCAGTCGGCGGCTTGCTCAATCCGTCTGTAATCAGGCGGCGAGAGCGTAGTTATTGTTGTTGCCAGTTATTTGGCTATCGCAAGCGTCTCCTTCTATTGTACTCCTACGCCGTCAAATGCCTGTCATCCCCAAGTGTACAAACGCAACTCCGTTCTGCAAATTTCTGCATTCGCTTTCGCTACTCGCGCTGTTGTGTTCATGTGCGTTTGTGTAGAGGCATATGTGTTTGTGGAGATGGAGGTACTCGAAACCTCGTCCGGACGTTGTTTCCTCAAGACATCAACAACACCTGTTTGCCGCCACGGATGGATTCGCACCATCGCCCTCCAAGCTTATGCGCCCCAACATTAAGTTGTCGCAGAACTGGTTCGGCGCTCTGAACTCCTGAGCTACGTGGCGTTTTTGTTTCTCTATAATTAGGTGGTTATTTGCTATTTCTCCAAAAACTTGGTTTTCTAATTTTGTCCACACCACGGAAATGGCGCCGTTTCTGATGTCGGTTGATGCACTAAGACAGAAAACCTAACAAACTCTACATCCTTTCACGCGGAGTGAGTAGGATTCGAACCTACGCGGCGCGATTAAACACCCTAGCTGTTTTCAAGACAGCCCTCTTCAACCGCTTGAGTATCACTCCATTGTCAACCTAACAACACTCCTGGGCAATTACGCCGTGGACTGTTGCCTGTTTTCCAAACCACCGAACCGCGCTACGCTATCGGATTTTGGTTGCCGTTTTGTTCATTCAGGCTCAAGGACACTGGTTTACTGACACTACTGTTGTCCTTTTTTCGTTGTTTTTTCTAAATATAACTCAAACAATTTTGTTTTCCAAAACGCTCATCGTTCCATTCGCCTCTTGTTTCCACGTCGTTTCCACAGTTTTATCGGTACCGGGCTCTGCCAAGTCTACACTAACGCGATAGTTCGTTATCAACACTTCGTCAGTGGTATCCGTCGTTTTGTCTTTGGCGTGGTAGGAACAATTGGCGTATGTTTTGGATAGATGGAGCGTGTGGTATTTCTTACACCATTCTTTTAGGAGTTCGTTTTCTTTTCCTTTGTTAGTCAGTACGTTTGAGAGTGCGAAACCGACGCCCTTTTCGTTAAGCCTGTCAAGCAACGCCAACAAATCTAGTTCACACCGAAAATCCCACCCACCCTGTTCGTTATACGTCGCGTCTGTTATGAGGTACGGTGGATCACAGTATACGAAATCCCCTTCTTTGAGTTTGTCAACCTTTAATTCTCGGAAATCTTTATTGGTGAACGTAATATTTTCGATACACTCCCTGAAACTGATTAGGTTTTTTCTGATTGAATCGTTAAACGAACTCCTATCCTTGCCAAACGGCATGTTGAACTCTCCATTGTTGTTGAACCGTATCTGGTGGTTGAACGAGTAGCATATCAGCACAAACAAGTCCAGAGGCTCATCCTGTGCCCAGTTATAATTGCTTCTCAATGCAAGATATCCTTCCTTGTTAGTTTTTGAAAGTTGGTATTGTGCTATACGTTCTTCGATGTGATGTAAAATATCCTCAATCGGGAAATCCTTAAAACGCTCGTAAATCCCAATCACCTTCGAATCTAAGTCATTCGCCACGATTTTGTTGGCGTTCACGTTTATCGCGACGTTTGCTCCACCAGTGAACAAATCCACGAATGTGTTGATTTCCTTCGGGAACACGGGCAGAATCTGCGGAAGGAGCTTGTGTTTTCCCCCCGTATAGTTCATTGGAGATTTATAGTATGTATTTTTAGACTGTTTTGCCATAGTAGTATATGAAAAATGTTTTAGAATTGCACGTCAATTTGGACATTGTCTGCTGGCGTGGCTGGTTTTAATGTTGTCAGCATGTCATTGACCTGTTCTTCGCTGTATCCATAACATTCTTTAGCGTATTGCTTCAAATCCTCAGCGTATATAATTCTAGGGTACAACAACCCAAGATGTGCAGAACCTTTCAAAATGTAATGTTCGGTTTCGTCACTGTCTGTGATATAGAATGCAACTCCGGAGCGTTTGTATGTTATGGTAATGAGTTCATAACGGGCAGTTAAGTCGTTGTAGTCCCAAAACTGACGTCCAACCTGAACGTAAGTCCACATATACTCTATGTTGTCGGAAAACATGTTGTGCATTTCTGTTGCAAACGGCTTGTTTCCATAAAGCTCGTTATACAAAGAAATTGCTAATTCTTTAAAGTCCATAACTTGTTGATTATTAGTGGAGACAATGGGACTCGAACCCATGAAAACCTCGGCAATGCGAATGCCGCGCTCTACCAACTGAGCTATGTCCCCAAAAACGAAAACGCCGTGCTATCTGAAAACGCGTTCAAAATTTACACGACGTTTTTAAATGAACCGAGTTAATTTGCGATACGAGGCTAAAAAACCACGAATTTAAGGTGGAAACCCGCTATTAGGCACTTGCGCTGTTTTACTCACTTGTTGCTCGTCCTCATACAGCTCCTCACGGAATTGGCTGCTCTACACCTTTCATCTTTTCGGATGACTGAAACGTTTCTCAGGGCTGGGGCTTCCCTCAGGAAGCCGAGACTACACGCCGTTTTTACCGCGAATCAAAAACGACACTTACCCCTGACGCTACTCAGTTGCCTGAACTCGGTTACTAGCTAGACACCCTTAATTCTGGCGGTGCCGAACCATTTTAGTTTTAAAAACGGCTCGTTATCGAGAAGCCGTGTCGCTCGGTTTTCCACAGATTTCTACTGCTTTGTTTACGAATTGTAGTTCCGGGTTTGTGTTGCGCAGAGCAGTCTGTCCTTCTGCCCTTGTACTCGGTACGGGATTCGAACCCATGATTTCTAGGATGAAAACCTAACGTCCTTGGCCAACTAGACGAACCGAGCATTTGAAGTGTTCTTGTTTTCCGACGAATGAAGATGCTTTGCAAAGATTTTTGGAACTAAGTTCCGCCAGAGCTTCATAAGTTACGGTATTATACCTGTACACGGAGCGCAGATTTACACGAAACAAGTTCGAAACGGCGCACAAGCAACACTTTATAAAAATTGCATTTGCTAATCTTGGGTTCTTTTGCTCTGAGCAGAGAATGATAGACTCGCGATCAACGACCCCCACCTAAAGGAAGGGGCTTGAGCAAAGGCTGACAGCCTTCGGCATGGCGCGTTGATAAGCGCTCTTACGTCATCGGGGTTCAACCCCTCTGACTCACATTCGTTAAGGTACTTACGCAATATGTTCACACTTCCGTTGATATCAGCGTTCAACACACTGCCGTCAGACGCCCTGTACAACCCGCGTTTCACACGACACCCACTGAACACGTGCTCCGTTTCATCACCGTATGTCGGAACGAAATCCCCGTCCAACGCACTAGCCTTGGAAGTGTAACTCTCTTCCTGCGGACAGTACGCAATGCCGTGCAACTCGCATTTGTATTGCAGCTTCTGCCTGAATTTGTCGTGTGGGATGAAGCACAGGTTCTGGTTGTTCACACGCCCGATGTTCACGTCCCGCTTCTGCTCCTTGTTGTAACCGATTACCAACTTGGTGACACCGTACTCAAGACACGCGTCCACAATCATACACACAGCCTTGTTGAAGTAGTCGTCTATTCGGTTGTGCCTTCCGTTCATAAGTCGCAACATGCGTGGCGTGTCTGTTGAGTCTATGCCGTTGTTTTTGGTGTACTCGCTCTTGAGTTGTGCAACCTTCTTGTTGTAGTAGTGGTTGATGTTCTTTAGTTTACGCCCGTCTATCAAGAACTGACGGACGCCACAACTAGAAAAGATTGTGCACGCCGCAAGGTTGTCGACTCCAAGGTCAATCGCCATATAACCGTCACCTTCAGCCTGACGCAACTGTTTGTTTGACTCGTAAACGAACTCGATGCTGTACTGTCTTCCGCCGTACTGCGGTATGATTCGCACCTCCTTGAACTCCGTGACATCACGAAGGTTCGCTGGTATCGGTAGGACAAGTTTTCTCTCGGTGAAACCGTAAGCGTTTCGGAAGTTTTTCGTGAGTCCTATTTCGACGGTTCTCCCGTCTTTTTGGATACGCACGGTTCTTCCGCAGCAGATGTACATCGCAAGCCCTTCTTTCTTCTTATACCGAGGAAGACGGACCTTCTCGGAGTACTTTCCATTCTGTTTCAGTTTGAGGAGCTTGAAGAAAGACACCATGTCTCTGTCAACGAGATGAAGGATTTGCGTCGAGTTGTCGACGAGGAGCATGTGGTAGTTCTCGTTGTCCTTGCACTCGTGATAGTTACTGTAACTGTTGAGATACGATTGCGTGTTGAAGAAATGTTGCCTGACTGAATACAGAGCCACGTTGTACAGACGAGCCGCGTGATAACACAGCTTTTCCAGCACGTCTGTGTTGATGCCCATGTGGTTGTCGCGAGTGACTTGTATTTTGGTAGTCAGGTACATTATATTAAGTTACTTCAATTATAAATAACACGAAAAAAAAAAAAAATAAAACCAACCAAATTTTTTATGTAGCGCCGGTGCGATTCGAACGCACGATTTGGAACTAATGAGGATCCCGAGATAGACCACTTCTCTACGGCGCATCAATAAAAACAACTGTTTGTTCATTTTGGAAAGTTGCCAACCTGCAAGCCTATCTTTTTTACGTTTCTGTCAGCCTGTGCTAGAACTGACAGCGAAACGCATCAAAATCACCTCGAGCCACCGTTTTGATTAAGCTACGTGGGCATTCTTGCTTATCCAAACTTATTGTTTGACTGTCCCCGCCTCAGATTTGCTTTGCTACTGCGATGAATGGCTCCTAATGCACGAAGAGTTACTTCTACCGCAAAGGTTTGTTTGATTTTGATGCTCTTAATATAAGTATCTTTTTCGGAAAAACCAAATATTTTTGAAAAAAAAATCAATAAAATTTGGTAATTATATACTTGTTGGCACAATATTGAATTTAATTACCACAATTCTTTTGGTATTCTATTATTTATTCTCCATTCGACAGATTTTTCAAAATCTCTGACTCTCATGTTCTGCTCGATTTCATCCCCTTGTCTCTCTGGTGAATATGCATGACAATTACCGTCTCTGTTGAACTTATAATTTAGCATTATAGTTTCTTTTCCACAGTTATACCAATGAGAGCAAGAAAAACAGTCATAGTTTTTATAGTTACTCATTACTTTTTACTAATTTATTGTAATTTAAATAGTTATTTGTTATTTAGTGCCATCAGGTATATAGTACCCTAAAATTTTTGTTTCCAACACCCAAACGGCAACAATCCTTCGAAGTCCTTTTCGATTTGCTCGTCGGTTTTGTTTGTTGTGTGGATGAAGTTCCACCAATTCTCATGCAACTCTGGATGAAGAACACATTCGCGGTGTTTGTAGTCGTATTCTAATTCAGCGCAATTTCGGCAATCGTTCATATTAACTTTATTTTTGTTGGTACGGGCATGGGCAAGTAACCCATGTTTCCAATTCTTTGTCGTATTTTTTCCACTCACCATTTTCATAATCATGCGTTACATGTTCAACATACGTTCTGATTCTCCAAAGCTGGATAATGTTTTGCTCAACCATGTCTAGGAACATGTCGCGTTCTTTTTCGTCAGCCCAACTAGGATAAAACGTCCCCCAATTCCCGTAGCTCGACAAGGAAAAACATTTAAGCCCGGGTGCTGAATAAGAACAATCGCCATTCATTCGTGGCGTGTAGCCAAGTTTTCTGACGTAGTCATGATCAGCACCAGCGCACTTATAATCAATCGAGTCTCCACGATCAAACGCCGTGTTGAACGGGAATGGAAGGTTATTTGACTTCATTTTCTTATTTTTTGATGTTCCTATTATAAAAAATGTTTTCCAATTTTGCAACTATTTTTCTGAATTTTCCTCCGAAACAAGTTTCAGCGAGCCGTCTGCCAGTCCGTTTCGGATTTTGTCGGCGGTTTGTACTGACATGAGTTCCTCAATATCCTCACCAAACGTCTCCAAATCCCCGATATCCTCGATTGCCAAGTCAGGGTATTGTTTTGGATTGTCTATCGGTGTGTGGAACGAGTGTTTGCCCAAGTCGTAGAAAATGTAGTATTCTTTGAATTCGAATCCTTCCCAATCTTCTCGCTCAACAATGTGTACACACTGTGGTTTCAAATAAGAAAGAAGTTCTTCTTTTCGTTTGTAGTAGTCATCTCGCTTGTTGCAATAATCGCCATAGTAGTCGTAGTTGGTGTAGAATCGTGTGCGACGATATTGTCTTGCTTTGTCGCGCATGTTTTTTGCACGCTTGTTGTATGTGTATATTGCCTCGGACAACATCTCCTTTGTAACTACGCCGTTTTTCAGGTTTTTCTGGTATTCTTTGGAAACTTTCATTTTGTTCCTTTAAGATAAAAACTCTCGTAAACATCAGCGTGTTTGTTTTCTGTCTTTAAACGCTTGAACGAGCTGTTGCCGGAGAGAATCAACAGTTTCTCGTTGTATAATTGTTCCGGAACATCGTACGTGTTGTCATTGTTGCCGCTGATTCCGTCATAAGAGAGGGCGTACGGGCACTTGAGCGTTTCCATCCACTTGAACAGACGCTGGTTATCAAACGTCTCACCATACATACCTTTCGTGTTGGCATACGGTGGATCAAGGTACACGAAGTCGTTTTCATTCGGCTTCAAGTTTTCAAAATCACAGCAAACAAATTGCGTGTTGTTTTCGTTCAGTAATTGGCTCCACTCGTGCACAATTTTCTCGAATTTGTCAGGCTCGATTCCTTTGCGGTTAAGATGGAACGGCGTGTTGAACTTGCCTTTGGAATTGTAGCGTATAAGTCCATTGAAACATGTCCTGTTAAGAAACATGAAATCAAACGATGGATTATATGTTTTGCCTTTCCCGGGATTCCAGCAATTTAGAAGAAGTTCCGAATTGTTGTAGTTGTTGAACGTGTCGCGAACAATGTGGTAGTATTCTTTTTGTTTCACGACGTCTCCATGTGAAAACTCTTCCATGAGTTGCTGACGTTTCGTATAGTGCTTTATAATTTCATCTGGCGATATCTTTATCCACTTCCATAGTGCTATGAGATTTTTGTCCGTGTCCGAAAAAACGAAACGGTTGATATTCAAACCGTTATTTTGAGCGAGCATTGCTGTTATTCCAACCGACAGCCCACCACAAAACGGCTCGTAATATGTATCGATTTCGGACGGGAAATGGCGAACGATTTCCGGAGCTTGGGAGCGTTTGGAACCACTCCACTTGATGACAGGTTGAATATTTCCTATTTGCATAAAATAAAAAATTATGGGAATAATATACTTGTTGGCAGTGGAAAACCCGTAACGTACAGCGTGTAGAATCCTGCATTCTACCAACTGAATTACAGCCTGAAATTTGGGGCGTACGCAAAACATACGCCCCTTTGATTCTTTGAACCGCGTTCAGTGTCAGTCCTTCACGAACATCACACGGCGGTTGACATAGGACTCAGCAGAGCCAAAGTACTGTGTCTTACCCAAGCCAACAACGTTGAGCTTGTTTTCCGGCACGCCGTTTTTGACGAGTTCAGCCTTGACTGATTCACAGCGTGAGGCACTGAGCACCTCGTTGTACTGTTCACTACCAGTGTAGTCGCCAAAGCCGTACAGAGTGTAGGTGCCACCGTCCTTGTTAATCTCGATAGCCACTTGAGCGATAATTTCCTTTGCCACCTTTGAAAGGTTGGTGGAGTTCTTCTCGAAGAGCACCGAGAACGGAACGGCGGTATCCTTCTTGTTGGCAAGGGCAGCCTTCAAGTCGGAAATTTCCTTTTCATACTTGGCGTTGTTCGAATTGCAGCAGTTGCGCATCTTGTCAAGTTCAGTAATAGCGGCTTCAAGTTGTCTGTTGCATTCGTCCTTTTCTTCGACGAGTCTATCGTACTCGGATTGTGACACACTGTTTTGCATTTGGTGCAATTTGGCAATGTTGTCCTTGTCTTTCTGAGTGACACCCAAACCGTACTGCAATCCGAGAATAGCAAACAGCTTGGAGTTGTCGACACCGATGTACTTGCTGAAGTCGCTTCCGATTTCAAGGTACAACTTCAAATCGTCCGTGAAATAGATGTGCGAACCAACGCCATAATCAGCAGAAAGCCACACACGATTCTCACCTTCTGTGTTATACTTCTTGAAAGCCAATCCACCATCAGTAAAGAGGTAGAAATAACGTCCAAGATTCAGGCTAACGCCACCCATAGCGGTACCGTATCTGTCGGTTTCGTTCTTCTTCAAGCCCGGGATTCGGGCATTCAAACGCAACGTCCAGTATTCCGAAAGAGGTTTTTCCAGACGGGCGTCAATACCGAAGTTAGCACCATTGTCCAACCACCAGTTCTGAGTGTCGAACGGCTTGGAATAGACGGCACCAGCTCCGATGCTCCAATTACTCCAGAAACTATAACGATAGTTCGGTTCAAGTTGCTGTGCATTTGCAAACAGGCTGCACAGAGCCAAAGTCATAAAAAAGATAAGTTTCTTCATTTGTAATACTTTTTGTTGATTATTTGAAATTTGTTGACTTTTAATATGTTAGTTGTCGAAAAGCGCGTCAACATCGCTATCCAACACTCGATATTCTTCGTCATGCTCCATCAATTTAGGAAGCGTATGCTCTAAAAACTCTGAAAACGGCATCGAAACTTCGCCAATGTTTGTGTCGTTTTCAACGGAAATTGTTGCTTCTAATTTGATAATTCTGCTCATTGTTGTCCTCCTTCTCCATAAGCCAAATTCATTTCAATGTCAACGTTTCCGGCGTCGATTTCAGTTGATTCTTTCTTGAGAAATGCAAGGGTTTTCAGTTTGAAGCATTCAACGATTGGATCGTTGTCAATCCTAATACAAATACCCTCACGTGGAACTTTGTTGTTGCACATCGGTTCGTCTAATTCCATACCGAAGTGTTCGGTGTCGTTTGCCATTGCCGATAAAACGGCGTTTCCCCAGTGCTCATCTTGTGGGATGTCGGGATACAAGTCTCCAAGAGTTCCATGATATAGAATAGTGATTGGCTTGATACGCGGAGCCAATTCCGGATGCTCCTTTATGAGATTGAGCGTCCATCCATATACTTCCTCAACGTTCCATTCGGATTTTGTACCGTCCTCATATTTGTATGAGATTCGATAAGGCATGAGAAAATTCTCGCCACGCTTGCAACCATAGTCGTAATTCTTTTGAATCATTTTCTCGGAACCAGTGAGATATCCGCAGATTTCGCCATAAACTGACATGCCTTTGTCAAGATATGGCTTAAGCAATTCACCGTATTCACTCCAAATGTCTTGTTCGTAGAAACCGTTTTTTCCGACAGGGTGTGCTGAATACGGGTTTCGTATAACAGTACGTGAAGAATACACTGGTCCGTAGCCGATACGGAACTCTTCCATCTTGCGTCCCTTCAAATGTTGGATTTGCTTATACAGTTTTTCCTTGCCGTGATACGGGTTGACATGACGAACTTCCTTGTTCAAACGGCGTATGGATTTTTCGAGCATACGGTTACGAAGCCTATCAATTGAAGTTAATTGCTTCGGAATACGAACAAGAACATTACCACCGATGAAACTTGTGCCGTGATATTTGTCTGATACACAGACAGTTACATCTGGTTTAAACTTCCACATGTTTTGTTTTAGCTGAAGGGTGTCCGGATGGAAGGAGAATTCTCCTTCGATTACACGTTTGACTTGTTTCAGTTTCTTGTTTCTGTATTTTTCACGATGTGTTGTGCGCTTCTCGGGCATTGGTGGTACATATGCTTCGGCGAAAAGTTTGTTCCCCACCATATCGAACATGAACGGGTGCTCGTAACCGTTTTCGTCAACCGTCAGATAATCCTCAAGGTTCTCTTCTTCCACGTTCCTATTCCATTTCGCAAGTGTTTCCTTCTTGAAAATGCATCCATACGACGGACAACCCCTAAGTTCGATAAGCTTGACTCTTCCGTACTTGTTGAAAAATCCGACGTGTTTTTTTGCCTCGTCCACAATATGCTTTCCGTCGTTAACGAGTTGTTCAATTTCGGCTTTCAGTTTTGCGCGTTCCTCTGATTTCTTATTACCAGATTCAGTCAAACGCTCAATTTTCTCTTGTAGTTCCTTGATGTCAGCGTCAGCCTTCTCTTTGGCTTCACCAGTGTACGTGGCTGATTCCTTCTCGATTTTGGTAATGGTGCGTTTTGCCTTGACAATAGCTTTCTCCATACCTTCAATCGAGCCCTTGAGTTGGTTTGCCTTGATTCTCAATTCGTCAGCATGGTTCTTGTATTTCTCGTTGTACTCGTCCATGATGGTATTGACTTCAGCAGCGTTTGCGTTCAAGTCACGCTCACCAATCTCGAATTGGTTGTTGACAGAGAGAAAGTCCTTGTTCAGAGCCGTTTCGTTCATACAGTAAATGACGGGTTCGCCTTCGGTAAATTCGCCTTTGGATACCACTATGGAAAAGCCGTCAACAATTGTTTGTACAAGGAAATCAGAGCCTTCAATGGGTTTCATTTCACCGATACGTACGATTTCCGCACAATATTCCTGTTTCATGTTCTCACTTGCGGAGAACAGTCTTTTCTTTTCTTTTTGCATGTTAGTAATTAATTTGTTTCAGTTTCTGGTTTTCGCAATTCATGCATATCACAGGTTCCGTTTGACGCCATATCGAGCAGGATATAGTCGATTCCGTTTATCGAGTTGAAAGCATGGTAGTGAAAATGGCCATAGAGCCACTTTTTAGGCTTTCTCCCGTGTTTCCATAACCAAGACGACAGTTTGTCCATAATCGCTCGTTCCTCGTCTAAAACGGTGTTTAAGCCCTCATCTTTCGCAAGCCAGCCATCTATACCGTCTTTGGTTGTTGGCTCGCAAAACGACGGGCATGTGTGGGTGACAACATAATCAATGGTTACACCGCTATCTAACAGTTCGTTCAATGATTGCTCGTCGTATATTGGGGCTTCGTCCTCCCAATAGCCTTTTGGTACTTTCTCCAAGGCTTCCTGCTCGTTTCCCCCATGGAATCTCATATAACTTAGCAATCTATCTTGATAAGTCCTGATACGCCAAGTCCTGTCAATACTTGTTGCACCTCCAACACACAAAACAGTGAAGTTCAATTCGCCCGTATCTTTATTTAGGTTGCGTATAATTGAATAGTCTGGAATACATTTGAAAACATTTGTATCAATTAACTTATCCCTAAAATATTGGGGATTGTCGTGATTTCCCCTAACGAAATAAACCACGCACTTGTTTTTGCTACAATACTTGTTCAGCTTCGAAAGAGCATATTTGTCACCTTCAAGACTTGTGAAGCCCAAACCGCAATCACCAGCAACAATGACGGATGTATTAGTCATGTTGTAGCGTTTGAGCATGGAAAGCAAATCATTGAAATTACCATGCAAATCCCCAACAACATAGAAAATGGGTGACGTATCATTATAGATGTTTAACATTCTGTTTGCACTTGCTTGTAGAGGTATATATTACCGGTGAACTACCCCCACCTAAAGGAGGGGGCTTCCTCCTTCATCGATGACGCTTGTTCTAAGACGTGTCTTAGAATAGGGGCTTCATCTCCAGAGGCGTAAATTCCGGCGGTTCCCGCCGTATTATAACTCTCTTCGGTGACTACACCGTAAAAATAATCGCGTAGGTTCAACGCAGCGTTTCCGTCCCTGTCGAGCTCCGCTCCGCAGTGCGGACACGTCCATT
>JAEIGA010003757.1_pt1 | contig 23655 bp, 23 predicted proteins | sample 9270691 | NCBI WGS metagenome assembly JAEIGA01 (sample SAMN17057246, study PRJNA624740) | gut metagenome | biome: biome; isolation source: fecal sample | host: Bos grunniens | place: China: Xizang | collected 2019 | reverse complement strand
TTGCTCTTAAGGTGCTCTGTAAGGTGGCTGATACGGTACGAAAACAGTGCAATCTGGCTCTCTGGTGAACCAGTGTCCTTGTTAGACTTGCCGTACTGACCGAAAATCTCCTCCTTTTTCTCTGCTGTTAAATAAGCCATAGTGAAAAAATGTTTAGAAGTTTATAAATGTTAATAATTACTTCATCCGCATTCCCCTTACTGGAATTGCGTTAAAGCGGTGCAAAGATAGGTATAATTTCTTGATTTAGAAACAAAAACGGCAAAATTTACACCCTTTTTTTAATATTGGTATCGAATCTCTATCTAGATGGATGCCAATTTGCGATTTTAGTCAAAAATTTATAACTTTGCGTTTTAGAAATAGACTAAAAATGAAGAGGGTTGTAATTGCGATATTTGCGACATTGTTGCTGGCCTTATTCTGTCAAGGTTGCGCTACTGAGCCTCGCTATGTTACTGTTGAGGGGCTTATGTTGGGTACGACCTTTCGTGTGGTGGCAAAGGGGGAGTTGCAGCAGGGGGAGATTTACGCTGAGGCGATGCATATAGATTCGCTTGCAAAGTCCTCAATGTCAATCTTTAATCCAAAATCTCTTATAAGCCGTATAAATACATCAGCCACTGATAGCCTTGATATTCATCTGCTGAGAAATATAGCAGTGGCGGCAAAGATGAATGTGCTTAGTGACGGTATGTATGATATTACAGTCAAGCCTCTTACAGATGCCTATGGATTTGCGGCAAAGGGTAAAATCGAACATCCTAATGTGGACTCGCTACTTCAATTTGTCGGTTTTGACAAATTCTCTGTTTCTGGTAGTCGTATCGTAAAGCATGATAGTCGCCTGCAGTTGGACTTAAATTCATTGGCTAAGGGGTATACTGTGGATATGTTGGCTGATAGGTTAGAGCAGCTCGGTTGCAGTGATTATATTGTTGAGGTCGGTGGCGAAATTCGCGCATCGGGAAGAAATCCGAAGGGCGTGGCGTGGCGTATAGGTGTTGATACTCCGTTTGAGGGAAATCAGAACCCGGGACAGTATCAGCAGACTGTGGTACATTTGGGTGATAAAGCACTTGCAACATCGGGCAATTATCGCAGATATTATACTGACAGTGAGGGAAATAAGGTGGTCCATACGATAAACCCAAAGAGTGGTCGTGGGGTTATCTCGTCGCTACTGTCGGCTACGGTTGTAACGGATAGATGTGTTGAGGCTGATGCTATGGCTACAATGTTTATGGCTATGGGTACGGAGCGAGCAATCGAGTTGGCTCAAAGGCTCAAGACTGAGGGCGTTGAGGTCTATTTTATAATTGCAGAGGGGGATGGATATAGAACATTCTCCACGCTAGCAAATCAGGAGTGATTATGTCTAAGAAATTATTGTTATTATACAACGTCAAGGCGGGTCGTGGACGTATTCGCCGAAAGATGGATGCTTTAGAGCAGATATTCTCTGAGGCGGGATATACGCCAATACCGAAGATGTTGCGCTTTGGGCAGAATCCATTTGAGGGGGAGAGTGACGATATTGACTTAGTTGTTATCTGTGGTGGCGATGGCACGATAAACTACGTCGTCAATGCTATGCGTGCCATGAATCTTGACTATCCTATAGGAATTATTCCGGCAGGTACGGCAAATGACTTTGCGGGTGCTCTGGGGGTTAGTGCGAGGACTTTTAAGGCTGCAGAGCAGATTGTTAAAGGTACTGAGCAGAGGATTGATTGCGGAAGGGTTAATGGTATGTACTTTGTCAATATCTTCAGCTTCGGAATGTTTACCACCACCTCGCAACATACGCCTGAGAAGATAAAGCGCCATATTGGCAAGGCGGCATATCTAATTGAGGGTTCAAAGGAGCTTCATAACCGCGAGTTTATTCCACTGCATATTGTGCACGATAATGGTGAGATAGATGTTGATAGTATGATAACGCTCATCTTCAATGGTGAGACGGCAGGACGGTTCCCAATTGCTCGCGATGCATCTATTAGAGATGGACTGTTGGATTGTATGATAATGCGCAAGTGTGGTACCTTTGACGGTGCATGGGCAGCAGCTAAACTGATTCTATTGGGTCGTGAGAATGAGGATATTATCCACATTCGTTCAAAAAAACTGCAAATTACTTCGCCACTCTCGCCACTTACCGATATGGATGGTCAGCCAAGTGCTGAGTTCCCGTTAGAGATTGAGTGCCTACCTGGAAATTTAAGAATAATAGTACCAGAGAGGGTGTAAAAAGATAGCAATATCTTTATCTTTTCGGCAGAATTTGCTATCTTTGCAACCTATGGAGATACTTAACGAAATTATTGATGGATACGGCATCGCTGCGCTGGTGCTTCTGCTGCTTGTTGTGGTACTTTTTGTGGAGCAAGTTGTTAGCCTATGCCGAATGCTTATAGTTGCAAAATTCAAGCAGACAACTCGCACGCAAATACTTCAGGAGCAGCCTCCAGTATCTGTCGTCGTTCCCCTCTTTGGTGAGGATGAGGAGTATCTGAAGGGTGATTTTCGCACGCTGCTCTCTCAGAGTTGCCCAACATACGAGGTTGTTGCGGTATATGTGGGCAAGGAGGATGCCTACTACGCAACCCTTAAACATCTGCGTAAGTTCTATAAACACCTCAAGACTACACAGATTGACTACACACCTCAGTACCCAATCACTATGCGCTTAGCGCTCAATATCGGCATTAAGTCGGCAAGCTATGAACATATTGTCATCACAACCCCGGAGACAACTCTTACTACACGCGACTGGGTGAACTATATGGCTCGTGGCTTTATGTATGGTGATATTGTGTTGGGATATTGCAACTGGGCACAGCAGAGCGGACTGAAAAACCTCTTCTATCGTAAGTATCGTTTTAGTGAGGTGCGTACATATCTTGCTGAGGCTATTCGTGGTCGTCAATATGGAGCTTCACGCAACTGTATGGGATTTACCAAGAGCCTCTACTTTAGCGTGCGCGGTTTTGACCACCTTGACCTTACAGCCGGAGAGGATGACCTCTTTATACAGCGTATAGCCACTAAAGATAACGTCTCGGTACTTCTTACCCCTGCAGCCCACTGCTCAGAGCAGCCACCTCACTCCTTTAACAGTTGGCTGACTGAGATATATCGTCAGGGTCAGACCCGACAGTATTATACCCAGCAGGCAAGAAATGCTGAGGGATGTGCGATGATTTGCCGCCTTGCATTTTTTGTTGCGGCGATAGGTGCTATAGCGGTTCTCCCTTTTGAACTAAAGATTTTTGCTGCGCTACTACTGTTTGTACGCTATATCATCATGGGCGTTGTTAATAGCAAAACGGCGGCACGTGTAGGAGAGCAGGGTATAGCGGCGTGGGAGCCACTCTTTGACTTTATAGAGCCGTGGGTGCGATTTATTATCCGAGCCACACAGCGCGAGCGAATTAGTGTATGGAGATAAAGGAGTATAGTGCGTTAGATGACCGAAAATTGGTGCGTCTTGTGGTAGAGGGTGATAGTAGAGCCTTTGAACCACTCTTTATGCGCCATAAGGACAATATCTACGCCATGCTCGTCAAGCGCGCAAGCAATAGCGATGATGTGGAGGATCTGCTTCAGGAGGCATTTATGAAGGCATTTGTTAATATCAACCGCTACAATCCTGACTACGACTTTGGTGCCTGGATTTGCACCATTGCTAAAAATACATTTGTAGATTTCAATCGCTCTCGCCGCAGTAAAGCCCTTAATCCAGAGAATAACCTGCCCCTTGAGGGTCGATGTACAAATAATGCTCAGGCCGCTTCACCAACGCCTGAGGAGAGTATTATTAACGCACAGCAGCGAGCTCAGATAGAGCGTTATATTGCAACACTACCGGCAGATTATCGAGAGTTGTTTATCCTTAGATTTATTGAGGAGTATACCTATGAGGAGATTGCAGAGGCTCTTCAGATGAAACTTGGAACGGTTAAGACTCGCATCTTTCGTGTGCGCGCAATGATGAGTAAACTTATCACCGATGGTGAGAAAATAGAGTAAGGTATGTATACTTCCCAATTAATATTTGACAATTTTCCTAACCTCACAGATAGGCAGAAGGGGCAATTTACGGCTCTGTACGATGTCTATGCTGAGTGGAATGCAAAGATAAATGTCATCTCGCGTAAGGATTTTGACACCCTCTACCTTAAGCATGTGCTCCACTCTCTTGCAATAGCCAAGGTATGCACTTTTAATGCCGGTGCAAGGGTTATTGATGTGGGTTGTGGCGGAGGCTTTCCGAGTGTTCCGCTGGCTATACTCTTCCCGGAGGTGAAATTTATGGCTGTAGACTCAATTGGTAAGAAGATTAAGGTCGTTAGCGGTGTCTGCGAGGCGGCGGGAATCACAAATCTTACCGCTGTGAATGCTCGCGTGGAGAGTATCGCCCAGAATTTTGACTTTGTAGTCTCGCGCGCTGTGACCGATATGAGCACCTTTGTAGGTTGGGTGTGGGGCAAAATTGAGCGCGGAGAGGGTAAGGGTAGCCTTCCAAATGGTATATTGTACCTCAAGGGTGGTGATTTGACAGAGGAGCTCGCTGCTACGAAGATGAGCTGGCAGAGATATAATATATCGGAGTTCTTTGAGGATGAGTTTTTTGAAACAAAACAGGTGGTATATTGTTCAAAATGAGAAAGTTAGTAGCCATATTACTGTCATTAGTCGCAACATCTACCCTTTGGGCACAGAGCTCTGAGTCTAAGGGCGTAGCTAACATTGTGGGAACGGTAACTTGTCAGGGAGAGCCTGTTGAGGGTGTTGTAGTGAGCGATGGCGCACTCTTTACTCGTACAGATAGCCTTGGCTTCTACAGTCTTAACTCGCTTAAGTACTATGGCTCAGTCTTTATTATCACCCCATCTGGCTACGAGCCAACGGCTAAGAAGGGAGTGATTCCGCAATTTTGGGCACCCCTTGATCAGAAACATCTGCAGAAGGTTGAGCGTCATGATTTTACTCTGCGCAAGGTAGATAACACTCGCCACCGCATGATTTTCACTGCCGATATGCATATCAGCTCCCGCAATGAGGATATGTACCAATTCCGTCGTACATGTATGCCGGCTCTGCGTCGTGCAGCTGAGCAGGTAAAGGATAGTATTCCGGTCTACTCGGTCATCCTGGGCGACTTGTGCCGCAATGACTCGTGGTACTCTCAAGATATAGACCCTACGGATGTTGTTGGTATGCTTGCTAAGATGCGCTATCCGGCAATGTTTTACACAGTTATGGGCGAGAATGAGTATGACGGCGCTGTCCCTGCGGGTATTCTTACAGACCACGCTGCTTCAGAGCTTTATGCATCAACTTGTGCACCACGATTTTACGCCTTTAATATTGGTCAGGTACACTATGTTGTGCTTGATAACACCTTCTTCCGTAATGATGCCGGCGATGGTAAGTATCCAACAGAGGTTGTGGGAAAGCGCAACTATGATCGCCGTGTGAGTGCTGACTGCCTTGCTTGGCTTCGTCGTGACCTTGAGACTATTGAGGATAAGAGTACTCCGATAGTGGTATGTATGCACCATAGTGTTATTAGAATGTCTAACAAGGGCCGTCTTATCAAGGCATTCTCAAAGCCAGAGGATACCGACTCGCTTATTAGCTGCTTTAGCGACTTTAACTCTGTGCGCTTTGTTACCGCACACGTTCATCGTCGCCGTATTTCAAAGCCAAAGGAGCTAAAAAATATTACTGAGCATACCGTTACCTCGCTCTCTGGCAACAACTGGGAGACGGGCTTTAATAACTATCCACATATCTGTACAGATGGTAGCCCTGCGGGTTTCGAAATCTTTGACTACAATGGCAGAGATTTGCGCTGGCACTTTGCTTCATTGCACGATACCCTCCCATTCCGACTCTACGATATGAATAAGTTAGGGGAGCGCTATCGCACTAATGAGGATATCAAGAGTTTGATTAAGGCATATCCTGACAGACGTATAAATTATGGTAGCGATAGCTTTAAGGATTACGTCTATATCAATTATTGGTGCGACGAACCTGCTTCAAAGCTTGAGGTGTGGGATGATAAAAGACAACTCAAAGTAAGGCAGGTCTACCATGACGACCCTCTCTTTACTGAGGCTTCAACTGTTGTGCGTCATAAGAACTCTCGTGGGCGTAAAATCTCGTTCTCTAAGAACAACGCCCAGCACATGTTCCGTGTTAAGGTGGATTCAACCTCTACATTCCTTCGTGTCCGTGCTGTTGACAGCTTCGGCGTTGAGGCTGTAGATACGCTGATTTTGCTGTAAATAGTGAGAATCATTTGCACGCTATTGTGCAACCACAGTCTATTTCTTGAAGAAAAATTGCTTCTGTTTGCGTTTATCGGCTTGTGAACGGGCAACGTAGACCCTCTTACCAGTATATGGGTTCTCGCCCGTGTAGAACATTACCGAGCTCAGAGTCATAGGCGTAGGGGTTAAATCCTGCACCTGCTCAAGGGTGAAGTTTAGCTTGCCAAGCACCTTTGATGATAGTGCCTTCATATCGCTCTCGTGACAACCAGGGTGCGACGAGATAAAGTATGGAATGAGCTGATAGCGCAGGTTATTCTCACGGCAGATGCGGTTAAAATCACGGTTTAGAGCCTCAAAGAGGGTAAACGATGGCTTGCGCATCAGGTTAAGTACGCCATCCTCAGTATGCTCTGGTGCAACCTTCAGTCTGCCGGATGTGTGGTGTAGGATAACCTCCTTAAGGTAGTCGTTATTTTCAAAGAGGTCGTAGCGAATACCGCTGCCGATATAGGCGTGCTTAACTCCCTTGATAGCCCTCACCTTACGATAAAGCTCCATAAGAGGGCGATGGTCGCGATTAAGATTTGGGCAAGGCTTCGGATGTAGGCACGAAGGGCGGCGACACTTGGCGCACAGCTCAATATTCTTGCCACCCAAGCGATACATATTTGCCGAAGGACCTCCAACATCTGTTATCGTACCCTTAAAGTCGGGCATGGCAACCATCCTCTCCACCTCGCGGAGTATAGAGGCCTCACTTCTTGAGGAGATAAATTTACCTTGATGTGCCGAGATGGTGCAGAATGAGCAGCCGCCGAAACAGCCTCGGTGGATATTTACCGAGTGGCGAATCATCACCCATGCAGGAATATCCCCGCGACCATTATAGCGCGGATGTGGCGCACGCATATATGGAAGTTCAAAGGCGTAGTCTATCTGTTCGGTTGTAAGTGCAGCATTCATCGGGTTGATAACCACATACTTATCACCCGTAGGCTCTACAAGAATATTGTCGGCATTGAGTAGATTACTCTCTGTTTCAACCCTTACAAAGTTCTGCCCAAAGGCGCGCTTGTCAGCTTTGCACTGTTCAAAGGAGTTGAGAAAAACGGTCTTACTCTTATCAAGTCGCTCAATATAGCTCTTTTCAGCCACAAAAGCTACTTGGCGAATAGTGCGTATTCGCTTGGGATTAAAGCCGTTACGCATTGTCTGCGCGACATCCCTGATAACCCTCTCACCCATACCATATAACAGAAAATCAGCTCCGCTATCAATAAGAATTGATGGCATAAGGGTATTCTTCCAGTAATCATAGTGGGTTACACGGCGCAGTGATGCCTCAATGCCACCGATAAGTACTGGCACATCCGGAAACAGACTCTTGAGAATCTTTGTATATGTTGTAACGGTATAGTCGGGTCTAAAACCGGCTGCACCACCTGCCGTATAGGCGTCATTGCTCCTCAGGCGGATGTTTGCTGTATAGTGGTTGACCATCGAGTCCATAGCACCTGCGCTGACGCAGAAGCAGAGGCGCGGAGTGCCAAGTTTCTTAAAGTCTCGCAAGTCATCGCGCCAATTTGGCTGTGGAACTACTGCCACGCGGAAACCCTCAGCCTCAAAGAGTCGGCTGACTACCGCCGCACCAAAAGATGGGTGGTCGATATAGGCGTCGCCGGTAAAGAGGATTATATCCACATAATCCCAGCCCAGTGCCTTCATCTCCTTTACTGTCGTTGGCAGAAATCCCATAGTTGTAGACTATTCGTTATACAAATTTGCACACTTGACGTAGTTGTCCCAGCGCTCAATAACAGTCTGAAAATCAGATGGTATAGCAGACTCAAACATCAGCTCCTCTCCAGTTGTTGGATGTACAAAGCCGAGCATTCGGGCATGTAGTGCATGGCGAGGCATAGCCTCAAAGCAGTTTACAATAAACTGCTTGTACTTTGAGAATGTCGTTCCCTTTAGAATCTTGTCGCCACCATATCTTTCATCATTAAAGAGTGGGTGACCGATATACTGCATATGTACACGAATCTGGTGAGTTCGTCCTGTCTCAAGACGGCACTCTACAAGGGTCACATATCCGTATCTCTTAAGCACCTTATAGTGAGTCACGGCGTGTTTACCCTCCGAGCCGTCTGCAAAGACATACATCTGGTGGCGGTTGCGTGGGTTACGACCTATGTTGCCCGTAATAGTACCCTCGTCTTGCTCAAAGTTACCCCACACAAGGGCCACATAGCGGCGTTTAGTGGTATGGAGGAAGAACTGACGCGAGAGGTGGTTGCAGGCGTTAGGATTCTTGCCTACAACGAGTATTCCCGATGTGTTTTTATCAATTCGGTGTACAAGTCCTGCGCGTTCATCGCCCTGCTGGAACATTGGGTTGTCCTGCAGATGGAATGTTAGCGCATTGACAAGGGTGCCCTCGTAATTTCCATGTCCTGGGTGTACACACATACCAGCCTCCTTGTTGACCACAATAACATCATCATCCTCATAGATAATATCAATAGGAATATCCTGCGGAGTGAGCAGACAGTTGTACTTAGGATACTCCATCTTAAGCACAATGTGGTCAAAAGGCTTAATCTTATATGAAGCCTTCTGTGGGCGATCATTGACAAAGACATTACCATTATCGACGGCTGTCTGCACGCGATTTCGTGAGCAGTTCTCAATGTGTGTAGCAAGGTATTTATCCAGTCGCATCATCGACTGACCCTTATCTACGGTGATAGAAAAGTGCTCATACAGACCATTTTCGTCGGGCTTTTCGTCTGTCAGAAACTCTCGGCGTGGGGCGGGAGCGATAATCTCCTCGTCATCCAAATCTATATCCTCAATATATTCGCTCATTAGAAGAAAAACTCATCGTCAGCCTGCTCTGGCTGTGGTTGGTTATTATTTAACATCTTCAGCGAGTCTGCAGCTCGGCGTGCAAGTGAGTCTGCAAGGGCCTGCTGCTTAAGCAGTTCATCAACCTGACGGTCAGCCTCTGCAGCTGCCTTTGCCACAACCTCGCGATCAAGGGTGAGGTGGAGCGAAATCTTGCTACCCAGTGGCAAAGATGTACCCTGTAGAATACTCTGACGACACACACGAGCATCGTCTTGATTTAACAAGGTGATACCCTCGTCGTAGGTTATTGTGCCGATATTCAGTCCCTGCTCCCAGAGCTTACTCTTGGCGTCAAAGAGCGCGCGAGAGATAAGTCGCGGAACGGTTGTGCTGTTCTGCTCAGGACTTACGCCTACGCGTAGAGTGACGCCACTACCTTTCTCTGCCTTGATAGCACTCTGGTCGGTAACCTCCTCACCGTTAAATATCTGCGCAAGAACATAGTTTGTAGCTATATCCTCGACATACTCAAGGTTTTCAATGCCAAAGCCGGCGCTCTCGAGCATATTCTTTGCCTGACGGAGTGAGCGACCTGCTACGAATGGCATTGGTAGCTTCTTCTGGGTAAAGGAGTTGATTGTAATGTAAATCTTGCGACCCTCCTTAACATCTACACCGCCCTTAGGAAGTTGCTCAAGCACCATGCCTCCTGGATATGCAGGAACGTAGAGTGAGTCGTTGATAATCAGCTTAAGACCGCGCTCAGAGGCGTAATACTGTGCATCTTTGAGCGCTAAGCCTGTAAAATCTGGCACTGTGCGACGCATGCCATGGCGAGTACCAACAGCAAGAGCTATGTATGATATAAGTACCAATAGTGCCAGTACAACCACTATAAGTGTCACATTCCAGAGTATCGGTTTACTGCGTAGACGAGAAAACCAAGAACTTGTATCTCTCTTTGTTGCCATATTCTATATCTCGTTATAATGTGTATCACGTTCAATGGCTCTAAAGCCAGCGTTACGACATATACGCTCAATGTCCTCAATGCTCATCGTTGGACGAAGGTCGTCAGCACCAGCCATAGAGTATATCTTTGTTGAGTCGTCTATCGTTCCGTCAATATCATCTGCACCAAAGGCAAGGGCAAGCTCTGTAGTAGTCTTGCCATACATCACCCAGTATGCCTTTATGTGCGCCACATTGTCAAGGATAAGGCGACTCATGGCAAGTGTTCTCAGGTCGTCAGTGACCGAGGTCTCTCCTAAGTGGCTCAACTGGTTATGTTGGCTGCGGAACTTGAGAGGAATAAAGGCGTTTATTCCGCCCGTTTCATCCTGAAGTTCGCGTAGTCGCATCAGGTGATCTATGCGGTGCTCAATGCTCTCAATATGTCCATAGAGCATTGTGGCGTTGGTGTCAATGCCCAGTTTATGGGCTGCACGGTGCAGTGCTATCCACTGCTCGGCACTTCCTTTCTGTGGGCAAATAGCGTTGCGGATCTCCGGTGCAAAAATCTCAGCACCTCCGCCTGGAATAGACTCCATACCTGCATCTTTAAGCAGTTGTAGACCCTCTGTCGTAGAGAGTCCCGCCTTGGAAATCATATAGTTAAGCTCTACGGCAGTAAATGCCTTGATTGCAGCCTGAGGCATAATCTGCTTAACCTTACGAATCATATCGGCATAGTAGTAGAGGTCGTGTGTTGGGTGCACACCGCCCACGATATGAATCTCAGTAGCCCCGCTATCTTTACGCTGTCGGACAATATCAAGAACTTGCTCAAGAGTGTAGTCCCAAGCACCCTCCTCGCCCTCACTGCGGCGGTAGGAGCAGAACTTACACTCAAATTGGCACACATTTGTCGGCTCAAGGTGGAAGTTACGGTTGTAGTAGACCTTATCACCACTCTTGTGACGCTTGGCTGCTACAGCTATTTCGGCCAATTGCCATAGTGGTGCCTCCTTCCACAACTTAAGAGCCTCAGCGGCTGATATTCGCTCTGAAGAGTTCAATTTAGATATTATATCTGCCACAGACATACTACTTCGGTGCTTTACGATATAGGTAAATTCCAATAATTAGGAATATGATATTTGGTAGCCATACGGCAAGCATTGTAGGCATACTTCCACCCTTAGCAAACTCCTCAAAGACTCGTGTAAGCATAATGTACGAGAAGCAGAGGGTAATACCTATACCGATGTGCAGACCAGTTCCTCCACGAACCTTGCGTGATGAGAGAGCCACACCGATAAGTGTCAGGATAAATGTTCCGAATGGGTAGGAGAAACGGATGTGTCGCTCAACCTCAATTTGGCGAATACTATCAGAGCCTTTACTTCGTTGCTGGGCAAGAAAGTCATTAAGCTCAACAATATTCATTGTGGTCAAAAACTCCGTCAATCGACCCAACTCTACCACGTCAAGGTTGATGACAGTATCAAGATTTCGGTGTTGGGTAAATTTTTCATCACCCATCTCGTCAAATATGCGGGTCGTATATCGCTGAGCGGTCCAGTGCTTGCTCTGTGGGTCAAACTTTACATCAGAAGCCTCCAATGCGCCAACAAGTGTGCTACCCTCATACTGCTCAAGGGCGAAGAATGATGCTACTGAAGTACTCTTGCTAAAACCACGAATATAGGCAAACTTGCCAGGCTCAACTTGGCGGTAGATGTGGCGGTCATACTGCTCACGCACACGACGGGCGATATACTTCTGCTCAAAGGCGACGCAATCCTTCTGCGTCATCGGAATAACCCAGAGGCTGAGCAGCAGCGATAGAGCTGTGATGAAAAGTGCTCCCAGAAAGTATGGCCACATAAGCCTGCGGAACGACATTCCGCCCGATAGCATTGCCACAATCTCTGTCTGGTAGGCGAGCTTTGAGGTGAAGAAGATTACGGCAATAAAAGTAAAGAGTGCCGAGAACTGGTTTATAAAGAAAGGCACAAACTTAAAGTAGTAGTCAAAGATAATAGCCTTAACAGGTGCCTGCATCTGAATAAAGTCATCAACCTTCTCTACATAGTCAAAGACCACCACGATGACAATAATCATCGCAATAGCAAAGAGGTATGTGCCGACAAACTTACCCAAGATATATCTATCCAATATCTTGAAGCCTGGGAACCATGACGGTCGCTTGTTGTATTGAGGAAGCATTGCCATACTAAAGTCGTCTTGATAGTTTCTCTACCATAATTGTCTTCCACTGAGTAAAGTCACCTGCGATGATGTGCTTGCGAGCCTCACCTACAAGCCATAGGTAGAAGCCGATGTTGTGCAACGAGGCAATCTGGGCAGCCAGCATCTCGCCGCAGACAACAAGGTGGTGTAGATAAGCCTTTGTATACTGTGTATCAACGAATGTTGTGCCGTTAGGGTCGATTGGCGAAAAGTCGTTCTCCCACTTTTTGTTGCGGATATTTATCACACCCTCAGAGGTAAAGAGCTGACCGTTGCGACCATTTCTTGTCGGCATAACGCAGTCAAACATATCTACTCCGCGAGAGATAGCCTCAAGGATATTTATCGGAGTACCTACCCCCATAAGGTAGCGAGGCTTGTCAGTCGGAAGAACAGCATTGACAACCTCAATCATCGCATACATAACCTCCGTAGGCTCTCCAACAGCAAGACCTCCGATAGCATAGCCATCGGCATTATACTGAAGTACATTCTCGGCAGCCTTAGCTCTTAGGTCGGCATATCCGCAACCCTGAACAATAGGGAAGAGAGATTGGTAGTGACCATACTTAGGCTGGGTCTTATGGTATTGATTAAAGCAGCGGTCAAGCCAACGCTCGGTAAGGGCAAGGGACTTTGCTGCATACTCCTTTGGAGCATCGCCCGGAGGACACTCGTCAAATGCCATCATAATATCGGCGCCGATAGTACGCTCAGTATCTATCACGCTCTCAGGGGTGAAGAGGTGGCGTGAGCCGTCAATGTGTGACTGGAAGTGGCAACCCTCCTCCTTGAGTTTGCGACATGCTGCAAGTGAAAATACCTGGAAACCTCCGCTGTCAGTGAGCATAGGCTTATCCCATGATGAAAAACGGTGTACACCGCCCGCCTGCTCAAGAATCTCCATGCCCGGACGCAGGTAGAGGTGGTATGTATTTGCAAGGATAATCTGTGCTTTTGCCTCGCTCTTTAGGTCACGATGAAAGATACCCTTCATTGCTGCTGCAGTACCTACAGGCATAAAGATTGGGGTCTGGATAGTACCATGGTCGGTGGTAATCTCACCAGCACGAGCCTTGCTCTGAGTGTCAGTATGTTGTAATGTAAACTTCATATCGCACAAAGATAGTGATTATTTTGCAAAAGTTGCAATTTGAAGCTCTCTAATTATCTTGCCAGAGTAGCTTAAATCTTTGGCTTGAATGTTGAATGGCTCGGAGTATGAGAAATTCGGGAGTGTTGAGGGCTCATATAGCCCTTGCAGGGTGTAATATTGTCTGGGCGTGCGACTATCCGTTTTACAATTTGCTATTGGGACGCTATATATCGCCCATGGCGATGATTACGGCGTCGCTTATCGTTGCGGCTCTGTTGTCGTGGATTCCGAGAATCTGGGAGCAGCCAGAGAAGATTGAACGTAAAGATTGGGCGATAATTGTAGTAGCAGCGTTGCTGATGGGTGTTACACGCAAGGTGATGATGATGTTTGGCCTGTCGCGCACTTCGCCAATTGATGGCTCTATTATTGCCACTATGGTGCCATTATTGGTCTTGGTGGTCTCGGTAATTGCGGGCGTTGATCGGCTGAGTATGCGTAAGGTTCTGGGATTATTGATGGGTATGGCGGGTGCTATGGCAGTGATAGTCACAAGTGGTAGTCAGCACCACGATAAGTCTGAGCTTCTGGGTAATGTGATGATGATATGTAGCGGTGTGGTTACGGCACTCTATATGGTATTTTTTAAGCGATTGGTGGCAAAGTATCGCATAACAACGCTGTTGAGGGCTATCTATACAATTTCGGCACTTGTGGTGTTGCCTTTTGGATGGCATAGCATTACAAGTGAGCACTTTAGCAACTTTGATACCCACGTTTGGCTTGCCGCACTCTTTGTGCTTGTAGTGCCAACCTATTTGCCCAATCTGCTGCTTAACTACTCTCTGCGCTTTGTTCCGCCGACTGTATCAAGTAGCTACACATATATCCAGCCGTTGCTTGCCGTAGCGCTCTCGGTGGCAATGGGCCTTGACCGCCTACACGTTGATACGATACTCTTTGCACTAATGCTCTTTGTGGGTGTGTGGTTAGTGATTACATCATACAAAAAGGAGGCTGTTTAGGCCTCCTTTACTGATATATACTCTTTTAGTGTCTCTACATACTGCTTAAAGGCTGTTTTGCCTACATCTGTAATTTTGCACAAGGTGCGCGGTTTGCGACCCACAAAACCCTTCTCAACATCTATATAGCCTGCCTTGCTGAGCTTGTCTATCTGAACGCTTAAGTTGCCAGATGTCGCCCCCGTGCGCTGCTTGAGGTAGACAAAGTCAGCAGACTCAACACCGATAAGTATTGAGACAACGGCTAATCGCAGCTCTGAGTGCAGTAGTGGGTCTAATGGCTTTAGCATTGCTGTTTTTTGCTTTTGCAGTTCATTATATGTCCTGGGATGATCATCATTACGATGAATATTGCTGCAAAGATAATAATATCGCTGTAAATTAGCCACTCCGAAGTGTTCTGAAGAGCATCTTCCCCAATATTTTTAAGTGCAATATGTTTAATAGGGAAGATTAGCGAGAGTAGCATGGCAATACCACCGCACACAGTCAGCTTCTGATGACGGCATATTGCGCCAGTGATAACAGTACCCATACCCATCAGCAGAATAATGAGGTAGAGCATTGATGTGCCGTAGGCTATAGCTGCCACAAAGGCAAAGAGAGATGAAATGCCAAAGACTGCCCATACAGCACTTATGCTGCGATCAACATAAGACTTGGGCGTTGGCGACTCCCTACGGGCAAGAACTACTGTCGCCACCCCTCCAATCACGGGAATGAGCCACCACGCCCAAATAAGTGCCGTGTTAAGGTGTAGGCACATTACAAAATACTCAAAAATAGATACTGCAACGGTGGTATATCCCCAACTAAGAAAGTACTTGCCACTGTTGCGCTCAATCTGATTTGAGGTATCCGCAATCATCTGCGAGATAATCTCTAATGATTTCTGGTTGTCCATAGTGCTAATGTTTTAGTTTTACGGTACAAATATAAACAAGTTTATAATATAAACCAAAAAAATGACAAAAAAAGAGAGCATACCTCCTTGTGGTTGCTCTCTATCGCTATTATTGAGGCAATTACTGTGCAGGTGCGTCAGTAATACCGAGCTCCTTCTTTACTGCAGCGTTGATATTTACAACCTGAGCAGCGTCGCTATATACGAAAGCCATTGCATCAAAAACTGCTGCATAGCCACCAGCCTTAGCAACCTTTGCGATTGCAGCGTCAAGCTTCTCCTGGATAGGTGCTGCAAGCTCCTGCTGCTTCTTTGCGAAGTCCTGCTGTGCAATCTGCTGGAACTGAGCATAACGCTCCTGAAGACCGCTAAGCTCAGACTGCTTCATCTGCTTAACAGTTGGGTTCATAGTTGCCTGGGTCTTCTCAAACTCAGCGTAGCGGTTGTTGAACTCAACCTGAATAGCCTCAAGCTGCTCCTGAAGCTCCTTACCAAAGGCGTCAAGGTTAGTCTGCATCTCTTTAGTCTCTGGCATCTGAGCAAAGAGCTCCTGAGTGTTTACGCTTGCAAGTTTCTGTGCAAAAACATCTGCTGAACAAAATACCATCGCCAGAACGAGGGTTAGTTTAAGGAATTTTTTCATAAGTGTTTGTTTGTGTTATTTAAGTAATTCAATAATTTTCTGTGTATGGTCTACAGCCTCAGAACAGTAGAGCATTGTTGCATTTGATGCCTTGTCGAGTACCATGTCGTATCCACCTGCCTTAGCATAGTTGTCTATAACGCTAAAGACACGCTTCTGTATTGGCTGTATAAGCTCTATGCGTTTTTTCATCATTACGCCATCGTTACCAAAGACCGACTGCTGATACTCTGTAGCTGCCTGCTCCTTAGTTAGTATCTCCTGCTCCTTAGCGTTACGCTGAGCAGCAGTAAGGTTTGCCTTCTGAGCCATGTAGTTATTATAAAGGTTCTCAACGGCGGCATATGTAGCGTCCACCTTTGCCTGATACTCCTTAGCAAGATTGTCAAGGGTAGTCATAGCGGTGTTGTACTGGTCAATGGAGCGGAAAATCTTCTCGCTATCTACCACGATATATTTCTGTGCACTAGCCACACCGATGCACATGAACAGAGCTGTAAGAGCAACAATAAATCTTCTCATAACTTTCATCTTTTAGTGTTTAATGTATAACGCCCTGTGTTTCAAAAATATTGCCATTAGAAGTTCTGGCCGAGAACAAAGTGGAATTGGCTACCACTACGCTTTGTCTGTCCAGAGGCTGGGTCAAAGCCGTAACCCCAGTCGATACCAAGCATACCAACGATAGGCAGATAGAGTCGCACACCCACACCGGCAGAGCGCTTAATCTTGAATGGAGAGAAGTCCTTCCAAGAAGAGAATCCATTACCGCCCTCAAGGAATCCGAGCACATAAATCTGTGACGAAGGCTTGAGAATAATAGGGTAGCGAAGCTCAAGGGTGTACTTGTTGTATCCGATAGAGTATCGTGTACCCACGGGGTCGAGGTCGCCATCCTCGTAACCACGCAGAGCGATAATATCCATACCGTAGATGCTATAACCGGTCATGCCGTCACCACCGACCTGGAATCGCTCAAATGGAGATACCTTATTTTTATTATAGTGTCCGAGGTAACCCATCTCAGCCTTAGCCATCAGCACAAGGTTGTTGTTGCGAGTAAGAGGCTGGAACCACTGAGCCTTAAACTGCCACTTGTGGAACTCAATCCAACGCCAGCGGTCCTGCTCCGACAGGTTTGTATCGGCATAATCTTTGCCGTCAAATGCAGAGAATGGAGGGGTAATCTGTAGCGAGAATGAGATGTCCGAACCACGGCGAGGATAGATTGGCTGGTCGGTAGAGTTTCGTCCAAGCACAACCTTAAGAGCCAAGGTGTTCGCATTACCATTCTCCATGATAAATGAGGTATATCCCTTCAGTCCATATCTGAGGTATGAAAGCTCGGCATAGAGCTGGAAGTATGGGTCTGGCCAAGAGAGTCGCTTACCAAGACCAACGGCTACACCATAGCTGCGGAAGTAAGTTCGAGCCTTCTGCCAAGGATAGTAGGCGTCGTTAGACTCTGAAAGGTGACCTGATACAGTGAGTGAGTTTGGCTTGCTACCACCGAGCCATGGCTCAGAGAAGCTTACCGAAAGTGCCTTGTAGTATGTACCATTGGTCTGACCTGAGATAGATAGACGCTGGTTTTGACCCATTGGATATGGTCGCCATGCGCCCTTGTTGAAGAAGTTGCGCACAGAGAGGTTGTTCAGTGTAATACCCACAGAACCTACGAATGTACCAGAGCCCCAACCTGCAGCGATGTTGAACTGGTCAGATGCCTTCTCCTCAAGCGGCCAGTTTACATCAACAAGGTCAGAAGCACCCTGAACAAGCTTAATATCAGGCATGATAGCCTCCTCATTAAAGTGCTGCATACCTGCAAGGGTACGGATTGTCTGCATAAGCAGCGCACGGTTGTATAGCTCACCCGGACGAGTGTATAGCTCACGACGGATAACCTCGTCGTCTACACGCATATTGCCCGAAATGCCTACATTGTTGATTGTAAACTGCTTACCCTCAAAGACTCTTAGCTCAAGGTCCAGAGAGTCTGCACCAACAACAATCTCGGCTGGCTCAATCTGTGACACCAGATAACCCTCGTTCTGATAGAGGCTTGAGATAGACATATCGTCTGGGTTTGCCTCCTTGCCGATACCGAGTCGCTTGTGGATAGATTTCTTATCGTATACGTCGCCACTCTTTACAGAGAGGAGCCTCTGCAGATGCTCAGTCTCGTACTTTGAGTTACCGACCCAATTTACATTGCGGATATAGTACTTGTTACCCTCATTAAGTTTGATATGAAGGCCGATACGCTTTGCGTCGATGGTGTAGATAGAGTCTGAAAGGATGTGGGCGTTACGATAACCCTTAGAGTTGTAGAAGTCAATAAGCAGCTCCTTATCATCCTCATACTCCTTCTCCATAAGTTTTGTCTGCTGCCAGAACTTAATGCTCACGCGGTGAGTCTTCTTAAATGTACGCTCCAGACGCTTGTTATCAAAATTTTTATTGCCCTCAAAGGTGATTGCACCGATGCGTACTCGAGGATTCTTTGTAACGTGGAATGTTACATTGACACCCTGCTTAATAACTGAGTCATTCTCATATGTGGCAGTAACCTCGCAATTGCGGAATCCCTTGTCAGAGAAGTGCTTCTTGATAAGCTTACAGTTCTTGTCGATAACATAGTCAGAGAGCTCGTGACCACGCTTGAGTTTTAGCTCTGTGATAAGGTCCGCGCTCTTGCTCTTTGGTACTCCGGCAATCTTCCAGTTCATAACACGAGCACGCTCCTTAAGCACAACCTCAAGGTCAAGGCTGTCGCCCTCTATGGTGGCACCAATCTGAATATCCTCAAAATATCGTTGCATCCAGAGTCGGTTTGCGGCGTTCTGGATAAATGGACCTGGCAGATATACAGAATCTCCTGGAACCAAACCAGATGCAGAGCGGAGAATATCATGGTTGAGATACTTCACGCCATGGATATTCACCTTGCGGATGTGATAGAGCTTCTGCTGCTTGCTGTCAAGATACTGAGCATCCTGAGGAACCACGAAATTATCATCTGGATTCTCGGTGATAGATATAGGGCCACTCCTCTTAGTTGCCACTGCCGGTTTTGCATCGCGCAATGCCTCACGCAACTCGGTTCTAGCCTTTTTGCGCTCCTCTCGACTCTCTTTTTTGCTTTGCTGTGCCGACACGGTAAGTGTTGAGAGTACCAACACGGCAAAGATTAGATATTTTAATATTCTCATCATATACTGTTTGTTAGAGTTTACCGTAGCGACGCTCGCGCGAAGCATACTCCTCTAATGCTTTATCAAATTGTTCCTGCTTAAAGTCTGGCCACATAGTTGTTGGAAAATACATCTCCGCATAGCTTGCCTGCCAGAGTAAAAAGTTGCTCAGACGACACTCACCGCTGGTGCGAATAATGAAGTCTGGGTCGGGAATGCCCGCAGTGTAGAGGCTCTGAGAGATACTCTGCTCGCAAATATCCTCTACAGCAAGCTCTCCTGCCGCCACCTTGGATGCAAGAGCCTTAACCGCTGTTGTAATCTCATCACGAGATGAGTAGTCAAAGGCTAACACAAGAGTTAGATGCTCACCTGCGGCGGTATCCCTTTCAATCTGCTCCAAATGGCTACATACACGCTCAGAGAAACGGTCTCGGCGACCAATCATCACCACACGCACACCCTGCTCAATAAGCTGTGGGGTCTCTGCAATAACACTCTTGCAGAAGAGCTCCATCAGCGCATTTACCTCCTCGGCTGGACGACCCCAGTTCTCGGTAGAAAAGGCATAGAGAGTGAGATACTTAACCCCGTTTCTGCGAGCGGCTTTGATGCACTCACGAACAGAGTCTACCCCCTCAATATGACCCTCATAGCGCTCCTTGCCCAGAGCCTTTGCCCAGCGGCCATTGCCATCCATAATGATGGCAACATGGGTCGGTATGCGTTCTATATTCTCCATATAACTCGCAAATATAACGCTTTTTTCTGAAATAATGCGTTTTTGTGCAGATAATCACACTTTTTAGCGATTATCTACACCCCACATGAGTTTATTTCGTAACGAGTCGTAGAACGAAATATTGTGTGGAACAGCCAAAGATATCGCTCTTTTTGCCATCTTAATCACAATTTTTTTGTTGTCAGTAATGGCAAAAGTTCTATTGTCTACAGATATTGAAGCCTCGTTACTGCGGGTATGAATCTTTAGCTCTACGGTGCTGCTATCAGGGATAACAACGGGGCGCAATGTAAGGTTGTGCGGCGAGAGCGGTGTGAGGACAAAGCAGTGGCATGAAGGCGATAAAATCGGACCACCTGCACTGAGTGAGTAGGCCGTAGAACCCGTTGGTGTAGAGATAATTACGCCATCACCATTGCATGTGAGCGTAGGCATCGCATCTACCATGACATCAACTGAAATCATTGTGGCTCCAAGTCTTTGAACGGCAACCTCATTGAGTGCGTAGACGCTCTGCTGTCTACCCTCAAACTCGCCCGTAACCTCTAACATCGAGCGCTGTTCAATGCGCAGAGTTCTGGTAGCAATCTGCTCAAAAACCTCATCAATCTCACTGCTCTGTGCAAGCGCCAGAAATCCTAAACGACCAGAGTTGATGCCCACAACGGGAATCTTCTTTCCACAAAGGCGGTGCACACCCTCCAGCAGAGTTCCGTCACCACCATAGCAGACCATTACAGCCTCGCCATTGAGGTCGTCTACGCTCTGACAATACCTCTTTTCGGGCGTAATTGTACGCTCAATGAACTGCTCTATATCATCTGCAGCCTCGCAATTTACAGCATAATCGAAGCCGTAGCGCTCTATGGCGGCGAATATCTGAGCGATCTGCTCTTTGTGCGCAAAGGCAAGTGGACGCGAAAAAAGTATGATTTTCATTTCTACTCTTGAAGAAAATGTTTAACTTTGTGGGCAAAGATAACTAATTTTTTTGGGTGTTATGACAAAACTTAGTGTAAATATAAACAAGATTGCAGTAATTCGCAATTCTCGTGGCGGTAATATGCCAAATGTTGTTAATGCTGCAATTGCAATTGAGCGTTTTGGAGGTCAGGGTATTACTGTTCACCCTCGTCCAGATGCGCGACATATCCGATATTCTGATGTCCGAGAGTTGAAGGATGTGGTTACTACCGAACTCAATATTGAGGGTAATCCTATAGAGTCGTTTGTAGATTTGGTATGCGAGGTTGTCCCTGCACAGGTGACCCTTGTGCCGGATGCAGCTGATGCGATTACCTCTAACGCAGGTTGGGATACGATTAACAATCGTGAGTTCCTTACCGCTATGTGCAGCAAGTTCCATCAGTATGGCATCCGTGTATCTATCTTTGTTGACCCGGATGTTGAGATGGTACGTGGTGCCAAGGAGTGTGGCGCAGACCGCGTAGAGCTATATACCGAGGCATATGCTCGTGACTATGCTGCTGACCGTGAGGCTGCTATCGCACCTTATGTTGCTGCTGCAGAGGCTGCGCGTGAGTGCGGGCTGGGACTCAATGCTGGTCATGACCTTTCGCTTGAGAATCTGAAATATTTTGCTGAACGTATTCCTTGGTGTGACGAGGTCTCTATTGGCCATGCACTTATTAGCGATGCGCTCTATTTTGGTCTTGAAAATACAGTACAACTATATCGCCGTTGCCTGAAAGATGAGTAAAAATCCACTCTCACTGCCCATATTTAAGAAGATTTCTCGCATAGTAGATGAAAAGGGGGTGCAGGCCTTTGTTATCGGAGGCTATGTGCGCGATTATTATCTCGGTCGTAAGTGCTCGGATATCGATGTGGTGGTTGTGGGTAGCGGTATTGAGGTGGCTCAGGCACTTGCAACTGAACTTAAGACTAACGTGGTGGTATTCAAGCGTTTTGGTACGGCAATGCTCCACTCTGACGGTCTGGAGATAGAGTTCGTAGGTGCAAGAAAAGAGTCCTACTCGCCAGATTCTCGTAAACCACATGTTGAGGATGGAACTATTGAGGATGACCAACGCCGTAGAGACTTTACTATCAACGCCTTGGCATGGTCACTCAATAAGGAAACCTTCGGTGAATTGGTAGACCCTTTTGATGGTATGTACGACCTTGAGGATTGTATTATTCGCACACCTTGTGACCCTGATATAACCTTCTCGGACGACCCACTTAGAATGATGCGCGGAATTCGTTTCGCCAGCCAACTGGGCTTTGAACTTGAGGATGAAACTTTTGAAGCTATACGCCGCAATCGTAAACGTATAGAGATTGTCTCTAAGGAGCGTATTATCGTGGAGCTCAACAAGATAGTCGCCTCGCCAGTGCCATCTATAGGTTTTGAACTTCTTGAACTTACAGGACTCCTTGAGCTTATATTTCCTGAACTTCACAACCTCTGTGGTGTGGAGCGACGAGGTAATCACACTCACAAGGATAACTTCAAACATACGCTTAAGGTCCTTGACAATGTAGCTCGCAAGAGCGACGATCTATATCTTCGCTGGGCAGCTGTGTTACACGATATTGCAAAGCCTCAGTGTAAGAGCTACGACCCGAAGATTGGTTGGTCATTCCATGGACACGAAGTATTGGGTTCCAAGATGGTAAAACCTATCTTCCGTCGATTGGGTCTACCATTGGGTGAGCCTATGCGATTTGTGCAGAAGATGGTCTTTCTGCATCTGCGCCCGATAATTCTTGCAGAGGAGCTTGTAACAGATTCGGCAGTGCGTAGGCTACTCTTTGAAGCAGGTGATGATGTGGAGGCGTTGATGACCCTCTGTGAGGCGGATATTACCTCGGGCATTGAGGAGAAGGTTAAACGATTCCTTGATAATTTCGCCCTTGTGCGCCGAAAGATGAAGGACCTTGAGGAGCGCGACAGAGTGAGAAACTTCCAACCACCTATTACGGGCGATATTATCATGCGCGAGTACGATGTGCCACCATGTAGTATACTTGGTGAGATTAAGGATATAATCAAAAATGCAATCCTTGACGGCGAAATACCAAACGAATATGACGCCGCCCATCAGATGCTCGAAACCCTCGCTGCCGAGCGTGGCCTGAAAAAACGCGAGTAAACACGACAGACGAAGTCTGTACCGCTAAAAGGCTAATGGCTAAAAGCCAACAGCCAAAAAAGAGATAGGGAACACATTTGTGTTCCCTATCTCTTTGACGTAATACGCTGATTAAAGAGCGTTTACGTGCAACTGAATTGCGCCTTTGAGGTTACCAGCCTTGTTCTTGTGGATAATGTTGTGCTTAGCCAACTTGTCAAGCATAGCGGTTACCTTTGGAAGCAATGCCTCAGCAGCTGCCTTCTCAGTAGTGTTGCGCAGAGCCTTTACAGCGTTGCGAGCAGTCTTGTGATAAAGGCGGTTGTGAGCACGCTTTGTAGCGGTCTGGCGAATTCTCTTCTTAGATGATTTGTGATTTGCCATAATTGTTAAATTATTTCAGTTGTTAAATTTTTATTTTCTTGTTAGTTGTTTTTGGGGTCCTATTTTTAACCTCCCTCCCCCTCTTGGTTGCCCACCCGTAGGTGGTTTTGGATAGGATTTCTCCCGCTCCGATGGTATCACCCGTCAAAAAATGTAGCCGATACGAGAGTCGAACTCGTCTTTCAAGAATGAAAATCTTGCGTCCTAACCGATAGACGAATCGGCCTTACC
>JAEIGA010003756.1_pt1 | contig 23657 bp, 22 predicted proteins | sample 9270691 | NCBI WGS metagenome assembly JAEIGA01 (sample SAMN17057246, study PRJNA624740) | gut metagenome | biome: biome; isolation source: fecal sample | host: Bos grunniens | place: China: Xizang | collected 2019 | reverse complement strand
TAACATTCCACCTTGCAGTGTGGTTAAATTCATAATTAAATAATGAAAAATGATTGTAAAAGGTGCCTTCTCTTTGAAAGTGCAGAAGGGGATATGTTGGCACTCATAAAAGAAAAAATTGAGAAACTCTCTCCTGAGGAGCGGGTTTCCAATGATGTTTACGAAAAAAGACTTCAAGCTTGTAGGGCTTGCGACGAGCTTATATCAGGTATGTGTCTTAAATGCGGTTGCTATGTAGAATTCAGGGCGGCATTTAAAAACAAAAATTGTCCTGATGTAAAAAACAGAAAGTGGTAATTAGCTTTATTCAGATTGGCGTCTAACTTGACAACAATATTGTATTATACTAGAATAATAAAGATATGTTTGTCTACGAAATAAGAGTTTTTGAAAGGAAATTTATTCAATGATAAAACCCGAAAACAGAAATTGCTTTGAATATTTCTGCGATTGCACCAAGGATTTTGGCATTTATGATGTTGCGGAAAGTTTCGGTAATCTTATAAGCCGTAAAAAGTTTATTAACGATATAGAGTCTATTGCAGGTTATCTTGATAGTAAAGGTATCAAAAAAGGTGATGTTGTAACAATATTTATGCCAAATATTGTTCAATGTTTTGCTGCTTTTTATGCAATTAACCGTATAGGAGCAATCGCTAATATTGTTCACCCTCTGACTCCTGCTGACGCTTTAGAGGAAATGATTAAGAAAACCCATTCAAAAGCAATTTTTGTTTTTGATTTAATAATGGAGCCTTATGTTGATGTTTTGAGAAAACTCAACAGACTGGTTATTGTTTGCTCTACATCCGACTATGCACCAACCCTTACAAGACCTGCTTTCAAGGTTTTTGAAAAGGTGAAAGTCAGAAGTAAAGCGCCTTCATCCAATATGGCGCGGTATCACACAATTTCAAACCTTTTATATAGAGCACCAAAAGTAGAGTGCAACGGAAAGGACGATGCAGTTTACCTTCATGGTGGCGGAACTACAGGTAAAAGTAAAACAATACGCCTTACAAACAATAACTTGAATGCTCTTGCTTATAAGCTCAGCTTCCTGGATGAGCCTCATGCACCGGGCGAAGAATTTTCTCTTATTGTTTTACCTCTTTTCCATGCTTTTGGTTTAGGTGTTGCTCTTCACTTCAGTATGTGTGCAGGCTTTACTTGTATCGGAATGCCAACCTTTTCTGCGGATAAAGCAAATAAATATATTAAGAAATACAATGTAACATATATTGTAGGCGTTCCTGCAATGTATAAGAAAATGTACGACGCGTCTAATTTCGATGGTGAACATCTTAAAAAGCTTCGTCTTCTATGGGCAGGCGGCGATATCGTAAGCGACACCTTTATGCATGCGTTTAACTCCAAACTTGCAAAGTGGGGGGCAAAGGGCAGGCTTTACAGAGGTTATGGTCTTACAGAGGTTTCATCCGTTTGTACCGCTAATGTAAGGGGTGCAAATAAGGAAAATTCAATAGGTAAACCGCTTGACGAATTAACTATTGAAATATGGGATGAAAACAAAAATAAATTGCCACCAAATACTATTGGTGAAATTGTAATTACAGGTTCAACTGTAATGAAAGGCTACTTTGATAGTGATGACGAGGGCGTTTATACTGACGAAAACGGCAAGCGTTGGGTTCTTTCTGGCGACCTCGGTTATGTGGATGAAGAAGGTTATTTCTTCTTTACAGGCAGAAAAAAGAGAATGATAATCATCTCAGGTTATAATGTTTATCCTAACGATATTGAACAGGAAGTACTGAAGCTTGATTATATCAATGAGGCGTGTGCTGTTCAGGGTTATATCGATTCAAAGCCTGTTATAAAGCTTTTCGTTTCTCTTACTCAGCCTACTCCTCACCCTGAGGAAACATGCAGATGCATAAAAGAATATTGCAATTCGAAATTGGAGAAGTTTTCGAGACCTACCACAGTAACGATTCTTGATTCTCTCCCAAAAACCAAGATGGCAAAAATCGATTTTATGAAGCTTACAGATACACCACCTGCACCTCAGCCAACAAAAAAAGAGTTGCGCGAGGAGAAAAAGGCTATTCGTGAAATGGAAAAAGCGGCTGATAAGGCGGGTAAGGAAGCTGAAAAGTTAGAAAAAGAAGAGCGGGAAGCTGCTGAAAAAGCAAAGAATTCAAAGGCATAATTGAGGATAAAATATGGGAAATCAGTTGAACGGAATTTTAACAAGTATCAAAAAAAATCCGTTTTTTATAGGTTTATTTGCAATAGTAATAGGTGTTGCAATATTTGTTGTGTTCACTCTTTCAGAGGCTATGGATAGTAAAATTGCTCAACTCGAAGCAGCAAAAACAACAACAGCACCAACTACAACAGAAGTAGAAATACCATATGAGGAAAAAATACCTGAAAACACAGTTCATACAGGCACAATAAAAAAATATTCTGACCTTGTTGAAACAGTTAGCATCAAAAAAGAAGCAAGCAGAATAGCGGTAACTGTTGAATTTAAAGATGAAGGTGCACTTTTAGAGGAGCATTATGCTCAGAATGCTTTTTCTGTGGACGTCGTGCCTGTATTCCATTTTTATATAAACAATGGCACTAAGCTAGAATTACCTGGTGAATTAAGGCTGCTTAGCGATGGAAAGTCTGTTGTGTATTACCTTTCTGAAATTAGTGATTTTGCAAATGTTGTTGCGCTTACAGAGCAAGAAACAATTACACTCGATAATATAATGAACAATGATTTCAATATTTATCTGCGCCATAAAACAAGAGACGGCGTAGGAAGAACCGTTGTTGGTACATATGGACAGTCCGTTGAACAGTTTAAAGGTCTTCATGCTACATCATCATTAAAAACAGTTAATAAAAGCGAAGATGTTGAACAGATTGAAACAACTGTTGCAGATGATTTTATATGGCTTGACATATTCTTTGAAAACGAAGAAGCCTATAATAAATATAACAGTAAGCTTAAAGCTAATTTTATGTGCTTCGGTCTCGAAAATGGTGGAAAGCTCTACAAATGGGATTTTATTGTAACAGAGTATGATAACCTTAATATGCTCCGTTGCAAGTTCGATAAATATTCTCTTACAGAACTTTTAAAGGCTATGGGTGAAGAGGATATTACAGTTAAAGAACTTTTTGACGACTATGCAATTCAGGTATGGTGTTCTGATTACACTGATGAAGCAGACATTTTCTGCATAAACGAAAAAATTGAGGTAAGGCAGAACCTTAACAAATCAACTGCAATACAAAACTAAATTTAAAGACCTTCTTTCAAGCCGAAAGAAGGTCTTTTTCAGTTCAACAAATACACACTAAAATTGAGCAGTGCTGCAAATGTTACCCATATAATATACGGAATCATTAAGTATGCTGCAGTTTTTGAAATTTTATAAAATTCAAGAGTAGTAGCAATAATCAATACCCATAGTATTATTATCCAGACGAAAGCGAACAAATACGCCTGCAGATTAAAGAAAATAAAGCTCCAACAGAAATTAAAGAAAAGCTGAATATAGTAAAAAAACGTTGCACGGCTTTTACTTAAATCTGTGCTTTCATTTTCAATAATATAAGCGGCTATACCCATAAGAGCATAAAGCAAAGTCCATACAATAGGGAAAAGCCAACCGGGAGGCATAAAGAATGGCTTTACCGCTGTTTGCGAAAACTCTTCAACGCCACCTCTTGTAAAAAAGCCTGAAACAAGACCTACAAGCAAGGGAATAGCTAAGTTTTTAAAAAGACTTTTAAAATTTATTTTCAGTACCATATACACACCCCATTTGGTAAAGTATATGTACAATCAAAGAAAAAATACCTGTTACTAAACGAATAGTAACAGGTGCTTTTACTTTATATTGTTTTATATTTGTAAGATAAAAACAATTCTTTTGCTTCTTCGGTATATTCGCCATCAGGAGTTTCTAAAATAAGTGGAGCATTTATTCTGAAACCGGGCGCAGAGCCTTTTTTGCCTTCAACTAAAACTAGGCTGGGCTCTTTTCCGTCACGCTGAATAACCTCGCGCATAGATTTTGGCTCGATTTTAAATTTGCGCAAAGCCGCAAAAATATCAGGAAGCCTTTCGGGACGCTGACAAATGCAGAATCTTCCACCAAACTTTAAAAGCTGCGACGCTGCTTTTGCGCAATCATCAAGAGTGCAGGTGAATTCATGGCGCGCATTTTTATAGTCTTCACCCTCATTTACAATACCTGTACCAAGCTTTTTGTATGGCGGGTTAATGCTTACAATATCAAAGTATTCATTTGGAAGAATACCTTTCAATTCTCTTAAATCATTATGTACAATTTTAATTTTGTCGGAAATACCATTTTCATCAAGAGTTTTGTTGAAAAGCTCTACTGCAGTTTTAGCAAGCTCAACGCCAACAATTTCCTTCGGTGCAAAATCTCTTAACCATAAAAGGGGAATAATGCCGTTGCCTGTTCCTAAATCGCAGCATTTATCCTTGTGTCGCGGAGCACAGAATGAAGCAAGCACAATAGCGTCAGAAGTGAAAATATGCGCTTCACTTACATAAATATTTAAATTTGTAGCGAGCGCCTCTGTACGCTCTTTACGTGAAGCCATAAAAACACTCCTTATGCTGATACTAATATGAAACATTTTAACATAAGAAGTGTCTTTTTACAATGCACAAATATGCAAAATTTGTTTTAAAAGAATTTTTACATCCCTGTGCCGAAGGCATAGGGATGTGGACCATCGCTTGCGATGGTGGTGGGTAGTTCTCTTACCGCTATTCGTCAGTTGGATAGAACAATTTTAAAATATGCGTTTAGCTGTTTGCTATTCGCTATTTGTTAATTCCGCTTTGTGTTATTCTTCCATCTGCTTACCTAAAAACGCTGCAGCAACCTGACAAAGCTTTATATCCGAATCATCCGGAATCTTTTTCTGTTCGCTTTCCATAAAAATAACGGAGCCTGCAATATCACCGGCGGCAATAATAGGAAAAATCACAAGAGCGCCAATTTCAAGGTTCTGAATAGGGTAGAGAGTGTTTTTATTGCCGTCAGCAATAAATTTCTCTCTGTTTTCCATAAGCTCCTCTAAAGGTTCTGAAACGGTCTTTTCAAGTAAATCTTTTTTAGAAAGACCTGAAACAGAAATTACATGGTCCCTGTCTGTTATAACAATAGGCATATTTGCAGTGCGGTTCAGAACTTCGGAGTATTGTCCTGAAAACTCCGAAAGCTCACCCATAGGGGAGTATTTCTTAAATATAACTTCTCCATCACTCTTGGTAAATATTTCCAACGGGTCTCCCTCTCTTATGCGGAGGGTACGACGAATCTCTTTCGGAATAACAACCCTGCCTAAATCATCAATCCTTCTCACAATCCCAGTTGCTTTCATATATATCATTCTCCTTAAACTCAAATTATGTTGTTAGTATTTGTGATTAAAGGGAATTTATACTGTGTGAATTTGCTTTTTTAGGTGGTTTTGCTATAATCATCATAGTGATTAAAAGGGGTGTTGTTGTGTTAAGTACCATTAGATTATCTCTGAAAACTTTTAATTATAAGTTGTTTTTTGGTTTGCTTTTTTTAGGTCTTATACCAACAATTTACACAACTCTAAGAGTTTTTTTGATTGGTCAATTACCAAACGAGTGGTCTTTTTCTATCGCAGGACAACTTTCCTGGGTTAATTTATTTTACGAGATCTTTAATGAAGCGATTATTTTACCATTATTTTATTTTATTGCAAAAGTAAAAGATGATATAAAAACTCATACTAATCGTTTGCAGACAGGATTATTGTTATCCAGTTTAGTATATATATTCTTTTCTTCGATTGTATTTTTGTTTGCTAGACCAATGGTTTTGGGAATGGCGACCGATTTGAATCTTATTGAGGAAACAGTACAATACATAAGAATTGAAAGTATTGCAAATATTTTTATTCTTTTAACTCAGTTTACTTTAGTAGCTTTGGTTTCTATAAATAAGGCGAAGTATCTTTATATTCTGACATTCACAAGGTTATTCCTTTGTATTACTCTTGATACACTTTTGGTTTCAACTTTACCATTTTCATTTAATTTAGGGGTAAATGGTATCGGGTATTCTAATATTATTGTTGATTTAATACTTTTTGTGGTTTCGGGTTGTCTTCTTTCAAAACAAAATGTTTTTATTTTCAAAAAAACAAAACTTGATTTTTCGTGGATAAAAGATTTTTTGAAAGTAGGTGGCATATCAGGCCTTGAGTCACTAGTACGAAATGTTGCGTATATGCTGATGATTTCGCGAATGATAAATGTAGTAGGCGAACAGGGTACATTTTGGGTTGCCAATAATTTTATCTGGGGTTGGTTGCTTTTACCCGTGTTGCAATTAGGCGAACTAATCAAGCAAGAGGTTGCAAGCAACAAAGAGAATATTCGAAAAAAATCAATGGGCTATTTTGCTATAACAGGGCTAATTTCGGCATTGTGGTTTGTCAGCATACCACTTTGGAAACCATTTATGACAAATATTTTGTGCTTTAGTGATGTGGATAAACTATTAAATTTGGTTTTATTACTGGTTGGTTTTTATGTGTTATATGCTTTTCAAAATGTATTTGATTCCACTTTTTATGGGATCGGTAAAACAAACTATATGCTGCTTGAATCAGTTGTAACAAACACGATTTACTATGGTATCGCTTTTATACTTTATATAACAGGTCGATGGATACCAACATTAACAGGCATAGCACTACTATTCGGTGTAGGTAATGCCTTTGATAGTGTAGTTTCGTTTTTAGTTTATAGATATCTCTTAAAAAAAGAAAAAATAAATATTTTTATTCCATAATCAAAACAGCAGAGTGGAATTTACTCTGCTGTTGCTCTTTTTGTGAAACTATGTACCCCAAAGCAAAATTTGTCGAAAACTGTCAATGTTATTTGTGAGGGGTCTCCCTCTCTGATCCTCAAGGTACGACGAATTTCTTTTGGTATTACAACACGACCAAGGTCGTCTATTCTTCTCGCAATCCCAGTTGCTTTCATATATCATTCTCCTTAAACTCAATTTATATTGTTATTAATTGTAATTTGAGGGGAATTATAATGGATGAATTTACATTTTGAATTTGTTGTGGTAGAATAAGATAAGGAATGAAATTATGGACATAATGGTCGTCGTTTAAAATCAAACTGTTTCGTTTTCTGCTGATTCACACACACTTTTTACGCATTGGTTAAATATGCGGGAATATAATATAGTGGTTTTTATTTAGCTTAATCCGATAACATGGTTGCTGATAATTTTTCAGAAGAAAAACGGTGCTTTTACTATCGATACACTGTTGCTTATTACGTGTTCTACTCATATTTTTGCAAGAGGTGAGTCGACAAAAGCCAATAAATACTGTATACCTGATTACATTTTCATTTTTAAGTATTTTTAGGAAACCTAAAAAGGAGGAACAGGCATCCGGTCTGTGAAAACAACATGAAAAAGGTTTTAATTATAGGGGCAGGACCTGCCGGTCTGACTGCCGCCTATGAATTGTTAGATAAATCAAAAGAATATGAGATTACCTTGTTAGAGGAAAGCGACTTCTTTGGTGGTATTTCAAGAACAGTAAATTATAATGGTAATCGTATGGATATGGGTGGACATCGCTTTTTTTCCAAGGTGCCGGAGGTAAATGATTGGTGGGAAAAAATGCTTCCGACCCAAGGTGCTTTGCCGTATGATGATGTCGTTCTTGATCGTACATCTACTACAGTGCCCAATGGTCCCGATCCGGAAAAAACAGATCGTGTAATGCTTCGTAGAAACAGATTGTCAAGAATTTTCTTTAACGGAAAATTCTTTGATTATCCTATTTCTTTTAAACCGGAAACATTTATAAATATGGGCCTTGGAACGACTATGGTTGTGGGCTTTAGCTACCTTAAAACCCTTGTTGTGAAAAGGGAAGAAAAAAGCCTTGAGGATTTCTATATAAATCGTTTCGGCAAAAAGCTTTATTCAATGTTCTTTGAAAATTATACAGAAAATTTGTGGGGCAGACACCCGAGCGAAATATCTCCTGAATGGGGTGCACAGAGAGTAAAAGGGTTATCCATTGCCGCTGTACTTAAGGATATTTTCGGAAAAGTGTTTCTTAAAGATAGCCGTAAGGTTGAAACCTCATTGATTGAGGAGTTTGCTTATCCTAAGCTTGGACCGGGTCAGCTATGGGAATTAACTGCATCATCAATTCAAAAAATGGGTGGTACAATTATCAAAAAAGCCAAGGTCATAAATGTGGTTAAGGATGCTAATAATATAATTACAGGTATTGTTTACCAAAAGGATGGAGAGCATATTACCTTGAATGGTGATATTATTATTTCCTCAATGCCTGTAAAAGATCTGGTCGAGGGCATGAATGATGTTCCGAAAGATTATCTTGATATTGCTTCAGGCTTACCATACCGCGATTATATGACAGTTGGTGTTCTTGTTTCGAAGCTTAATCTTGAAAACAAGACAAAGTACAGAACTATCGGTAACATTGTTCCTGATAATTGGGTTTATGTTCACGATAGAAGTGTAAAAATGGGTCGCTTCCAGATATATAATAACTGGTCTCCATATATGGTTAAGGATATTAACCATAATGTTTGGATTGGTCTTGAGTATTTTTGTAATGAAGGAGACTCAATGTGGTCAATGACTGATTCTGATTTTGCAAAAATGGCAATTGAAGAAATGGTGAAACTCAAAATGATTTCAAATACTGATCAAGTCATTGACAGCCATGTTGAGCGCGTTAAAAAGGCATACCCCGCATATTTTGACATGTACGATAAAATGGATGCTTTACGCGGATATCTTGATACAATACCAAACCTCTACTGTGTAGGCCGTAATGGTCAGCACCGTTATAATAATATTGACCACAGTATGTGTACATCATTTGAAGCAGTAAAGAATATTCTTTCCGGAGAGACACACAAAGATAACATTTGGAATGTTAATACAGAAAAAGAATACCATGAGGAGAAATAATAGGCGAAAAGTGTGAAAGTGTTTTTATTATTTGTATTCGGGTTGGTAACAAATTAAATATTTGCAGAAAAGAAAAATCTCCTGTTGTTGATTTTACAGTAAATTGGCTGTCTGTCAACACAGGAGATTTTAATATATTTTATGGTTTTTTGATTGTGAAATTAAGCCCTAAGGCACCAACAGATAATATAAGAAGCATTATAAATGGGGCGGTGTAACCGCCTGTTGAAATAAGAAGGGAGTTACTGAATGTTGCAATAAATGATGCTACAATCAAATTAAAGTTTGTAAGACTGTAGTTTGTTGGAAAATACTTTGTGCCGTAAAAGGATGCCGTAAATGCAGATGTCATTGTAGGGCAGGAGCCGTATGAAATACCTGTAAGGCAAAGGCCTGCGATGCATAGAGGAAGAGAGTTCATTTGAACCGCAATAAGTGTAATTGTTGCTGCAATAATTGTAAGTATGTTCGATGCAAGCATTGTTTTCTTTCTGCCTGCAGCATCATAAAGTGCGCCTGTTAAAATTCTTCCTATGCCATTGAAAACAGAAAGCACACCTACCAATGTTGTTGCAAGAGAAGGTGTTGCATCAACCGAAATAACAAGGTCTCTTGCAAAGCTTATAACAGAGTTACCAACGGCGGTAATAAGCGCCATAAAAGCAAAAGCGCGCCAGAAGGTGAAGCTTTTTAGCATTTCTCTTGTTGTGAAATCTTTTGTTTCAAAGCTTTCTTTCTGAGTGCTCTTTTTTGCTTTTATTTCAGGGAATTGTACGTCAGGAGATGGGCGACGGAGAATAAGACCTGAAAGGATAACAATAGTTCCGACAACAATACCAAGAAGAATGTATGCCTTACTCCAACCGACATTACTGTTTTCAAATAATGCATTTATGATGTTACCCAATAAAAGCGTGCTTACGCCAAAGCCCATCATCAAACAACCTGAGCAAAACCCTTTTTTATCAGGAAACCAGGAGTTAACAGTAGAAACAACAACGTTATATGAAATACCGATTCCAGTGCCCGCTAAAACAGCATATGTTATGTATAAAAGGTATGGAACATTACCGCTGAGAAGGCCTGTTGAAACGAAGCCTATGCCCACTAGTATGCCTGCAATAAGTAAGGTGATTTTAGGTCCGATTTTCTTGCATATAAGGCTACCAAAGAAAGCACCAAGGCAGAAAAAGCACATTGTAAGAGTAAAATTAAATGCAAGAACAGAATCCTGCCACCCAAAAACACTTTTAAAAGGGATTTTTAAAATTGACCAGGCGTATAACACACCTGAAAAAAGCATTGTAAAAACTCCGGTGGCAAGAAAAAGCCACCTTTTATTAAGATTTGTTTTGTCTTTCATAATGTACCTCGTGTATGTTTTATTCAGTATAAATTCTGACAATGTAATTATCAAAGTATTCTGTTATCAGATTATTTTCGTTAACGTATAGGGCATTAAGGTTGTCCGTTATTCCGGTTCCTTTATACTTGAGATATGCTTCTTTTCCTGTCCACACCTCGAAAAAACGTTTAAGCACTTGATTATCGTGTGTTTTTTCAAAATCTTCTTCTGTAGGAACTTTTGAGAAAACATATTTTTGTTCATTCGGAGTAAAAAACCTTTTAGCGATTTTAAAATTAATCGGTCGAATTTTTTCTATGTCTATGCCTATTGACTTGTTATGTATAGCGCAAACTACCCAATCTTCGCAATGACTGATATTAAAATGAATATCTGAATTTTCAATATATGGCTTGCCATTGGGTGTAACATTGAATACAATTTTTTCAAATGAAACACCCGAATTTTTTGAAATTGCTTTTTTTACAAGCATTTCACCTATAACAGAACGTTTTTTATCGTCTTCAAGACGCATTCTGTTAACCTTCTCTTTTTTCTCGCCCGTCATAAGAGAAAACCATTTTTCATAGTCAGCAAAAGAAAGGTCATTAATATTATATTTAAACCATTCCATAAAAAATATCCTTTTTCAACTGTTAGATCATACTATAACATATTCGTAAAAAAAAAGAAACATTAAAGAAAAAACTTTAATGTTTCTTTTAGAATAATTTTAATTAATTGTTAAAGAGAGACATTCAGTTCCGCTAAGCTCACAACTTCTCTTGTCTGGTTGATGACCTCCAATGTAAAGTGTGGTTTCTCCATCAGGAGCAACTCTTGATCCGTCTTCAAGAACTGCCTTGAGCCAGTATTTATCAATGGTGAGTTCAACTGTTTTGTTCTCTCCAGTCTTTAATTCTACGGCCTTAATACCGCAAAGCTGGTAAATCGGTGTAGTTGTTCTGCTATCGTCATAATGGGCGTAAAGCTGAACCTTCTCGATTCCGTCAAATGTGCCTTCGTTCAATACGGTTACTGCTACCTTAAGTTTTTTGTCGTCAGCTGAAATTACCTTAAAGTCGCTGTATTTATAACTTGTATATGAAAGACCAAAACCGAATGGGAAGAGAGGGGTCTGTGTATCATAGCGATATGTTCTGCCAGCCATTGAGTAATCTGAAATATCAGGGATTTCATTATCCTCATCATAGAATGTAAGCGGAAGCTTACCGCTTGGTGAATATTCACCGCGAAGGAGCTGAGCAACTGCAAGGCCACCAAGCGCACCAGGGTACCAACCGTGGATAATTGCCTTTGCCTTGCTGTTAATTTTCTTGCCTAAGTCTACAGGGCTACCGCACATTACCACAACTGCTACGTTGTCGCAAACATCGCAGATTTCTTCGCAAAGCTGAACCTGAGCTTTAGGAAGGTGTACATTCTTCTTATCACCGCTATCAAGGCAATCGCCCTCAAGGCCTTCTATCTGTTCACCCTCAATTGTACGGTCCATACCAAGACAAACAAGGGTGAAATCTGCTTCTGATGCAGCTGCAAGACCTTCGCTTCGCATATAACCGAAGCCGTCCCAGTCGTTTTTCTTTTCAATGTAAAGACGTGTACCAGTAGCGACAGTTATTCTTGCCTCGGGGAAAACTCTTCTCATACCTTCAGCAACTGTAATGTGTTCAGACGCATTACCGAAATAATTGCCTTCAAGCACAACAGTTGAGTTAGCGTTAGGGCCTACAACTGCAATTCTCTTAAATGTGTTTTCCTTTATTGGTAAGAAGTTATCTTCGTTTTTGAGCAATACCATAGTTTGCTTTGATGCCTCTAGGTTGAGTGCTCTGTGCTCTGCGCAATCAAGCTTATCGTAAGAAACGTCAGAGTATGGTCTTACTTTCTCAAACTCACCAAGGAGTACGCGGATTGTGAATAATCTTAATACTGCTTCGTCAATTGCTTCATCTGAAACTAAATCCTCTTCATATGCTTCAACAAGGTGTGCATACGCCTCACCACAGTTAAGGTGGCAACCTCTTTCAAGGGCAATTGCTGCAGTTTCCTTTTTAGTTTCTTTAAATTTGTGGTGCTCATAAATATCATTGATTGCACCGCAGTCTGATACAAAATAACCTTCAAAGTTCCATCTGCCGAAGAGTACGTCTTCCATAAGGAAGCTATGCGCACAGCAGGGCTCCCCATTTGTACGGTTATATGCACCCATAACACCTGCAACGCCATTTTTTACAGCATGTTCGAATGCAGGGAGATATGTTTCAAACATATCTTTTTTGTTTGCAATAGCATCAAATCCGTGACGGAGCTTTTCAGGACCGGAATGAACCGCATAGTGTTTTGCACAAGCACAGGATTTAAAGAATTCTCCATCACCCTGTAAGCCTTTTATGTAGGATACACCCATGGTTGCTGTGAGAAATGGGTCCTCACCATATGTCTCCTGACCTCTGCCCCAACGAGGGTCTCTGAAAATGTTGATATTTGGTGTCCAATAGGTAAGACCTTTAAAAATATCATAGTCGTTAAATTGAACACTCTTGTTGTATTTGGCGCGCGCTTCTGTGGAAACTGCGTCTGCAACGGTTTTATTAAGCTCAGGATTGAAGGTTGCAGCCATACCGATAGCCTGTGGGAAAACAGTAGCAACACCAGCTCTTGCAACGCCGTGGGCAGCCTCATTCCACCAGTTATATTCTTTTATGCCAAGTCGCTCAATAGCAGGGGAGTTGTATACAAGCTGGGACATTTTCTCATAAGCTGTCATTGGCTCAACTATTTTTGCGGCTCTTTCTCTTGCTTTATTGTAGTTCATAAGCTTTCTCCTTGTTTTTTATTTGAAAAGAATTGTGTTTACAATGCTATTAAGATATTCCTGTCTGCCGCTTGAAGGAAGTTTAGGTGCACCCATTTCTTCTGCATATGCAGCAAGCTCTGTGAGTGTAGTGTTTCCATCAACAATTTTCTTACCAATACCATCGTTAAAGCTTGCGTATCTGTCAGCGATAAAGCCATCAATTCTGCCATCTTCAATAATTTCTGCAGCTTTAATAAGACCAAGCGCAAATGTATCCATACCTAAAATATATGCGTGGAACATATCTTCAAAAGTATAGCTTGGACGACGTGTTTTTGAGTCGAAGTTAAAGCCACCTGTAAGACCGCCAGCCTTGATAACTTCATACATACACATTGTTGCTTCGTAAACGTTTGATGGGAATTCGTCTGTATCCCAGCCAAGGAGATAATCGCCCTGGTTAGCATCAATTGAGCCAAGCATGCCGTTAATAGCAGAAACTCTTAAATCGTGCTGGAATGTATGACCTGCAAGTGTTGCGTGATTTGCCTCAATGTTCATCTTGAAGTCTTTTTCAAGACCATACTGCCTGAGGAAGCCTATAGCAGTAGCAGCGTCGAAATCATACTGGTGCTTCATTGGCTCCTTTGGTTTTGGTTCAATGTAGAAATCACCTGTAAAGCCAATTGAACGACCATAATCAACCGCCATTTTCATAAGGCGAGCAATGTTTTCCTGCTCAAACTTCATATCTGTGTTAAGGAGAGTTTCGTAGCCTTCTCTGCCACCCCAGAAAACATAACCATTACCACCGAATTTAACTGTAAGGTCAAGCGCCTTTTTAATTTGTGCAGCAGCGAAGCAGTAAACGTCAGCAGAGTTTGTACTGCCGGCGCCATTCATAAAGCGAGGGTTTGAGAACATGTTTGCAGTACCCCAAAGACACTTGATGCCTGTTTCCTGCATCTTTTGAAGAATGTAATCAGAAATCTCGTCAAGACGACGGTTGGTTTCTTTGATATCGTCTGCTTCAGGAATAATATCAACATCGTGGAAGCAGAAATACTCTATGCCAAGCTTTGACATAAATTCAAAACCTGCATCTACCTTTGCTTTGGCGTGCTCCATTGTTCCTTTTTCTGCGCCGAATGACTTGTCTGCAGTATCTCTGCCAAACATATCTGTGCCTGCAGCACAAAGGTTATGCCACCAAGCCATTGCAAAGGGGAGGTGTTCTTTCATTGTTTTGCCGAGAATAACTTTATCAGGATTGTAGTATTTGAAAGCAAAAGGATTTGAACTGTCTCTGCCTTCATATTGGATTTTGGGGATGTTCTTAAAAATTTCACTCATTATAATAACCTCACTTTATTTCTTTAAATAAATCCTTCATTGAAGGGTAGATCTTCTTATATTTAAGATATTGCGCCTCATAACGCTCTGAAATTTCTTTATCAGGATAAACGGTGCTTTTTATTTTAACAAACTTATCTGCGCAGGCTTTTACGCTACTGAATTCACCAGAGCCAACCATTGAAAGCATTGCGCCACCATATCCCGGACCTTGCTCTGTTTTAGGTATATTAATAGGTATATTAAGCACGTTTGCAAATATTTTCTGCCATAAAGGTGATTTTGCCCCGCCACCACAAAGAGTACTTATATCTACATTAATGCCTGAAATTTTTGCTACTTCAAGACAGTCGCGGATTGCGAAAGCAACACCTTCTAACACTGCCTGAACCATATCTTTGCGCTTGGTGTCCATTCTGAGCCCCGTAAATGTACCGCGTGCATCAGTATCGTTTATAGGACTTCTTTCACCCATAAGGTAGGGGAGGAAATAAACGTGGTTCTTACCTAAATCATTATCAGTAATTTCCATCTGTTCATTGGAGTAGTCTTGGGTGCCAAGAATATCTTCGCAAAGCCACTTGTTACAAGATGCGGCAGAGAGTATACATCCCATGAGATGGTATCCGCCATCTGCATGGCAGAATGAATGAAGTGAATTGAATTTATCAACAGAGAAATTATCTGAAGAAATGAATATAGTTCCTGATGTACCAAGGGATATGTTGCATTTGCCATCAGAGACTGTGCCTGTACCAACTGCTGCAGCTGCATTATCTCCGGCACCAGCTACTACCAATGTTGATTCGTTTAATCCTATTTCTTCTGCGACGTCAGGAAGTATAGCGCCTATTACTTCATAGCTTTCAAAAAGAGTAGGCATTTGTTCTTTAGTTATATTGCATATGCTGAGCATATCCTCAGACCAACACTTGTTTTTTACATCTAACAGTAGAAAGCCTGATGCATCTGAATAATCTGTTGAATGAATACCTGTAAGTTTGTAGTTGAGATAATCCTTAGGGAGCATTATCTTATTAATTTTCTCAAAGTTTTCAGGCTCGTTTGCTTTCATCCATAAAAGCTTTGGTGCTGTAAAGCCTGCGAAAGCAATATTTGCTGTGTATTGTGATAGATTTTCTTTTCCGATTACTGTGTTGAGGTAATCGGTTTCCATATCTGTTCTGCCATCGTTCCATAAAATGGCAGGGCGTATTACATTATCTTTTTCATCAAGAGCTACAAGACCGTGCATTTGTCCACCAAAGCCAACAGCTTTTATATCATCGGGAGAAATGCCTATAATAAGCTCGTTTATTCCATCCTTGAAAGCTATCCACCAATCTTCCGGATTTTGTTCACTCCAGGCCGGTTGAGGGAAATAAACTTTGTATTCCCTTGATACTGTGTTTACAATATCACCGGTTGCATTAACGAGTAATAACTTTAATGCAGATGTACCTAAATCTGCACCAATAAAATATGTCATACTACACCTCCGTATAATATTATCAATTTTATTATACGGCAACAAAATTGACTTTTCTCGCAATTGGCGGTATAATATATAGACAAAATTTGACTTTTGGAGCGTTTTTGTAATATATGTTTTATGAATTTAAACATTTAGGCTCACCCGACTATTTGAAAATTGAAAAGGGCGATAATTTCAGCTTCCCTGTTCATTTGCATCAATGCTTTGAAATCATTGTTGTACTGTCAGGTGAAATGAAAATTATAGTTGATAAAAATACGTATCTGTTACATAAAAATGAAGGCTTATTAATTTTCCCTAATCAAATACATTCTCTTGAATCAACAGAGAGTGAACATATACTGTGTATCTTCTCACCAAAGCTTGTGCAGGCATATGCCATAAGTGTAGCGGGTAATATACCTGTTGATAATAAATTTATTGTTCCGGCGAGCTACATTGAAAGAATGTCTTCGTTGGAAATTGATTCAACTACAACAGAGAAAAAAGGTGTGCTGTATTCTCTTTGTGCTAAATTTGATGAATCACGTGAGTATGTAAAAAGACGCAAAGAAAACGAAAACCTGCTTTTAAAAATCTTTTCATTTGTTGAACAAGAATTCGAAGGGGATTGTTCTCTTGTTAATTTGTCTGAGAAAATAGGCTACGATTATTCTTATATTTCACGATTCTTTAAAAGGGTGGTAGGTATTTCTTTTAATTCTTATGTTAATTATTACAGGTTGAGCCATGCATGTTATCTTATGGAAAATACAAATCTTCCAATTTTAAAATGTTCACTGGAAAGTGGCTTTACATCTCTTCGGAGTTTTAACAGGAACTTTAAAGAGTATTTTAATATTACTCCGGCTGAATACAGAAGGAATCTTAAAAATTGAATTTTATTAAGAGTATATACATTATATATAAAATGCCCCGACTTAATTAAAAGTCGGGGCTATATTTTATGAAAAAGATTATATTATTGTTCTATTTTTCCTATCTCTACAGCAAGCTCGTAGAGACCATCAATAAGAGCTGAACCTACGTGCTGTCCAAGAGATATGAGTTCATGGTAATGATTTACAGGATCACCCATTGTGTAGTCATTATCAGGAACAACATAACCGATAGCATCATTCATAACACCAAAGCATTTGATGTCTTCACCAAAGATGTTGGCAGCACATTTAACGCCATATGATGTGTATTCAGTAAAATGTCTAGCTGTAGATGCAAATGGTGCTTCGAGAGATTTTCCGTTAGAAGCAACGAGGTCCTGGCAAATCTCACCGGGAAGGAATACTGCTTTGAACTGATTACCTAATTCCATGTAACCAATTTCAGTAACAGTGGAATATGAACCATCGTCATTAGCTTTAACAACATAGTTAGCCATGTTAAGTTTGCCGATTGCAGTAATAAGAGCGTTAGAAATCGGAATCTCAACTTGTTTAATGTAAAGGTTAAGGAATGGGTCAACTTCTACTGAATCTATTTTTTCCCAATCTTCATACCATACAGAGTAGTATGGGTTGATACGAACTGTACTTGCTGCACCAGGTACTGTTCCCTCAGGAGCAACGATTTTTGTTGAGAACTTGATGTTTCTTGAACCGAGAGATGGGATAGTAACAACAAGGGTGCGTTCATCAACAACAGAAAAGACTTTGTCATTTGTTGTTACTATCAATGCGCGAGGATAACCGTCAACTGAAACTATGTAACCACCGTATTCTTCGTCGAAAACGATTTCTGCGTTATCCGGATAATCCATTTCCCAAAGAAGTGTTTCTGCATCATAAATTTTAATGTTTTTGTTATTGAACTTGATATCTTTTCCGTATGCCGGTATCAATATTGTGTATGTGTTTGTTGATGTAGCTTGTTCAACAGCCTTATTGTTTTCGTCAAATATAGGAATCTGTTTTGTGTTTTCTAAAATCTCCTTAGCAGATTCGTTTAATATATGACCTTCAACATCAAATGTGTTGGCGATGATCTCTTCCTCTGTGTTATTGAGAGAAAGCGCAATTCTTGCAAGTTCAAAGCCATATCTTTGAGACTCTTCTACTCTCTGTTTTGTTTCGATGTTATCCCCGGTAACGCTTCTGGACATATAAATACCTGCAATAGCACCTTGGAAGAAGATAAAGTTATAACCAGCGTCTTCAAGATATTTACCACAGTAGAAAACATAATCACCACTGATTTCTCTACCTGAGTTGGATTCGGTTGGAAGACCGGCAACATCAGGGTGTGCGGCAAGATTAAGAATCATTGTAGGAGTAGCTGATTTATCATCAGGTGTGAAGATGAATCTTTCAATATCGGTCATAGCGATTTGGGTTTTGCCGTCTCCAACAAATTTTCCATCTTCATCATACTCAACTTTGTCGAGCTGACCAGATGTAGGACGATTCTTGTTCTGGAAATAATCCTGGCCAATATCCTTTGTTGTGTATGTAAGAGAGCCGGGTTTCATATCCTTGTGAGCTTTCTTAAGTGCTTCAGCAACCATTTCCTTCATCCATGCCATGTATGCAGGGTTCGTGCCTTGCTGGAGATCACCTTCAGCCTTTGTGCCACTGATAACACCGTTAGAAACAAGTTTAGCAATGTTTCTTGTCCATAAGCCTTCTGTGTCGATACCACTATGGCAGTGAGTAGAAGAAACGTTGATTGCAACGATGTTGTTTTTAGCAGCATAATCTGCAAGGAGTTCACGGATGTCTTTAATATCTGCATTGGTGATACCAATACTATCAATAACAGCGAAAAGAACATCGCCTCTACCTGTGCCGTCGCTGATAGCCATACATCTTACCTTCATATCGTCTTTACCGATACCAGGAATTTCAGCTATGCCCTCAACAACGTTTGTAAAGCCGTTTTCTGGGGCAATATAGCCACCAATATAATATGTACCGTTGTTATAATCTTCAGGAATGAGGCTTGTGTTTGCATAGCCTAAGTGCCACTGTGCATCTGCAGCAGCAGTTTTCTGGAAATTCGTGCCGGTACCGTCGTAGTAGTTGGCATCAATTTTTTCTTGTAGTTTGGCATCATCTTCCGGATAGAAAGTGGGTCCGTTACCAAACAGGCCTGCCAAGAAGTCTGTTAGAATTCTTAACAGTGTGTCAACAATATCAGCAAACAATATGCCGATAACATCACCGCCATTGCTGATTGCAGGGTAGATGCTTGAAGCGCCTGCTGTTACTGCACCAAAGCTAGCAGATAACATTGCAATCACAAGAACAATAGCAATAAGCTTTGTTAGTTTGCTCTTTTTCATAAATTGATTTCTCCTTTACATTGCCACAATATGCGACAACATTATTTGATAACATATTTTACAATATATTTAAAAAAAATTCAATCATCATTATTGCTAAATTATGGGTCTATAGTTAAGTGTTTTGCACAAAAAAACATAATATAATAAAAGAATAAAAGTATTGGCGAAAATTGTATTGACTTTTCCTGCGGTTTTGTGTAGAATGTTATGGAAGTTATATGGTATCAAGGGGGATACTCAGATGAAAAAGACTGATAACAAATCAAATGCTAGACTCAAAAGCGTTTTGGCAATGATTCTTGTTGCAATTGTTGTAATAGGCCTTCTTTCAAGTTCAGCTATAAGGCTTGCTACCGCTGCTTATTTAATGCAGTCAAGCAAAAAGGTGAACACAGGCTTTGCACCGTTGGATAATTACATCAATGACCAGATTGATGACATGAATCAGACCACAACAAAGGCTCCTGACACAACAAAAGCTCCTGACACAACAAAGGCTCCTGACACAACAAAGGCTCCTGACACAACAAAAGCTCCTGACACAACAAAGAAGCCTGAACCAACAAAGGCTCCGGCAACAACTGTTGAAAAAACAGAGGCTACCACAACAGAGGAAATGGTTATCAAGGGCTATCAGTCAGTTCTTAAGAGCTACAATGATGTTCTTACAAGCAATAAAATTGCAGGTCAGAGACCGGGCTTCACAAAATCAACATACAGGGATCTCAGCAAAGGCTTTATCACATCTATCTGGTTCTCTAAGATTGAGTCTGAAGAGGCTGTTGCAAATTATCTTGCAGGTAAAACTGTAACTGTTAAAAAAGGCAATGCTACTGATGAACTTTGCTTGAATAATCTTAATAAGGCTTCTGTTATCGATCATACAGATTTCGATACAGTTAAGGCTGCAGTTAAGTATGCTGACAAACAGGTTGTTCTTATGGGTATGATTAAGAACCTTACAGACGGTTCTGTAATTCATGCTTACAACAAAGACAAAGCAACAGGCGAGATTGAATATCTCTTCGAATACAATGAATCTGATTATGAGGTTGTTGAAGAGGTTCCAGCAGTTAAGCTTGTAATTGGTTTCAATGACGAAACAAATCCTACACCTCTTGACAAAAACGGTAAAACAGATAGCTTTATCGCGTCTGTATTCCCTGTAGTTACAGGCGAGCAGATACTCACAGCTATTGACAAAACCGGTGTTACTGTTGCCGATGTTACATACACAGACTGTTCTGTTGAGATGTACTACGATATTGAAACAGCAAAAATCTATTCACTCACCCAGGACGTTAATTACGATGTTGCTGCTAAAGATGGTATTCTTAAATTGGATGCATCAGTTTCAGAAACTAACGTATACAGTGGTTTCATCTATTAATCCCCATAAAATAATTACAAGAAGAGCAAGTTTTTACTTGTTCTTCTTTTTTTATTGCTTGATAATTATGTATTAGTATGGTATAATTTTAAATTGAAGAAATTTACATATATACGGGGAGATACTTATGACAAGAAGTGAAGCGAGAGAACAGGCGTTTATTGTACTTTTTGAGAAGATTTTTGATGAGGAAGCGTCAATTTCAGAAATTATTAAAAATGCTCAGGAATCAGAACTTATTAAAATAAATAGTTTTGCGGGAACTCTTTTGTCAAAAATTGAAGAGAATATTGCTATTATAGATAAATCTGTTGAAGATAATGCAAAGGGTTGGGCTGTACAGCGACTTCCTAAGGTTTCTCTTGCGATTTTACGTCTCGCAGTAGGAGAAATGATGTTTGTTGAAGAGGTTCCTGTAGGCGTTTCCGTTAATGAGGCGATTGAACTTACTAAGAAATACGGTACTGAAGATGACGCTTCATATGTAAACGGTGTTCTCGGCGCCATAGCAAAGACTTTATAATATGGGTTTTTTAGGTATAGATACAAGCAACTACACCACATCATTTGCGTTTTTTGAGGATGGACAAATTACACAGGTGAAAAGACTTTTACCTGTCAAAGAAGGTGAAAAAGGTATCAGGCAAAGTGATGCAGTTTTTCATCATACAAAGGCGTATCCGGAGCTCTTAACCCAACTTTTCAAAGAATGTGGTAATAATATTGAGGGGATTGGTGTGTCGGTAACGCCTACTACTCAGGTTGGCTCATATATGCCGTGTTTTCTTGTGGGTGAAGGCGTAGCTACTGCTATCTCTCAAAGTCTCGGTGTGCCAATATGTAAGTATTCTCATCAACAGGGACATATTGCTGCGGCTATATATTCTTCAGGTAAGCAGGATTTACTGAAAGAGAATTTTCTTGCGTTCCATGTATCAGGCGGAACAACAGATATCGTTTTATGTCAGCCGTGTGAAGAAAAAATAATAAAAACTATACCGGTTTCTTCAACATCTGACCTGAAAGCGGGTCAGGCAGTTGATAGAATAGGCGTTAAAATGGGGCTCGGATTCCCAGCAGGTGCAGAACTTGAAAAACTGGCGCTGAAATCAGAAAAAGAATTTACAAATAAAATAAAGCTTATGGATGGTAGATGTTCTCTTTCAGGTTTGCAGAACAAGTGCGAAAAAATGCTTTCTGATGGTGAAACAAAAGAGAATGTTGCCAAATTTCTTTTAACATATATCGCTGATACTGTAATTGCTATGACAGAATACGCAAAAGAACAATATGACAATATTCCTGTTGTTTATGCAGGAGGAGTAATGTCAAACAGTATTATTCAGAAACTTATTTCCGAGAAAATAGATAACTCGTGTTTTGCAGAGCCTCGGTTTTCTTGCGATAATGCTGCAGGTGTAGCTTTTCTTGCTTATGAATCACTGAAGAGGTGAATTGATGTATACTCCTACTCCCAAGGTATATAGTGTAAATGAATTGAATAACTACGCCAAGGGCTTGCTTGATAACGATGAAAATCTCAAATCGATTTTTGTTACAGGTGAAATTTCTAATTTCAAGGCGCATTATAGCGGTCATCTGTATATGACAATTAAAGATGCATCAGCGTCAATTAAAGCTGTAATGTTTGCAGGCAATGCATCAAGACTTCGTTTTGCTGTAGAAAATGGTATGAAGGTACTTATTTTTGGTGCAGTTTCGCTTTTTCCGAGAGACGGTTCATTTCAACTTTATATAAACGATATGCAACCTGATGGAATGGGCGCTTTGAGTGTTGCTTTTGAGCAGTTAAAGAAAAAGCTTGAAGCAGAAGGACTGTTCTCAGTTTCCCACAAAAAGTCTATCCCTGCATTTCCTGAAAGAGTGGGTGTTGTAACCTCTGCTACAGGTGCCGCAATTCAGGATATTTTTAATGTGCTTAAAAGGCGTTATCCGGCAGCTCAGGTTGTTGTAAGACCTGCACAGGTGCAAGGCGAAGGTGCTGCAGAGGATATTGCTAAAGCTATAAAAGAATTTAATCAACTTGATGGTGCCGATGTCATTATTGTTGGCAGAGGCGGTGGCTCAATAGAAGATTTATGGGCTTTTAATGAAGAAGTTGTTGCCAGAGCCGTTTTCGAGTCTCGTATTCCTGTAATTTCCGCAGTAGGCCATGAAACAGATTATACAATATGCGATTTTGTTGCGGATTTACGAGCTCCAACGCCATCTGCAGCGGCGGAACTTGCAGTTCCCGATAAAGCAGAGTTAAAAGGTGAGTTGTTAGCTTATAAGCAACAGATATATGTATGTTTAAAAAATAAAATAAGCAATGAGCGCGGTAAACTTTCTGCGATAGAAAAAAGCGGTGCATTAATGGATCCTATAGTTAAAATCAACGAAAACCGCAGAACGCTTATGTATTTCAGTGAGAAAATAAGCGATTTTACTCAGGTTAAAATCAATTCTGAAAAAATGCGTTTTTCTTCCCTTGCAGGAAAGCTTGATGCCCTGAGCCCTCTCGGTGTAATTTCAAGGGGCTACGCCATGATAGATAAAGGCGGAGAGCTTCTCACAAAAACAAGTGCTTTTTCCGTGGGAGATAACATAAATATCAGGCTTTCGGATGGTGTTGTGAAAGCAGATGTAACAGAGATATGTGAGGAATAAATATGGAAAAGTCTTATGAAAAGTCTTTAGAAAGACTTGAAGAAATAGCAAAAATCCTAGAGGCGGGCGGACAACCTCTTGAAAAAACCGTTGAACTTTTTGCCGAGGGTACAGCCCTTATATCTGCTTGCGGCAAATATCTTGATGAAGCAGAGCAGAAAATAACAAAACTTTTAGGTGAACAGTAATGCATAGCAAAATACAGGATTTTTCAATGCTCCTTGAAGATAATCTTTATAAATATTTTGATGGTTATTTCGAAGAATAT
>JAEIGA010003755.1_pt1 | contig 23659 bp, 19 predicted proteins | sample 9270691 | NCBI WGS metagenome assembly JAEIGA01 (sample SAMN17057246, study PRJNA624740) | gut metagenome | biome: biome; isolation source: fecal sample | host: Bos grunniens | place: China: Xizang | collected 2019 | reverse complement strand
ATTATGTATTTGTGTTTGGTTAGTGGCCGGAATACATAGGACAGTGCCACTTTATCGCCTGTATTTTCTGTGTCCAACACCTGCAAACAGCTTTCATAATCCAAAATATGAAAACGGATCAGGTGCCGGATCAAAAGAAAGTATATGTCCGGGGACTGATGGAAATCCGCGAGGTCTATCCGCAGATTAAAGAGGTCAACGAGCAAGGAATCAACCCGAACTGGCGCATGCTCTCCAAACTGGAGGAGAACACCAAAGGCTACACCCTGTGTTGGGAAGATGCGGAGGGCAACGAACAGCGTTTGCTTGTCTTGGCAAATTTGCGCGACGAGAAATACCGCTTTACCATCCCCACAGGCTATTATGATGTCCTGGCTTTTGACAACAAAGCCGTGAATGGTTCGCTGGGAAATGTTTCGGGTGTTTATCTGAGCATGCCTCCCCGTACCTTGGCCATCCTGGTGTCCAAGTAGTCCCTACGATGCAAAAGGAAAGAGACTGTCTCGGGAATGAGGCAGTCTCTTTTGTATGAAGGGTTGTGATTAGGCTACTTCTTCGAAGTCCTCTTTGGTAACACCACACAAGGGGCAAGACCAATCGTTGGGAATATCTTCGAAAGCAGTTCCCGGTTGGATTCCACTGTCCGGGTCTCCAATTGCAGGGTCATAAATCCAATCACAAACGGTGCATCTGTACTTTTTCATAATTCTAATGGTATTAAAGGTTATTATTTCTATTCATTTGTTTTTCTAAATTAGAATTATTCAAATCTTGTGCCAAACTAAGTTGCGTTGAAAAATTTTTTCAGCAATTAGTCCCGATCGGCGAATCCCAGGTAGTAAATTAGCGAAGCAAGGGCTGACAGGGCGGCGACCAAGTAGGTGCGGGCAGCCCAGGTCAGGGCTTCACGGGCTTGTTCAACTTCCATTGTCCGCAGGGTACGGGAACCTTCCAGCCAAGCCAGGGCCCGATGCGATGCGTTGTATTCCACCGGTAAGGTAATGAGGCTGAACACCAGGATCATTGCAAACATGGCAATGCCCAGCCAAAACAAAGCCGGGAAGCTGTGCAGGGTGAAAATGCCGAGGATGATGACCAGTTGGGAGAGCATGGAGGAGATTTGGACTACGGGGACTAGGCGGGAACGCATTTTCAACGGGGCGTAGCCGGTGGCGTGTTGTACGGCGTGGCCGCATTCGTGGGCTGCCACAGCAGCAGCAGCAACGCTGTTCGATTGGTAAACGCCTTCACTCAGGTTGACGGTCTTGGTGGCCGGATTGTAGTGGTCGGTGAGTTGGCCGGCAACACAGGTGACACGGACGTCGTAGATGCCGTTGTCCCGCAACATCTTTTCGGCAACCTCGCGGCCGGTCAGTCCGCCCGGAGAAAGGACCTTTGAATACTTCTTAAATACATTTTGCAATTTGGTTTGTACCAGAAAACCGGCGATGCCGATGGCAATCAATAGGAAAATTTCAAAATTCATCATAGTAACCCCTCTCTAACAAATAACATTCCGAAAAGCAAAAATCCGGAAGAGACTGCCAAAACGGCGGTTCTTCCGGATTTTTAGGTGCTGTTTTGAATGACTAGCGAGCAGTTTCGCTCAATTTTTCGAACAAGCTGTCCAATGCTTTCAAGAATTCAGTGTGAACACCGTTGAAGTAAGCACGGGCATTTTCACGATCGTAGTGGTTGATCTTGATATAGATAGCTTCGCGCAAAGCGATGGCTTCGCTGATTACGTTGTAGATTACGTCTTCTTTTTCGTTTCCTTGTGCAAAGTTCAATCCCAACAAAGCGTCAGAAATGATTTCTTCTACTAAATAATCTACGTCTTTTTTAAATACTCTCAAGTTCATGGTAGTAACGTTTATTTGTTAATGTGTTTGTTTTATTGATTACAAGGAGATGATGCCCGGTTTCGGGGTCAGACCCAAGCCCGGTTTGTCATCCAATGTGATTCGTCCGTTTACAAGTTTCATACCGTCAAAGCAGTCGTTGGCGATGAGAACATTGCCGTCCAAGTCCGCCCATTCCATGACCGGAGCCAGTTGGGCTGCTGCAGAAATGGCGATGGAGGTTTCGGTCATACATCCAATCATGAGTTTCATGTGGAGGGATTGTGCCAGGGAAACCATTTCGCGGGCTTCGCGCATACCGGTACATTTCATCAGTTTGATGTTGATGCCGTGGTATGCACCTTTCAAGTTGGGGATGTCAGTCAGGCGTTGGCAAGCCTCGTCCGCAATGACGGGCAGAGGACTGCGTTCGGTAACCCACGCAGCATCGTCCAACCAGAGCTTCGGCATCGGTTGTTCGATCATGTTTACATTGCGTTCGCTCAACCAGTTGATCATGTCCAATGCATAGTGTTTGTCCCTCCAGCCTTGGTTTGCGTCGATGCAGATGACGGTGTCGGTTTTGGCGCGGATGAGGTTGATCATACGCTTGTCTTCTTTTTCCGACATACCGAGTTTTACTTTGATGACCTTGGTCCAGGAAGCTTCTTCAATTTTTTCGTTCACCACGTTGTCGTCAGCATCGTATCCGATGGTGTAAGAGGTCAACGGGCAGGTGTCCGGGTTGAAACCCCAGATTTTCCACCAGGGTTGGCCCATGATGTTGCCGACCAAGTCGTGCAGCGCAATGTCTACAGCCGCTTTGGCAGCGGTATTGTTGGTTGTGAGTTTGTCAACGGCTGCCAGGATGTCCGCAATGCGGAACGGGTCGTTGAACAACGGCAACACTTGTTGGCTGACTTTGATCAAGAACTCGTTGACCGAAGCTTGGGTTTCTCCCAAGTACGGAGGCATGGCGGCTTCTCCGTAACCGGTGTAACCGTCCCAGGTCAGGCGGGTGATGACAATCGGTGTAGTTTTGCGGGAAGATCCGGAGATGGTGAAGGTGTATTTCATTTCTCCGTTGAAGTTTTCCCAATCCAGTTGGAGGTTCTTGTTTCCACTGCCCTTGCGGGTTTTCCGTTGTGCAAACAAAGTGGCCGGATCCATAAAGGCGGCGGCAGCGGTCATCAGACCGGCTGTTTTTAAGAATGTTCTGCGGTTGCTTTTCATCACATTGTACAGTTATTGGGTTGGGATACTAGTACCACGGGTGGTTCTTGATGGAAGTGATGCCGGTTTCTTGGTCTTGGTTGCCCAGGATGCGGCGTACGCGAACCAGGTTCTTGGATCCATCGTAATAGTCTTCGGCTTCGGGGTTCAAGGAGTTGATCTTGACGCGGGAAGCGGAGTGGATGAAACGTTGGTCGCCCATATAGATACCCACGTGGGTAATGCTTTCTTTTTTCTCTGCAGTGGCCTTGCGTCCGAAGAAGAGCAAGTCGCCCGGACGGAGGTTTTCAAAGTTGTCGGTCACTTCGATTTCGGTACCGGTCTTCGCTTGTTGGGAAGCGTCGCGACGCAGGATGATGCCGTTGAGGAAGTAAACCGTCTTGGTGAATCCGCTGCAGTCCACGGCTTTTGTGGTGGTACCTCCCCACAAGTAGGGATAACCGTTGAAGTGGAAGGCGGTGGTCAGGATATTTGCCTCGGTGGGGTTGCGGCTGTCCAACCATTTGTCGAAGGGAACGGTTGCCGAGCGCAGGATCCAACCTTGGCGTCCGTCGGGAAGTTGGACTGCAATGTATTGGCCGCGGCTTTGGTGATCAACGGCCAGGATGTTGCCCAAAATGGCGTCGCTGACAGTTGCTGCATCGGCTTTGGGTTGTTCCAGTACTTGTACGAAGTCGGCGGTTACCATGACTTTGTCGGTAGCTTTCCAGGCTTCGAACTCGGTCTCGTTCATGCGGGATACGCCGGTGGTCGTGGTCCAGGCAGTGTAACCTTCCGGTGTGATGACACGGTACCAGTAACTGCGTTTTTCCAACACGCGCAACGGGGTGCCCATCGGAACTTGGGTCGCCATTTCGGCTGAGTAGTTGGCTCCGTAACGCAAGGAAGTGGAAGAAAGGGTGGCTACCCCCCAGGTTCGGTCGCCAAGTTGTGCGGTGTCGGGGAGCATACGGACTTCCGCCACTGCTTTTTTGTCGGCTTGTTCCAGGCGTTCTCTCAACGCATCCAATGCGGCTGCTTCGGTTGTCGAACCGCTCACAACCCATTGGCCGTCTTTTTCTTCGGCGGTAACGTCAAAGGTCTTGTCCCGGCGGTCCGGTGCATATTCTTTCTTGATTTCAGCAATGATTTCCTTGTACTTTGCTGCAGGATCGGTGTCCTTTTGCTGGCAAGAAGTGGTCAACAAAAGAATTGCAAAGGCGATAGCACCGATGCAGAACAGTATTTTGAGCCAAGAAGTTCCTCTTTTCATGGTTTTGTTTTTTGATATCTGCAAAGGTAAAGATTATTTATTATTTTTGCCCGTCAAAATTCAATTTATCTACGCAATTATGATCATTGATTCCTTAAAAAGTTTTGAACGGTATTTGAAATATCATCCGGGTTTCGACAAGGTGGGTGCATTTTTGAAGAAAAACGACTTGTACACCCTTGAGCCGGGTAAATACGACATCGATGAAAACAACAACAACAGTTGGTGTACCATTTGGGAAGGAGAGGCTTGTGGCATGGACGAACTGCCCCAATTGGAAGTGCACGACTCATACGTTCACATCCACATTTTGTTGGAAGGCGACGAAACCATCGGTTACAAGGACCGTGCAAAATGCGTAGGTGATACCGAAGCGAAATACGACGAGGCAACGGATACCGCTTTCTTGGACGATGCTCCCGAAGTATTTGTATCCTTGTCTGCGGGCAACATGCTCTTCTGTTTCCCGAAGGATGCAACGGCTCCACTGATTGGTACCGGCCGCATTCGCAAAGCGCTGATTAAGGTTCGCGTCTGATTGCCTGAACCCTGGCATGGAACCGCGGTACAACTCATACGTAGGGTATTTCCGTCGTGAGTACGGAGAACGGTTGCAAAAGATTGTGATCGACGCAGGTTTCACGTGCCCGAACCGGGATGGAAAGGTCGGTTTTGGGGGTTGTACGTATTGCAACAACGACGCCTTTCATCCGAATTACAGTACTCCCGATCGTACGATCGAATGGCAGATTGAAGAAGGCATCCGTTTTCACGCCAAGCGTTACCGGAATGCTTCTTCGTACCTGGCCTATTTCCAGCCTTATTCCAACACTTATGCTCCCTTGTCTGTTCTGAAACAACGGTACGAGGAGGCTTTGTCGCATCCGCAAGTCAAGGGGATTGTTGTGGGTACCCGTCCGGACTGTGTGGACGATGCTGTTTTGGATTATTTGGCAGAATTGGCGCAGCGGCACATTGTGATTGTGGAGTATGGTATTGAGTCCTGCTACGACAAAACCCTCCGTCGTATCAACCGGGGCCACGATTTTGCCTGTGCCCAACAAGCGGTTTGGAAGACCGCCGAGCGGGGTATCCGTACAGGGGCTCATTTTATTTTGGGCTTGCCGGGTGAGACCCGTGAGGACCTGCTGGGAATGGCTCCCCTGATCAACGAACTTCCCCTGCATTCGGTGAAATTCCATCAGTTGCAGATTGTGAAGGGAACGCTCATGGAACAGGAATACCGGGAATGCTCCGAAGATTTTTTGACCTTTTCCTTGCCGGAATACATTGACTTTTTCATTGACTTGTTGGAGTACCTCCGCCCCGATTTGTACATCGAACGTTTTGCCGGAGAAGTGCCGCCGCGATTCGTGAACGAGACCCCGTGGGGCCTGATTCGCAACGTGGAATTGCTCCGTCTGTTGGAAAAAAGATTGGAGGAGCGGAATACAAGGCAGGGAATTAAAATTTTTGATTAACTTTGTACGTTAAAAATACAGCTTATGCAAGAACTGATTCATTTTAACATTCCGGAAGGTTTGACCTTCGACGATGTTCTTTTGGTGCCGGCTCGTTCCGAAGTCCTGCCCAGAGAAGTAAATATCTCTTCCCATTTTACCCGTGACATTGTGTTGCACACTCCGATCGTTTCTGCAGCGATGGATACCGTTACCGAAGCGGCTACGGCTATCTCCATGGCTCGTGAAGGTGGTATTGGTGTGATTCACAAGAACATGCCGGTGGAAATGCAGATGGAACATGTGCGTCGTGTGAAACGTGCCGAGAATGGTATGATCTACGATCCGGTGACCATTCATCCGGAAGAAACCGTAGGCGATGCGCTCCGTCTGATGAAGGAAAATCACATCGGAGGTATTCCGGTGGTGGACAACCAAGGGTTCTTGGTAGGTATTGTGACCAACCGGGACTTGCGTTTCCAAGACAATTTGCGTACGCCCATCAGCGAGGTGATGACCAAAGAAAACTTGATCACTGCCCGCAACGGTGAAGATTTGAAAGGTGCTGCCGAGTTGTTGCGCAAACACAAAATTGAAAAATTGTTGGTGGTGGAACCCGATGGAAAACTCGTGGGTCTGATTACCTACAAAGATATTACCAAGATCAAAAATAACCCGACTGCCAGCAAGGACAGCAAAGGACGTTTGTTGGTGGCTGCCGCTGTGGGTGTAAATGCAGATACCTTGTCACACGTAGAACGCCTCGTGTCTGTGGATACCGACGCCGTTGTGGTGGATACCGCTCACGGTCACTCCGTAGGTGTGTTGAACGTAATCCGCAAAGTACGCGAAGCCTTCCCTCACTTGCAAATCGTTGCCGGTAACATCGCAACCGCAGGTGCTGCGAGAGCCTTGGCAGAAGCGGGTGTGGATGCTGTGAAAGTAGGTATTGGACCGGGTTCTATCTGTACAACCCGCGTGATTGCCGGTGTGGGTGTTCCCCAATTGACTGCCATCATGAATGCAGCGCACGCACTGAAAGGTACGGGCATTCCGGTAATTGCTGACGGTGGTATCCGTTATTCCGGTGACGTTGTGAAAGCCTTGGCAGCAGGAGCTAGCACCATCATGGCTGGTTCGTTGTTGGCTGGTGTGGAAGAGTCTCCGGGAGAAACCATCATCTTGAACGGACGTAAATTCAAATCATACCGTGGTATGGGTTCTTTGGAAGCCATGCAAAAAGGTTCGAAAGACCGTTATTTCCAAGATATGGAAGACGACGTGAAGAAATTGGTGCCGGAAGGAATCGTTGCCCAAGTTCCGTACAAGGGTACCCTTTCTGAGGTGATTTACCAATTGGTCGGCGGTTTGCGTGCTGGTATGGGCTATTGCGGTGCTCCGGATATTGAGACCCTGCGTGATGCTCAGTTCATCCGCGTGACGGCTGCCGGTGTGGCAGAAAACCACCCGCACGACGTGACCATCACCCGCGAAGCTCCGAACTATAGTCGTTAAAAGAAATGAACCGGAGAATCATACCGGCTCTGATCGTGTTGGCCCTATTGGCAGTTTCTTGCCAATGGGCCGACCGCGTTTTGAAAGGCGACGTTGTGGCCCGTGTCGGCCAGGAAGTTCTCTACCGTTCTGACTTGGAATTGATCGTTCCGAAGAACGTAAAACCGGAGGACAGTCTGGCTTTGGCCGAAGCTTACATCCAGCAATGGGCCCTGCGTTGTTTGCTGTTGGAGCAGGCCGATTCCCAATTGTCGGACACGGAAAAGGACTTGTCCCGGGAGATTGACGAGTACCGGAAATCCGTGTTGGTGTACCGCTACGAACAGCGGTTTGTAGAAGAGCGTCTGGATACGACGGTGACTTCGGCAGAGAAGGAAGTGTATTACCACGAACACGAGTCCCTCTTCCGCCTGGAAGGTCCGGTGGTCAAGGGCCGGATGGTGAAGATCAACCGGAATTCGCCGAATTTGTCGCGGATCCGGTCGTTGTACAAGACGTTGAAAACCGATGAACTGGAAGTGTTGGAAGAATTGTGTTACAGTTCTGCCATTACCTACAACAACTTCAACAACGCGTGGGTGGATTTGTACCGGGTAGCTGCCGAGATGGGGCTCAGTGAACAACAATGCGCGGAAGGAATGGCTCGTCGGAATTGGTACGAAGTGGAAGAAATGGGCTATGTGTATTTGCTTTTTGTGTATGATCGCGTAGCGAAAGGGGAGGTCGCTCCCTTTGAATATTGTGAAAATCGTATCGAAGAAATCATCATCGGTCGAAGAAGGGACCAGTTGTTGGTGGAATTGGAACACGATTTGCTACAAGAGGCGACCGAAAATGAGAAATTAAAAATTTATAGAAACTGATGAGAAAGATAGGTTTGCTTGTATTGTGTCTGGTAGCAATGATGCTGCCGGAAGTCAAGGCGCAACGTTACAACAATGGTTTGGTGGATAAGACCATAGCCTTGGTCGGCAACGAAATGATCATGCTTTCGGAACTTGAATCCGAAGTGATGAACATGAAGGCCCGGGGTTATACTTCCACGGGTAAGGACATCCGTTGTGAGGTGTTGGAGAGCATGATGGAAGATTGCTTGTTCCTGATGCAAGCCCGTTTGGACAGTGTTTCCGTGAACATGGACTACATCCAAGTTCAGTTGGAAGATTATGTGGCAAACATGGTGGCTAACTTCGGCGGCATCGAGCCGATGGAGACCTATTTCGAAAAAAAAGAATACCAGTTGCGTACCGAATGGTTGGAGATGTTCACAGAAATGAGCATGAAGCAGGAGATGCAACGTGAGATTCGTTCGAAGGTGAAGGAACTGACCCCGAGTCAGGTGCGTGATTACTACCGCAATGTGCCGCAAGACAGCCTTCCGATTATCTCAACCCAATACAAGTACCGTCAGATTGTGTTGTATCCGGACAAAGAAGCGGCTGCGATGGAAGCCAAAGAACGTTTGTTGGAGTTCCGTCAACGCATCTTGGATGGTACCAGCTTTGCGATGTTGGCTACGATGTATTCCCAAGATCCGGGTAGTGCCATTCGCGGAGGGGATTTGGGTATGGTTTCCAAATCCATCTTCTGGCCGGAGTTCTCGGATGCTGCTTCGATGTTGAAAGACAACCAAGTGTCTCCGATCGTTGAGACCCCCGACGGTTTTCACTTGATTCAGATGATTGAACAAACCCAAGACATGATGCATGTGCGTCACATCTTGATCAAACCTTATTATGGGGACGACCAACGTCAGGCTGCTTTCAAACGTTTGGACAGTTTGCGTAACTTGGTTTTGGCGGATAGCCTTTCCTTCTACGATGCGGCTCGTTTCAATTCGGAAGATGCCAAGAGCCGTACCAACGGCGGTCTGGTGGCGGACGAACAATACACCGGTTCTTCGTACTTTGAAGTGGATATGTTGAAACCGGCCGATTACAAACAGTTGCAAGGCTTGTCAGCCGGTGAGATTTCAGAACCCTTCGAATCTACAGACAACGAAGGACGAGGCAACCTGGTGTACAAGATTGTGCAGTTGGAAGAAGTCGTTCCGGCGCACCCGGCTGCTTTCGAACAGGATTTCCCGGTTCTGTTGCAGGAGGCCAACGAACGCGCAGCACAAAAGAAGATTCAGGACTTTTTGAATGAGAAGATTGCCACCACCTACATTGTTATCGATCCTCTGTTCCAGGGATGTGATTTCAAGAGAGCGGGTTGGCTGGGTAAATAACGGATGAAAAGAATACTATTTCTTCTCCTATTTGGATGGATGACAACGCTTCTGTCGGCACAGGAATCTGAGCCGGCAGATTCGCTTGTTCGCTTGTTGAGTGCCCAGCGGGCAAAACTCATCGAGAAAAATGGACGGAATTTCCGGGAGGTGACTGGGGATGTCCGTTTCTTGCATAATAATACCTACCTGCATTGCGACACAGCCTTGTGGAATGTGGACAGTGAGTTCATCGATGCCATCGGCAATGTGAAAATCATCCAGGAAAACACTATTTTGACGGGAGACAAGCTCCACTACATCGTAAAAAGGGACTTGGCCCAGTTCCGCGGTTCCCTGGTTGAATTGTTGGACAAGGATGGTAACTGTCTTCGCACCAAGTATTTGGATTATAATACCCGCGACAGTGTGGCTACCTTCTGGAACGGTGGCAGCATGCGCGATGAGGACGGTAACATCATTGAGAGCCAGCGCGGGGTTTACGAGGCAAAACTCAGCAAATTCTCCTTCAACCGCCGGGTGCAGATGTTTTCGGACACGTTGTTCTTCGTGACCGATAGCCTTCGATATTATTCAGACCGCAATTTTGCGGAGTTTACAACCAACACCCGGGGCTGGCGCAACGACAATTATTTGGAAGCCGAAGCTGGCTGGTACGATCGCGGTGTAGAGAAGTTGTTTTTTGAAAAGGACGTTTACCTGCGTACGCCCGAGTACGAGATCTGGTGTGAACGTTTGCATTACGATCGCAACAATGCCATCAGTTTGTTGGAAGAGCGTGTCCGCATTTTGGACACGGCCCACCAGGCGGTGATTGCTACCAACCGTCTCTTGTACGAAGATATGCGGAAATATGCGGAATTGACGGACCAACCGGCCATCATCTATTACGGTGAGGACGAGAAGGGCGTTCGCGATACTGTATTCTTTGCCGCCGATACCCTCATTATCCAGAACTTGCGGATGTACGAGGTGGACAGTGCGGTGGTAGAAGTGGCCAAACGCCGTCGCGATCAATCACGTTTGGATCCGGTGGGTGCTGCCATTCGCCAACGTCAACAGGCACAAAGCCAACCGGCTAGCCAGGGTAACCGACCGGGTTCTGGGCAGGGAGCCGCTCCAGCTAACCGACCGGCTGGCAACCAACAGGCCGGTCAGACTCCGCCCAATGCAAACCGCCAATCCGGTCAAACAAACCGTCCGACTCCGCCGGTACCGAATCGCCAAAGTCAAGGCCAAACCGCGCCGCCGGTTCAGACTCAGACAGCCGGTTCCAACGATTTCCCCCGCACGAAATCTCCGTCGGGTCCTTGTACGGCTGATTTTTCTGCCGTCATCGACTTTGGGTTCGAGCAGGACACGACTGCGGTTCCTCCGCAACGTCCTCCACGTCCGAACCGTCCACCGATGGACAGTTTGCGCAACCGTCCCGCATTGCCCCCGGCCGACAGCATGCCCAAAGCAGGCAACCGTCCGCCGATGGATAGCCTGATGAAGAACCGTCAACGTCCCGACGGTCTGACAAACCGGACTGCAGCAACCGATAGTTTGCAAAAGACAACCTCGGTGGTGGACAGTCTCCAAATGACGCCTCCGACCGACAGTTTGCAGGCAAAAGCTCCGGCAGACAGCACGGTCGTGGTGCCCGAACCCCCGAAAGATACGACCCAGGTGGTTTTCATGAAAGCGTACCACCGTGTACGGATGTACCGTTCTGAGATGCAATTGATTTGTGATTCTTTGGAATATACGGGCATTGACTCGATTGCCCGTTTGTACAAGGACCCGGTGCTTTGGAACGAGATATCAAACCAGTTGACCTCCGATAGCATGCAGCTGGTGATTGAGGATGGGGTGTTGACCAAAGGAATTTTGAATTCGAACGCCTATTTGGTGGCGGAACAGGATACGTTGTTTTACAATCAGATCAAGGGGGCCGAGATGATCGGTTATTTCCAAGATTCGGAACTGTACCGCTTTGATGCCCTTGGGGGTGCTTCTGCCTTGTTCTTCTTGGCCGAAGATTCGTCCATTACGACGATGAACCAGAAGGAGTCCACCATGTTGTCATCCCTGTTGAAGGACAATACGATCGAACGTTCGACCTATTTTGAGAAGGTGAAGAACGATTTCTTCCCCATTGTGGAGTTGACACCGGAACAGAAGTTCCTGCGGGACTTCCATTGGCGGCCGGAGGATCGTCCTCAAGACCGATTCTCGGTAACGGATGCGACGGTACCGGAGTCTGAACGCGAACGTGCGGTTCACCGTTTCTTCCCTAGATTCATGACCACCGAGAATTATTTCCCGGGTTATATTCCGGGTATCTTGCGAGAAATCGAAGTCCGCGATTCGTTGAGCCGATTGCCGCGTGTGCCGGTTTTGAGTTTCGACGTTGATACTTTGGCAACTCTCCTGGAAGAGATTCCGTTGATTGAAAACGAATCCATCGCTGTGTTGGAGGCGTTCAAGAAGGAGAAACAGGAGAAGGAACGCGCCCGGAAAGCCGAGGCGAAGCAAGGAAAATCGAAAGGCAAGTCCGGACCGGATCCGGCGAAGGTGAAGAAAGAGGAGCCGGTGGTTTCCGACAAGCCGGTGCGTCGCACGCCTCCTACCTTGCAGAAGTACCCGTTGAGGAACCGTCGTGATACAACGCTGTACGAACAACTGGCCGAGAAGTATGCGTTGCTTGCAACAGCCATGGATACGGTTTACATCCTGCAAGACAGCTTGTACCGCTCTGCGGATACCATGGATCGGGACGATGTCCGTTATGCCAAACGGGTGATCCGCTACTACGAACGCCAAGAAAGAAAACTGAAACGTTCGATCCGTCGAAACGAACGGAAGCTGCTCAAGCGTTTGGATTTGTACACAAAGCCAGAAGAAAACGATTAAATTTGTAAACACTAATTGAACTATACTCCTATGAAAGAATTTTTGATCGATGAAGGTCGCCACGGAGTGGAAGATGTGAAGACCTTGCTGTCTCCCGATTGCCGTTTGGTGTTGGGTGAAACTGCCAAGAAACGGATTATCAAATGTCGTGAATACTTGGATCACCGCATGGAAACCCAGAAAGAACCCATCTACGGGATTACTACCGGTTTCGGTTCCTTGTGCAATGTATCTGTCGGCAAAGAAGATTTGTCACAGTTGCAAAAGAACTTGGTGATGTCTCACGCCTGCGGAGTGGGCGAAGAAGTATCCGTCGAAGTGGTGAAACTGATGCTGGCTTTCAAGGTGAAATCCTTGGCTTACGGTTTCTCGGGTGTCCGTTTGGAAACCGTGGAACGTTTGGTCGATTTCTTCAACAATGGAGTGTATCCGGTGGTTTACCAACAAGGTTCGTTGGGTGCTTCCGGTGACTTGGCTCCCTTGGCAAACATGTGCTTGCCGTTGTTGGGCTTGGGTGAAGTAAATTACAAAGGCCGTCGCTGCTCAGCCGAAGAAGTGAACAAAGAATTCGGTTGGGAACCCCTTACATTGGCATCCAAAGAAGGTTTGGCCTTGTTGAACGGTACCCAATTCATGTTGGCAAACGGTATGTGGTCGTTGTTCCACGCAAAACGTTTGTCTGGCTTGGCTGATAAGATTGCTGCCGTTTCGTTGGAAGGTTACGACGGTCGCATTTCTCCCTTTACTCCGGGTGTACACGAAGTACGTCCGCAACGCGGCCAGATGAAGACCGCAGAAAATATGCGCAAATACTTGGAAGGTAGTGAAATCATTGTTCGTCCGAAAGCACACGTACAAGACCCCTATTCTTTCCGTTGTGTTCCGCAAGTACACGGTGCGTCCAAAGATGCCATTGACTACGTAGAGCAAGTATTGACCATTGAATTGAACAGTGCAACCGATAACCCGACCGTATTGCCGGACGAAGATTTGGTTGTATCTGCTGGTAACTTCCACGGTCAACCCTTGGCTTTGGCGTTGGATTTCTTGGCCATTGCTTTGGCTGAGTTGGGATCCATCTCAGAAAGACGGATGTACCAATTGATTTCCGGCAAACGTGAATTGCCTTCGTTCCTGGTGGCTCGTTCTGGTTTGAACTCCGGCTTTATGATTCCGCAATACGCTGCTGCTTCGGTGGTGAGCCAAAACAAACAACTCTGTACTCCTTGCTGCGTGGATACCATTGACTCTTCACAAGGACAAGAGGACCACGTAAGTATGGGTGCCAATGCGGCTACCAAATGTGTCCGTGTGGTCTTGAATGTGGAAAAAGTCTTGGCCATCGAATTGATGAATGCAGCCCAAGCGTTGGATTTCCGTCGCCCGTTGCGTTCTTCTGCAATTTTGGAAGAATTTGTGGCAGAATATCGCAAGGTGGTTCCGTTCATCGAAGAAGACCAAGTGATGTACACCCACATTGAAAACAGTATTCAATTCTTGAGAACTCAAACTGCATGATTTTTATAAAAAATATCAAAGCCTTGGTGGGCGTGCGCGAAGGGGGGGAAACCTCCCCTTTGCGTGGCGCTGACTTGGGTAACCTGAACGTCCTGGAAAATGCCTGGATCGTCCTGACCGGAGATCGGATTGCCGATTATGGTGAGATGGATGAGTTGGGCAACGAAGAAGACGGTTGGGACCAGTTGCTGGCCTTGGAAAACCAAGCCGATCGCGTCATCGATGCGACCGGTCGTTTCGTTTTCCCTTCTTGGTGTGACTCCCACACACATCTGGTATATGCCGGTAGCCGTGAACGTGAATTCATGGATAAGATTCGGGGACTTTCGTACCAGGAAATAGCTCGTCGGGGAGGAGGAATCCTCAACTCGGTGGAACTGTTGCACAATACCTCGGAAGACGAGTTGGTGCGTCAGGCCAAAGAGCGGGCCGATGAAATCATCCGCTTTGGTACGGGTGCCGTCGAAATCAAAAGTGGTTATGGCCTGACCTTGGAAGACGAGGTGAAGATGTTGCGTGTGGCTCGTCGGATTGCCGAAGAGACTCCGCTGACGGTGAAAACCACCTTCCTGGGTGCCCATGCGGTGCCGGTACGTTACCGGGAAGACAGCGAAGGTTATGTAAACGAGATCATCAACGAGATGATTCCGGTCATTGCTTCGGAAGGTCTTGCCGAATACGTCGATGCTTTTTGTGAGCAAGGCTTTTTCACCGTGGAAGACACCGACCGTATTTTCAATGCCGGTCTGAAATACGGCCTGGTTCCGAAAGTACACGCCAATCAGATGAGTTTTTCGGGTGGCGTTCAGTTGGGTGTGAAATACGGTGCCCGCTCGGTGGACCATTTGGAATTCACCGGTCCGGAAGAGTATGCTTTGTTGGCGGCCAGTGATACCATTGCAACCTTGTTGCCGGGTGCTACCTTCTTCTTGGAAATGGACTTTCCGAATGCCAAAGCCATGATTGATGCCGGTGTAGCTGTTGCCCTGGCAACCAACTACAATCCGGGTTCTTGCCCTTGTGGCGATATGCGTTTCATGGCGTCGTTGGCTTGTTTGAAGATGAAATTGACTCCCGAGCAAGCCATTCAGGCGGCGACCTTCAATGGCGCCTGTGCCATGGATGTGATTGAGGACTTGGGTTCCATTACCGCTGGCAAACGGGCCAATTTGTTTATCACCAAGCCGATGCCTTCGTACGAATTTTTGCCGTACGCATTCACCACTCCCTTGGTCGATACCATCATCTTAAACGGTCAACTGTATGAATAGTTATACAACTCCCCTGGGCGAGGTTCGCATCGGCTGGATGGGACACGCTTCTTTGATTTTGGAATGGAACGGAAAGGTCATTTATTCCGATCCCTATTCCGAAGTGGCGGACTATGCCGGTAAGCCTGCAGCCGACTTGATTTTGATTACCCACAACCACTACGATCATTACGATCCGGCAGCCTTCTGCCACGTGGAGACGCCTGCAACGAAGTTCGTTGTGAGCCAGAATGTGGGGGTTGTGGATGCCCGTTACCAAGTATTGGAAAACGGAGAATCCACCGAGTGGGAAGGGATCCGCATTGCTGCTGTTCCTTCGTACAACATCGAGCGACGCAACGAAGAAGGCAATCATTTCCATCCGCAAGGGGTTGGCAATGGCTATGTCTTGGATTTCGGTGGTTTCACCCTTTACATTGCGGGTGATACGGAGCCGGTTCCGGAAATGGAGGCCCTTCCGGCTTTGGACGTCGCCTTGTTGCCGAAAAACCTGCCTTACACCATGACCGATGAGGAGTTCATCGGCTTGGGCAACCGTTTGCAGCCGAAATATTTGTATCCCATTCACTTTTTTGAATTGGACTACGACGCTCTCCGAGCCGCAATTGATTCGAAAATACAACTAGTAAATCCGAAAAAATATGATTAAGAGACTTATCGAATGCGTTCCGAACTTCAGTGAAGGACGCAACATGGATGTCATCAACCAAATCACCGCAGAAATTGAATCGGTGGATGGTGTGAAATTGTTGAACGTAGATCCGGGTGCTGCCACCAACCGTACCGTGGTAACCTTTGTGGGTGAGCCCGAACCCGTGATCGAAGCTGCTTTCCGTGCCATTCGCAAAGCGGGTCAATTGATAGATATGCGTCACCACCACGGGGAACACCCTCGCTTCGGTGCTACCGACGTATGTCCTTTGATTCCGATTGCCGGTATTACCATGGAAGAAACTGTGGAATATGCTCGCCAATTGGGTAAACGTGTGGGTGAAGAATTGGGTATTCCGGTGTATGCTTACGAAAATGCAGCCTTCACTCCGGAACGTCGCAACTTGGCTTACTGCCGTGCTGGTGAATACGAAGGTTTGACCAAGAAATTGGCCGATCCGAACATGAAACCGGACTTTGGTCCCGCAGAATTCAACGAGTCTGTAGCGGGTACCGGATGTACTGCCATCGGTGCTCGTGACTTCCTGGTAGCGATCAACTACAACTTGAACACCACTTCAACCCGTCGTGCGAACGCCATCGCTTACGATGTACGCGAAAAAGGTAGAAAGAAACGCGAAGGCAACCCCATTACCGGTAAAGTAGTGAAAGACGAAAACGGAAACGATGTATGGATTCCGGGTACGTTGAAAGGTTGCAAAGCCATCGGTTGGTTCATCGAAGAATACGGTATTGCTCAAATTTCTATGAACGTGACCAACATCTCCGTAACCCCTGTTCACGTAGCTTTTGAAGAAGTTTGTGCCAAAGCACAAGCTCGTGGATTGCGTGTAACCGGTTCGGAAATCGTAGGTTTGATTCCCAAAAAAGTGTTGATCGATGCGGGTAAACACTTCTTGGCAAAACAACAACGTTCGTTGGGTATCTCTGAAGAAGAAATCATCAAGATCGCTGTGAAATCCATGGGATTGGATGATTTGTGCCCCTTCAACCCGCGTGAAAAGGTCATCGAATACTTGTTGGAAGACGACAACAAGAAACGTTTGATCGACTTTACCTGCAAAGGTTTCGCTGAAGAAACTGCTTCTGAATCACCGGCTCCGGGTGGTGGATCCATCTCTGCATACATGGGCTCTTTGGGCGCAGCTTTGGTAACCATGGTTGCCAACTTGTCTTCCCACAAACCGGGTTGGGATGACCGTTGGGAATTCTTCTCCCAATGGGCAGAAAAAGGTCAGGCTTTGATGAAAGAATTGTTGTTCTTGGTTGACGAAGATACCAATGCTTTCAACAAGATCATGGATGCCTTCGGTTTGCCGAAATCTACCGATGAAGAAAAAGCGGCTCGTACGGCTGCAATCCAAGCGGCAACGTTGTATGCTACCCAAGTTCCTTTCAACACCATGAAAGCGGCTTACCAAGTGTACGACATCGTTGAGGCTATGGCCAAAGAAGGTAACCCGAATTCTGTTTCCGATGCCGGTGTGGGTGCATTGAGCGTTCGCGCTGCTGTACAAGGTGCTTTCTTGAACGTGAAGATCAATGCAGCCGGTTTGAAAGACCGTGAAGTGGCTGAGCAAATTATTGCAGAAGCAGCAGCTTTGGCGGCTGAATCCGATCGTCGTGAAAAAGAAATCATCGCGATTGTCAACGAAGTGATTGCAAAATAAGTAGCGCAAAGTTTATCATGAGAAGGATACTAATTTCGTGTTAGTATCCTTTTTTATTGTCATCTATTGATGAACTATTTTGCTTATCTACTATTTTCAGCAGTAGGGTAAGTTAAGGAATGGATGGTCGCCCGTGACCTTTGAACGGGAGGGACCCGCTCCGAAGGAGTGGGAGGGATGAAGTCGGAACTAAGTTCCGACGAACCATTCCGTACTTACCCTACTGCTCATAATGATATGAAAAAAGAGGCAAACCTTTTGGGGTCTGCCTCTTTTTCTTTATGGCGTTTGGTTGGATTATTTACCAGCCAATCTGCGGTACGATTCGTAGCGGAGTTTTGCAAACTCTTCGGTCTTCGCGAACAAATCAGCGGCTTCTTCGGGGAAGGTCTTCAGCAATGAACTGTAACGAACTTCGCCTTTGATGAAGCTTTGGAATTTGCTCCAATCCGGTTCTTTGCTATCCAAAGTGAAGGGATTTTGACCTGCTTCTGCCAAGGTCGGGTTGAAGCGGTACAAATGCCAGTAACCACATTCTACTGCGAGTTTTTCTTCGCGTTGGCTTGCGCCCATACCATTCTTCAAACCGTGGTTGATACAAGGAGCGTAAGCAATGATCAACGAAGGTCCGTTGTAAGCTTCTGCTTCTTTGATAACGTTGAAGTATTGAGCCGGGTTCGAGCCCATTGCCACTTGAGCAACGTATACGTAACCGTAGCTCATTGCCATCATACCGAGGTCTTTCTTGCGAACACGTTTACCGGAGGTAGCGAATTTAGCCACAGCACCAGCCGGGGTTGATTTAGAGGATTGTCCACCGGTATTTGAGTAAACTTCGGTATCCAATACCAATACGTTGATGTTTTCGCCAGAAGCCAATACGTGGTCCAATCCACCGTATCCGATGTCGTATGCCCAACCGTCACCACCGATGATCCATTGGCTACGAGCTGCGATGAGGTCTTTGCGAGCGAGCAACTCTTTGCAGATGTCGCAACCGCAAGCTTCCATCAACGGAACGATTTCGTCAGCGATTTCGCGGGTAATGGTTGCATCGTTGCGGTTTCCCAACCATTTTGCAAACAATGCTTTCAATTCAGAAGAGCAACGGGTGCATTCCAAACCTTTGATCATCCATTCTGCCACGGTTTCGCGGAGGCGTTCGGTACCGACGCGCATACCCAGACCGAATTCAGCGTTGTCTTCGAACAATGAGTTTGCCCAAGCCGGACCACGACCGTTCTTGTCGGTGGTGTAGGGAGATGCCGGGAACGAACCACTGTAGATAGAAGAACATCCGGTTGCATTGGCTACCATCATGCGGTCACCGAACAATTGGGTGATGGATTTGATGTAGGGAGTTTCACCGCAACCTGCACAAGCGCCAGAGAATTCAAAGAGCGGTTGAGCAAATTGAGCGTTCTTCAAGTTTTGGGTCTTCGGAGCCACGGTGTCTTTGTAACCTACGTTTGCGTGGAGGTAGTCAAAGTGTTCTTGTTCGTGAACTTGGCTTTCGAGGGGTTTCATTACCAATGCCTTGGTCTTCGCAGGACATACATCAGCGCAGTTGCCGCAACCGGTACAATCCATCGGAGATACTTGGATGGTAAATTTGTACTCTTTGAATGCTGCGTTGCCTTGTACGCGTTTGATGCCTTCCGGTGCGTTTGCGGCTTCTTCTTCGTTCATCAAGAACGGACGGATGGCTGCGTGAGGACAAACGTAAGCACATTGGTTACATTGGATACAGTTTTCTGATTGCCATTCGGGAACGTTCACAGCGATGCCACGTTTTTCGAAGGCTGCAGTACCTGCAGGAATGGTACCGTCTGCCAAGTTGCCGGTGAATGCGCTTACCGGAATTTCGTTACCGTTTTGAGCGTTTACTACGTCCGCTACGCTGCGTACCCATTCGGGAGCCAAACGGTCGAAGTTAGCCGGGCGGAATTTGGCACGGATGTTTTTCCATTCAACGGGGATTTCCACTTCGTGGTATTCTGCACCGCGGTCCACTGCGGCGTAGTTTTTCTTAACCACGTCTTCCCCTTTCTTGCCGTAGCTCTTGTCGATGGCTTTCTTCATCATGGCAACTGCATCTTCGTAAGGGATGATGCCGGTAATTTTGAAGAAGGCAGATTGGAGGATGGTGTTGGTGCGGTTGCCCAAACCGATTTCTTCTGCAATCTTGGTTGCGTTGATGATGTACATCTTCAAGTTGTTTTCAGCCACGAGTTGTTTAACGTGGTCCGGAATGCGTTCCAAAGTTTCTTCTACAGACCAGAGGCTGTTCAACAAGAAGGTGCCGTTTTTCTTGATACCGCGCAGTACGTCGTATTTTTGCAAGTACGAAGGAACGTGGCAAGCAACGAAGTCCGGGGTTGATACCAAGTAAGGTGAGGTAATCGGATCGTCGCCGAAACGGAGGTGTGAACAGGTGTATCCGCCAGATTTCTTGGAGTCATAGTCAAAGTAACCTTGGCAGTATTTGTTGGTGTTGTCACCGATGATCTTGATGGTGTTTTTGTTAGCACCTACGGTACCATCGGAACCCAAACCATAGAATTTACATTCGTAAGTACCTTTGCGAGCCAAAGAGAATTCTTCGCCAACGGGCAATGAGTGGAAGGTAACATCGTCCACGATACCGATGGTGAAGCCGTTTTTGGGCTCTTTCTTGGTCAAGTTTTCAAATACAGCGAGGATTTGAGCCGGGCTGGTATCTTTTGAAGACAAACCGTAACGGCCGCCTACGATCATCGGAGCGTCGTCGCCACGGTCAGCCAATACAGCTTTGATGTCCATGTAAAGCGGTTCGCCTACAGAACCCGGTTCTTTGGTGCGGTCCAAAACAGCAATGCGTTTTACGGTGCTGGGGAGAACGCGCAAGAAGTATTTCGCAGAGAAAGGTCGGTACAAGCGAACGGTCAAAACGCCGACTTTTTCGCCTTTTGCCATCAACATATCCACCACTTCGCGAACGGTTTCGCATACAGAACCCATCGCAACGATGATGTTCTTTGCTTCCGGATCACCGTAGTAGTCGAACGGCAAGTAGTGACGACCGGTCAATTCGCTGATTTCACCCATGTAACGGGCAACGATATCCGGAACTGCATCGTAGTACGGGTTGCTTGCTTCGCGTGCTTGGAAGTAAACGTCCGGGTTTTGGGCAGTACCACGGGTAACGGGACGGTTCGGATTCAATGCTTTTTGGCGGAAGGCTTTCAACGATTTTTCGCTGATCATACCTTTCAAAGCTTCTTCGTCCAACATTTCAATTTTTTGGATTTCGTGAGAAGTACGGAAACCATCGAAGAAGTGGATGAAGGGAATGCTGGATTTCAAAGTAGCCAAGTGAGCAACAGCAGCCAAGTCCATGGATTCTTGAACGCTACCGGAAGCCAACATAGCGAAACCGGTTTGGCGAGCTGCCATCACGTCAGAGTGGTCACCGAAAATGGACAACGCTTGTGCTGCCAATGCACGAGCAGAAACGTGGAAAACGGTCGGCAACAATTCACCGGCAATCTTGTACATGTTGGGGATCATCAGCAACAAGCCTTGTGACGCGGTAAAGGTCGAAGTCAATACACCGGCTTGCAAAGAACCGTGAACGGCTCCTGCAGCACCACCTTCACTTTGCATTTCAGTGACTTTTACCTTTTCTCCGAAGAGATTCTTTTTACCGAAAGCAGACCATTCGTCTACGTACTCAGCCATGGTAGATGACGGAGTAATCGGGTAAATAGCAGCATGTTCGCTGAATAAATAGGCTACGTGGGCGGCAGCATAGTTACCGTCACACGTGATAAATTTCTTTTCTTTAGCCATCTTGTATTAGGTTTTATTTGATTTTCACTGGGTTGTCTTTTTGTTGGAAAACGACAACAATCGGGCAAATTTACGAAAAAAATCCAAGATTGTTATTGGCGACCGGAAGTATTTGCGTCCGGAATGCATTTTTTAATCAGGCCTTGGAGTACGTTGCCAGGACCAAGTTCAACAAATTCAGTCGCACCGTCCTGTTGCATTTGGAGAACGGTTTGGGTCCAGCGTACCGGAGCGGTCAATTGCATCAAGAGGTTTTGTTTGATTTCTGCCGGATCGGTGTGGGGTTTTGCATCCACATTTTGGTATACCGGGCAGATGGGTTGGCGGAATTCGGTTTTTTCGATGGCCTCTGCCAATTCCAGACGAGCCGGTTCCATCAGGGGGGAGTGGAAGGCACCGCCGACCGGCAGTTGCAGCGCGCGTTTTGCACCGGCCGCTTTCAGGTTGGCACAAGCTTGTTGAACCGGTTCAATGGCTCCGGAAATCACCAATTGGCCCGGGCAGTTGTAGTTGGCAGGAACCACAACACCTTCAGTTTCAGCACAAATCTTTTCTACGAGTTCGTCGCTGGCTCCGAGTACAGCTGCCATGGTAGAAGGTTCTAATTCACAGGCTTTTTGCATGGCTTGAGCACGAGCGGAAACCAGGCGGAGACCGTCTTCGAAATTCATCGCACCAGCGGCTACCAAAGCAGAGAATTCTCCCAAGGAGTGGCCGGCAACTTGGTCCGGTTGGAAATCTTCAGCCGTCAAGGCCAAAGCAACAGAATGCAGGAAAACAGCCGGTTGGGTTACCTTGGTTTGTTTGAGATCTTCAGCAGAGCCGGTGAACATGATGTCCGTGATGCGGAAGCCCAGGATTTCGTTGGCTTTTTCAAACAATTCTTTGACTTTGGGATTGGAGTTGTAGAGGTCTTGGCCCATTCCAGTAAATTGGGAGCCTTGCCCCGGGAAAACAAAAACTTTCATATATTTTCTTATCTATCAAAAATTAATTTCTAACTTTGCGCCCCATCGCTCTCGTAGTTCAATGGATAGAATATAGGATTCCGGTTCCTACGATGTGGGTTCGATTCCCGCCGAGAGTACAATATTTTTACGTCGAAAATCCCGCTTGTAGGCGGGATTTTTTTATAATTCCTCGTAAGTGGTGTCTTCGATCTGGGAAGTGAAACCGTTCGCACCGTTTTCTTTGATGCGACGGCTAAAATTGTATGCTTCAATCAATTGAGAAACTCCATAGATTAGTAATGCAATGCCGAAGATCCAGAAGATGCGGTTGCTGCTGTCGTTCGGGAAGAAGAACATGGAGAAGCCACAGAGTGTAATCAGGATCGGGATGATGGCAGATGTCCACGAAGTCTTGACCAGTTTGCGTGTGTTGAGGAACGCGGCAATGGAGCCGATTCCGACCAGCAGCAGGATGATGCCGAACAGGAACACCAGGATGTTCATGAAGAAACTCGGAAAAATCATCAGGATTGCACCGAAGGCAATGGAGAACCAGCCGTTGGCAGACATCAGACGGGTTGTCCAATCTGCATTTTCTGAATTTTTGAGGCTGGTAACCAGGGAGATGATGCCGCTGATCAAAATGAGTGCTCCCAAGATGTAAATGATGGTGTTTTGTACGGCTTGGGGCCAAATGACGAAAACCAGACCCGCCAAGAGGGTAATCGCTGCCCGGGTGTAGCCGTGGGCGTTATCGTATAGAGAATAAAACAGTTTCATAGGCACAATTATTTGCAAATTAATTCACAAATATAGTAGAAATCGAATATTGTGCCAAAAATAGGGTCGGGATTAGGCCTCCGGCATTCCCTCCTGGTGTCGGGATTTGGCCTCCGGCATTCCCATCCCGCTCGCCGCGGGGGCACTTCCAAAGCCGATGCAGTTATCTTGATGCCTGCGCTTCTTAATGAAGCAAAACATCCCGATGCCTGCGGCATCCTGGTCTTTTTTATTGCCATCTTCGCTCGAGCAAGCTCGGCTCAGTTGGCAATAAAAAATTCCAGCCCTGCGTGCCGGGCTGTTTTGTGTTCTTGGTATGTTGTGTTGTTTTTGTGTGCATGTGCATGCATATATGCACAAAAAAAGCCGACGCAATCTGCATCGGCTTTGGGTGGAAGATGGGATTCGAACCCACGACCCCTAGTGCCACAAACTAGTGCTCTAACCAACTGAGCTACATCCACCATGTACCGCAAAGGAGTATTTTCCGTTTGCGGAGTGCAAAGGTATGCAAAAAAATTAAATAACCATATCTTTT
>JAEIGA010003754.1_pt1 | contig 23660 bp, 12 predicted proteins | sample 9270691 | NCBI WGS metagenome assembly JAEIGA01 (sample SAMN17057246, study PRJNA624740) | gut metagenome | biome: biome; isolation source: fecal sample | host: Bos grunniens | place: China: Xizang | collected 2019 | reverse complement strand
TACATATTCGCAAAGTGCGATATCTTCTTCGATGACTTCGTAGATTCCGAACTTCTCCATCTTGTCGATATCATTTGCAAGGCAGGCCTTGAGAAGATATACAGGATAAAGATCCATAGGAAGAACCTTGCCGTATACATCATTCACCACGAATGCACGTGGACCACCATGAAGGTTGGTATCCATATCATATTTCTTCTTTGGAGTCAGCCATGAGAAATAAGTGCGTGATGCACTGAACTGGCTGCATCTTACAAGCTTTGCCCATCCGAGGAGCTCGTACTTGTCGCCCTCTTCAAGGATTGTGATCTGGTTGTCGAAGAAGCCGAGGTAGCCGTCCTTGCCCACATTTGTTCCGGTAAGAACGTCACCGCTGATGAAACGGAGGTTCTCGGAAGCGTTATAGAACTCGGCTACGTCCTTGATTGCTACGCCAGGGTATCCCTCGACGTAAGCAGGGTTGTTTACCTTAGGACCTGTAACGGCAATCTTTCTCTTGAGATCGTATTTTCCTGTGTTGAAGAGCTTACCGATTGCAGCAAGCATGAGGAGTGAAACTGTCCACACGGTCTCGCCCTTGCGGATTGGAGAAATGTGGTGGATCTGTACTCCTACGTTTCCTGCAGGGTGCTTTCCTGTGAACACGTGAGGGATCACGTTCTCGATCTTGTGGAAAGGAGTGCCTGAATAGGTTGCGGAATTGAGTGAGAAGTGTACTCCTCCGTCAGTGAGCTTTCCAAGGGCGTTGATCGCTGTCTGGATGTGCTCGAATTCGTCCCTGAGCGCGTACTCTGGGTTTGCGGCAAGCGGTGCTGTGTTGAAAGCTGAAACGAAGATTGCCTTAGGCTTTACCTCAGGATTTGCGATGATTCCGTAAGGTCTCTGAGTGAGAGCAGGCCACAGACCTGCGGCAAGAAGTGCTTCCTTGATCTGCTCGGCAGTCATTTCTGCGACCTTCTTTGTTCCGAAATCAACATACTCCTGCTCAGCATCAGCCTTGATGCGAACCTCAAGCAACTTTCTCTTCTCGCCTCTCACAACTTCTGCCACGGTTCCGCTTACCGGAGACGTGAAGAGGATGTTCTGAGACATCTTGTCAGCCAAGACTGGTGTGCCTGCCAGGACTCTGTCACCTTCCCTTACCAGAAGCTTTGGAACAAGACCTCTGAAATCGGTTGGTTTGATAGCCACTACGTCAGGAACAATCACCTTCTTGGTGTTCTGGGCTGCCACTCCACTTATCGGAAGGTCAAGACCCTTTTTCAAATAGATGTTGTTTGACATTATAAAATGGTTTTTGAGTATTTGTTCAAAATCGATTTTTGCGCCCGCGAAGATAGACATTTTTTCCCTATTTACGTAGTAAAAGTTGCCTTTTTTATTGGAATGTTTTGTTTAATTTTGCCGTCGCTATGGAAAAGAATGAAAGTGCTATTTTAGAGGGACTGAACAGTGAGCAGAGGCGTGCTGTCAGTTGTGTGGACGGACCGGTGCTGATAGTGGCAGGTGCAGGGTCGGGAAAGACAAGGGTGTTGACGAGCAGGATTGCATATATCCTTGATAAAGGTTGCGAGCCTTCGGAGATTCTTGCCTTGACATTTACGAAGAAGGCGGCTTCCGAGATGAAGGAACGAATTGCCTTGATGGTGGGGGAGAAGAAGGCCAGAAGACTCTATATGGGTACGTTCCACTCCATCTTCATACGATTTCTGAGGGAGTTCTCCGAGTCGCTCGGCTATCCTTCGACATTCACGATTTATGATACAGGCGATTCTGTGAGTGCCATCAAGACCTGTCTTAAGGAACTTCAGCTGGACGAAAAGGTATATAAGCCGAAGGATGTTCTGAGCCGTATATCTATGGCAAAGAACAACCTCGTGACAGCATCGGCTTACAGACGTAATGCCAACGCGGTGCAGAATGATGCCATTGCCAAGAAACCTCGCATATGTGATATATATGAGCTGTATGCGCATAAGTGCCGTCAGGCTGGAGTGATGGATTTCGATGATATCCTGCTGAACATGAACATTCTCCTGCGTGACAATCCTGCTGCTCTGGAGGCCATTGCGGGAAGGTTCAGGTATATAATGGTGGATGAGTATCAGGATACAAACTTCGCGCAGTATCTCATCCTCAAGAAGCTCAGCCAGTTCCATCAGAATCTCTGTGTCGTCGGTGATGATTCCCAGTCCATCTATGCCTTCCGTGGCGCCAAGATTGAGAATATCCTGAATTTCAAGAAGGATTATCCTCAGCACAATATATTCCGTCTTGAGCAGAACTATCGTTCGACAAGGGTGATCGTTGATGCGGCCAACTCATTGATAGCCAAGAATGAAGCTCGTATTCCCAAGGAGTGCTATTCTATGGGTGCGGAGGGTGAGAAGATATGTCTTATCAAGGCATATACCGAACAGGAGGAGGCTCTGCTGATTGCTTCGTCGATAATCTCGAGGATTCAGTCGGAATCGGCTCAATATCAGGATTTTGCGATTTTGTATAGAACCAATGCCCAGTCACGTGCCCTTGAAGAGGCTCTGAGGAAGAGGAATATTCCTTATATGATCTATTCGGGCAATTCATTCTTTGATCGTGCCGAGGTGAAGGATATGATGGCGTATTTCAAGCTGTGCGTCAATCTTAATGACGATGAGTCGCTGAAACGTATAATAAACAAGCCGGCAAGAGGCATCGGAGACACTTCTATGGCAGCTTTGGCCGCTGCAGCGCACCATCACCAGCTGTCGCTGTTCAAGGCTGCGTATTCGGAAGACCTTGAAACCTTTGGCCTCAAGGCTGCCGCTATCAAGAAGATCCGTGAGTTCTGCGATATGATGGCAAGACTCTGCCTGAGGTCCAATACGGAAGATGCATACGCAGTTGCCGCTGCAATTGCAATGGAGTCCGGGTTGTATGCTTTCTATAAAAGCGATACAAGTATTGAGGGACAGTCGCGTACAGCCAACGTGGAGGAACTTCTGAACAGTGTCAAGAATTATATAGAGGAAAGGCAGAACGAACTTTTCGAGGAAATGCAGGCTGAGGGGCTTGTGGAGGATGGCGTGGAACTGTCTGCCACGGATCTGCCGGTAGTGACATTGGGAGACTATCTTGAAAATGTGTCCCTTCTGAGTGCTGTGGATGTGAATGATGATGAGAATGGAACGAACAGGGTGGCGTTGATGACGATCCATTCATCGAAGGGTCTGGAATTTCCTTACGTGTACGTTGCAGGAATGGAGGAAAATATATTCCCGTCCGGGGGATTTCTTGCTTCAGAAAGTGAAATTGAGGAAGAGAGACGTCTTTGCTATGTGGCTATGACGCGCGCTGGTAAGGTTCTGCAGTTTTCCTTCGCTGCTACGCGTACCAGAAACGGCAAGCATGAATCGAATTCTCCAAGCCGTTTCATCCGTGAGGTGGATGTGAAGTTCATTTCCAATCCTTTGACTGAGGATGATGTGGCCGGTCAGGAAGATAATGAGCCTTCATTTGGAGGGTGGGGCAAGCGATTCGGAGGACAGTCAGGATTCCGTTCGGCAGGCGGTCATTCCCGTGCGTCCGATAATCATTCCAGATCTGATCGTGGGGCTTATTATGGTAGGTCGGGAGCCGTTGTGACAGAGAAGCGTCAGCAGGTGGGACCGAGTTATGGAATCCCTGCCAGACCTGGAGCGGAAAGGCGTGCCGAGCCTACAGTGGTCCGCAGGGTACAACCAGTTCCTGCCAGGGTCCCTGATGCGGAATTTACTCCGACTCCTATACTTCAGCTTCGTGCCGGACAACGTGTCGAACATAACAGATTCGGCTTCGGACAGATCATTGAGATTTCCGGAAATCCCGCTGATCTCAAAGCAAAAATACGCTTTGACGACCATGGGGAAAAGATTTTGATACTTAAATATGCTAAAATTCGCGTTGTGGATGTTGTCTGATAAGTATAATTCACTATATTTGTAACGAAGTTTTTCATAGTTTAAGTTTAGGTTAAGTAGCGGTGTGGTCGCAGTGATTGCGGGCGCACCGTGAATTTTTATGCATATGAGGATAAAAAGCTATAGCAGATTTTCTGAGACTTTGATTAAAATTCATAAAAATCGACACTAAAAAAGAGAAAAAATTGAAATTTCTTTTTTTTAGTGTCGGTTTTCTTTTTCGCATATACATTTGTCCCGCCTGCAATGTCGCGGCGTTAATGATATGAGGAGAAGAAATGATGAAAAGAAAATTATTGATTGCCATTGCAGTCGGGGTGACGGTGGCGGTTCAATTTCTTGCCGGATCCTGTGAGTCGACAGGATTTGTCGGTGATGATGAAGGGGAAATCAGACTTTCGTTTTCAGATGTTGCAAATGTCGGGGTCAGGGCTGTTGCGGAGGTCCCGGATACAAGTGACTTTCTGCTTACTGTGAAGAGTTCGTCGGGAAGCATAGTCTATGACGGGAAATACGGCGATTGTCCGGAAGCCATTAAGGTGCCCGCGGGTAGCTACACGGTGAATGTGCGTTCGTCTGAGTTTGTCAAACCGGCATTCTCGATGCCGCAGTATGGTGATGATCAGTGTGTTGTATTGAAGAGTGGGGATGTGTTGAATGTGGCGCTGACATGTCGCCAGGTAAATTCCGGAATTCGTCTTGATGTCGCTCCCGGCTTTCTGTCTGCTTATCCGGACGGAATACTTTTTCTTAAGTCCGCTGAAGGCAAGCTTATGTATTCATATAGTGAAAAAAGAATAGCGTTCTTCAATTCCGGTCCGGTTTCCCTGATCTTAAGCAGGGGAGGGAAAGATGAGGTCCTCATGACCAGAGAACTTGAATCATGCGAGATTCTGCTTTTGAAGGTGGATGTGTCGGGTGCTCAGGTTCCCTCTGGTGGAAAGGGGATAAGCGTATCTGTAGATACGACACGAAACTGGATTGAAGAGCGTTTTGTCATAGGGGAAAACTCTGGGGGAGGGTCGCCCGACAATGCGCTGAGTGTTACTAAGGCAAGGTCTTTGGCGCCGATGTCCGATGTCTGGGTGAGCGGGTATATAGTGGGCGGTGATCTGACGCAGTCATCTGCTTCTTTTGAGGAACCTTTCAAATCCAGGACTAATATCCTCATCGGTCCCAAGGCATCTACATCTGACCGTAATGCCTGCATTGCCGTGCAGCTTCAGGCCGGGAGCTTTCGTGAAAATCTGAATCTTGTCGACAACCCTTCCTTTCTTGGAAGGAAAGTCTGTCTTCGCGGAGATCTCGTGGAGGCTTATTTTAATCTTGTGGGGCTTAAGAATTTGAGTGATTTTGAGTATTGATGGGGGCTTCTGCCATGAAAAAGATTCTTTTTGCTGTCCTGGTGATGTGCCTGCTGTTTTTTGTGGGCTGTCTCCGTGAACTTGAGCCCGTGGATTGCTCTGTTCCGGAAAATGTAAGAGTGAGTTTTGATATCAGGAGCTCTTCGGCTTTAAGAAGCAGTATTTCTCCTGATGAAGACAATGTCAATGATTGTAATATTTATATCTATAGCCGTGGGATTCTGGTCAGGCATATTTATGAGTATGAACCCGAGGATATTTCTGCTGAACTTTCCGCCGGCTCTTCATACAATGTATATGTTCTGGCCAATGCTTGTCGGCAGGAGGCCTTGGCAAGTGAAGAAGAGTTTCTCTGCAAGTGCGCGTATGAGATCTCTTCGGTAGATGTTATGGGGGAGTTTCTGCCCCTTGCGGGCTGCGTCAGGAACATCTCCGTTGCAGGAGAAGGCCAGAGGATATGTGTGACGCTGGAAAGGCTGGTGTCAAAGATTGTGTTCAGTGTCGATAAATCAGATCTGGCTGGACTGACCGTCAGTTCTGCCAGGTTGTGTCAGAGTGCGTTGCGTGTGAGACCTTTCTGTGAGGGAGGGTCAGCTGTCATGACTGGTCATGAAGTGGCTGATGGGGATTTCTGCACTGCTGCTGACCTGAGTGTCTTGAATGGCGGAGGTGAGGTGCAGTTCTATGCCTTGGAGAATTGTCAGGGTGTTCTGATCCCGGGGAATGAGGATCCATGGGGAAAAGTGCCGTCCGGAATCGGGGATAAGGCGGATCTGTGTACATTCATAGAAGTTGTGTGTTCATTTGACGGAGCAGGCGTGTATGATGGCGAGGTGACATACAGACTGTATTTAGGACAGGATAACTGTGCGGATTTCAACATTTTGCGCAATTCGGTCCTGAGGGTTTCCCTATGCCTTACTCATGACGGGTTGAGGGACGTTATGTCGTGGCGTGTGGATCCGGATTGCTCCTTAAGGGATGGACACGCTTCCGGTTGGATATCTCGTGGCCTTCATGATGAGAGTGACCTTTATGTCGGAGAAAAATTCGAATACAGTATATGGCTTTCGGATGAAATGTGGAAGCATCTCGGTAATGAGACAGATGAGTGTGAGGTCGTGTTCAGGTCTTTTGACACTGTAGATGAGATGCCGGTAACTTTCTCTGAAATCCTCATGGATGAACAGGGGAAGCCGTATGTGGAGGCTTTGTGTCTGAGACCTGCGGAAGGTGAGATATGCCTTAAGGAGAAAGACGGAGATATAATGGCAGTCCTGAGCGAGTATGTCTGTGTGAATTCGCCAAAGTTATGCGTGTCCCGTCGATCTTATGATGATGGGTCCGAAATGATGGATGAGGTTGTTGAGGGGATGACTTGTGGAATAAATGGGGAGCCGGTGCGGGCTTATGTGTATCTGGTCGATTCTGAATCCTTCAATCTGAATCTGTCCTCCGGATGTGGTTATGATTTGAGTGTATTTGATTTCGATTTGAAACCTGAGCTTGATGCACCGCAAGGAATAAGCACATCCTTTGATCTGGTCTTGACTCAGGGAGAGGATTCCGGAGATGGCCCGGCCTTATCATTCTTGTTGTCGTGCACCAATGACGGCACTGACCACAGCATGAATATGAATCTTTTACGTGCAGTCTCTCAGGGGCAGTCTGTCAGCTGGCAACTTGTTGAAGGAGTGTGTGATATGTGTCATACTGTTTCTTCCGGTATCATGTCTCTCCCTATAGAACTTTCTCTGGTGGATGGCGAGCAGGCGGAGTATGATGATGCGCAGATGTCGGTTGTGGTGGACAATCCTTCTAATCTGCCGATTGAGGTTGAAGGCTGGCAGTTTGTAACCGTAAATGATTCTTATGACGGATCCTTGCGTGAGCAGGTTGTTGCGAAGGTCGAAAATGAGCTGGTACTGAATCCGATGGAGTATGTGGCAAGCGTGTATGCTGAAGGCTCCTTGCCTGTTTATGGCAGCTCTTTTTCTTTCGTGTCTGAAAGGAATGGCTACGGAACTCCAGCTCATGAGGAGGGTGAACTTCTGATATATGGACTGGAAGGTGTGGATAATGTCATTGCCGCACTGACATATGATGGTTGGGGATATGATTCCATGTCTCATCATATGCAGGTTCGTTTTTCTGATGGTGCGTCAATCGGTGAGCTTACGGTAAACGATTGGCTTTCCGACAGTGATGGCTTGAATGATAAGGGGATATGGCTGTATGAGGGCAGGAGGCTTATTCTGGCGCCTGATGCATCATTCAGCTCTTATCCTGGTCTTAATCCGTATAATGTCAGGCTTATGATGGACCAGAAGCCTGTTGTCGGGGTGTTTGAATATGATAAGAGTTCGGAGAATATCTATTTGTCTGCCGCTCTTTCCGGCGCAGAAGGTCTTGTGCTTGACACTCATTCATCTGTCGAGGCGGACGGATATGTAAGGACATATCCGGATGGTACGTGGGGGAAGCCGGTTGATAATTATTGTCATGAGGCTTTGTCTGTCGAGGCGTTCGGAGTTCCTGTCACGCATGATGACAAAGTGGTTCCTGATAATGGTGCCGTGAGGCAGGTGCTGCAGAAGATTTATGCTCACCTGTATTTTGATTCATGGAATAAGATCGGGTCTGCCAACAGCTACTGGCATCATCCGCATCCGACTTCATTGTCTGCAAGAATGGAATTCAGACTTTCCGATCAGAAAGATGAAGGTATATATCGTTTTACTCCCACTTTCCCGAAATCAGTGGTTTTCGTGCATGGGCAGGAGGGACAGGAATATAATGTACCGTCAGATTTTAGGTATAGTGCTTTCAAATTTATAGAAGTTTCGAAAAAATATTAACTTATTTGGTTTATAAATCGTAAGAATGCGCAGTCCATTGTCGTGGATCTGCGCATTCTTGTGTTCTGCAACTTTCAAATTGAAAGTACTTTTAGCATGTGAAGCTGTGTACGGGGCTGTCTCACTGTTTTCAGGACCAGTTAAAATAGTTTGAATATTAATCAATTATTGCTATCTTTGCGCGCTTTTGTGAAATTTATACAAAACTGATGAATAATACTAAAAAAATTATCGCGGCAATCCTCTTTTTTGCAGTTATCGGCTGTGGCCTTGTTTCAGCACAGAGTCTGGTCAAGGTCAGCGGTGTGGTGACTTCGGCAGATGATGGATTGCCAATGATCGGAGTGGGCGTGATGGCAGGACCTGGCAACGGTGTCATCACCTCATTGGACGGAGACTACCTCATAGAGGTGGCTCCGGGTACCACCCTGACATTTTCAAGTATCGGTTTCCAGGATCAGACAGTGGTCGTCCCTCAGGCTGAGACATTTGTGCATAATGTCGTGATGCAGTCGGAGAGCATGACGCTTGATGATGTTGTGGTAATCGCATACGGTGTCAGGAAGAAGGGTACAGTTGCCGGTTCGGTTTCAACTGTTAAGTCAGATAAGTTGGAGAATACTCCGACTGCAGCTTTTGATCAGGCGCTGCAAGGTCAGGTTGCGGGACTTACTGTCTTGTCTAACTCGGGAGAGCCTAGTGCGTCTGCATCGCTTACAATCCGAGGTACAAACTCGATCAACTCGGGTACGGCTCCTCTTTACATCCTTGACGGTGTGGCGATCTCGGCTAGTGATTTCAATACTATCAATCCGGCAGATATTGAAAGCATGTCTGTTCTCAAGGATGCATCTTCGACTTCCATCTACGGTGCGCGTGCAGCCAACGGTGTGATAGTAATTACAACTAAGCGAGGCCGCAATATGGATCAGCCGAATATCAACTATAGAATGCAGATGGGTTGGTCGGCGATAGCGGCAGGTAAGTGGGATCTCATGAATACGGCGGAACGTATCCAGTACGAGAAGGAGATAGGAATGACTGCAGGTCAGAATTATGATTTCCTTTCAAAGACCGATGTGAACTGGATGGATGTTGTCTTCAATGATAATGCTCTCCTTCAGAGTCATGAGGTTTCCATTGCCGGTGCTACAGATAAGACGAATTACTATCTCTCAGGCGGATATTATGATCAGCAGGGTATCGCTCCAGGATCTATGTTCGAGCGTTATTCGATGAGATTCAATTTCGAGCAGCAGATGGCAAAGTGGCTTAGAATGGGTACAAACACGATGTTCAACTTCCAGAACATAGAGCAGGCTGATGAAGGAAGTTATGCTCTCGTGACTCCTATTTCTGCTTCACGCTTCATGCTTCCATATTGGAATCCGTACAATGCGGACGGGTCTATCGCTTCCATCAACAAGGGCGAATGGAAAGGTCAGGGACAGAATCCTATGGAGTGGCTTGAGAACAATCCTCTCAGCTATAAGAAGTACAAAGTGATTTCAACCGTCTTTGCTGAGATGACTTTATACAAGAACCTGATATTCAAGTCCCAGTTCAGCGTTGACTTCTCTCATGTCACAGGCTTCAGCCAGTCGTTCCCAAGCTATCTTCCAAATCAGGGAGAGGGTTCTGCTTCAAGAAATTCAAGCGATGGACTTAACCTTCAGGTTACAAACACTTTGACTTATCGCTTTAATATTGACAATACTCACGATTTCAACTTCCTGATAGGTCAGGAGGGACAGACCTATCATTCAGAGGCGTTCGGTGTCGCAACGAAAGGCGCTACGAATGACCTTCTGACTGATATTCAGCAGGGAACCCGTGCTGTCAGCTGGAACAGCACCGCTTCGGCAGACTATTCACGCATGTCGTTCTTCGGTAGGGCGGAGTATAACTATACCGACCGCTACTACGCTGATTTTTCGGTTCGTGCCGATGGATCTTCACGTTTCGGAAAGAGCAACCGTTGGGGTGCATTCTGGTCATTGGGAGCCATGTGGAATCTTCGTAATGAGGAATTCATGTCGCAGACTCGTGATTGGCTGACATTTGCCCAGGTGTCGTTGAGTACAGGTACTTCCGGAAACTCGGAGATTCCTAATTATGAGCACCTTGCATTGATCGCAGGTGGCCTGGACTATATAGGAAATTCCGGTATGGCTCCAATGCAGCCAGGTAATGAGGAACTCACTTGGGAGAACACATGGACAACCAACCTTGGTCTCCATTTCGGATTCTGGAACAGAATGAATGTTGACCTCGAACTCTACAACAAGAATACCTCGGACATGCTCATGCAGGTTCCGCTTTCATATGCTCAGTCGAACGGCTATGGCTACCAGTGGGATAATGTGGGAGGTATGGTAAACAGGGGTGCCGAAATCAACCTCACAGGTACCGTTCTTCAGATAAAGGACTTCACATGGTCGCTCAATGCCAACGTATCTTACAATTTCAACAAGATTACAGAGCTTTATAACGGTGTCAAAGAGTATGAAAGGGGTGAGACCAGCACCAAGCTTGTTGTCGGACATCCTCTTGGAGAGTTCTACATCAACCGCTATGCCGGCGTCAATCCTGCCAATGGAGATGCTCTGTGGTATGACAAGAACGGTAACATCACCAATGAACTCAGAGATGAGGACAAGGTTCTTATCGGTAAGACATATATTGCACCTTGGCAGGGTGGTTTCGGAACCGCACTTTCATGGAAGGGACTCAGTCTTACAGCTCAGTTCAGCTGGGTTGCTGACAGATGGATGCTTAACAATGACCGTTATTTTGATGAGTCAAACGGACGTTTTGCAACTTACAACCAGTCGAACAGACTCCTTAAGCGCTGGAAGAATCCAGGTGATATAACAGATATTCCTCGTCATGGCGAATATACCGAATTTGACAGCCGTCTTCTGGAAGATGCTTCTTTCCTCCGTCTGAAGAATGTCAACCTTGCATATTCGTTCCCTGCAGAACTTCTCAAGAAGTCAAGGATCATAAGAGGTCTGAGAGTCTATGCCCAGGCACAGAATCTTCTGACTTTCACAAATTTCTCCGGTCTTGATCCGGAAGGAACATCAAATCTTTATGCGGCGCAGTATCCAATGTCCCGCCAGTTTACCTTCGGACTTGACCTTATGTTCTAAACAAGAGAAATGATGATGAAACATATATATAATATTTTGACAAAGACAGCGGCAGTGATTGCCGCAGCCTTTCTGCTGAGCTCCTGTCTTGAGAAGAATCCGAAGGATTATATTCTTGATACGGAGGCCATGACATCCCTTAACGGTGCCGAGCAGCTCGTTACCGGAATCTACACGGCTTTCATGAGCAGTGGACTTTATAGCGGCAATCTTACTCTTCTTCCTGACATCCAGTCAGACTTGGTGATGGCCGTTGAGGGTAATTCCAATACGCATGGCGAAATCTATCAGTGGACTTTCCGTCCGACCAATAGGGAAATAGAGTCTGTGTATGCAGGCCTTTACACTGTCATCGGACGTTGCAACTTCTATCTTGACCAGGTTGATGAGTTGAAGCATACACTCACAAATGACAGCGATATCCAGACTTTGGACCAGTACACCGGCGAGGTGTATTGTGCAAGAGCCCTTGCATATGCCGAGCTGATCAAATGTTTCTGCGAGGCATATGATGCGGATAAGGAACAGTTGGGAGTAGTTCTGCGTACAAGCTATTTCAATCAGGAACCTGTGACCAGATCATCTCTGAAGAAGTCTTATCAGCTGGTCATCGATGACCTTGCCAAAGCGGAAGACCTTCTTGAAGAGGAAGGAAACGGATATGATGCACCTTATTTCACTAAGGCTGCAGTTCAGGCGATACGTGCAAGGGTAGCGCTCTATATGGGTGACTGGCAGACAGCTGTTGATTACTCGTCTGAACTGATCAATAATAAGGATGCCTTCGAACTCTCGTCTGCGGCTTACAGGGTTACATCCGACGGAATGAATGAAGTAGATTATCTGTGGCATTATGACTCAGGTTATGAGGTGATATGGAAAATCGGCTACACTCAGACTTCATATGGCGGAGCTTTGGGACAGATCTTCCTGAATTTCAATAACGACTATACATATTATTATCCGGATTATGTTCCGGCCCAGTCTGTTCTGAGCTTGTATAAATCAGGAGATGCCCGTTATAATGCATATTTTGCGGAGTTGTCTACAGGTTACGCACATCAGTTGACCTGGCCTCTCCTTATCAAGTATTATGGTAACGCGAATATGATTTCGCTCCTGATATATCATGTGAACATGCCTAAGCCTTTGCGTCTGGCTGAGCAGTATCTTATCCGTGCTGAGGCTTATTGCAATCTGTCGAATTTCAATGCCGCTGCAAATGATATTGCAGCCCTCCGCAAATCTCGAAATGTAACAGGAGCGGTAAGCATGAATGCTGAAACATGGCTTGACGTGATTTCTGAGGAGAGAGTACGCGAACTTTATATGGAAGGCTTCCGTCTTAATGACCTCAAGCGTTGGGGCAAAGGCTTCGAGCGTACGCCTCAGTCAAATGTTCAGTCTGAGGGCAGCAAGTTGAAGATTGAACCAGGTGATCCACGTTTTGTATGGCCGATCCCTAAGCATGAGATCGAGGCACCAGGTTCTGAGATTCAGGGAAATGCGAGCAATAATCTTTAACAGGAGGTGATGAATATGAAGCAGATAATTAAATATATGACCATATCTTTGACGGTAATGCTTGCTTTCAATGCATGCCAGGAAAGATATGTGACCTATGAAGGCGCGGAGTATGTTATGTTTGCAGATACTCTTGCTCTGTATCCTGTCCAGCAGCATGATCCTGTTTTCGGGATCCCGGTTGTTTCTACTGTTGCGAAAGACTATGACCGCACATTCGGTGTAGAGGTGATAGACAAGACAAGCAATGCGATAGAAAGGAAACACTATACTCTGGAGTCCAATACCATCACAATAAAGGCCGGTGAGACACGTACTGACGTTATTGTGCATGCGGATTTTGATAATATCGGAGATGCGGATTCATTGGGATTCACCCTTGAACTTGTTATGAATGATGAACTTGTAATGCCTCTTTATGGAAAGCAGACCAAGGCAGTCCTTATGAAGACAGGACCATTCAACATCGAAAAGTTCACAGGCTACTGTGTGCTTTCGTCGCAGTTCCTGCAGCAGTATCATCAGACGGGAGAATTCAATCGTCTTGTATATACTGAACCGCATCCGACAATGAAGAATACCATTGTCTGCCGTAACTGGCTCAATGATGGTTATGATGTGACCCTGACATTTGATGACTCGGATCCTCTTCTTCCTTTAGTTTCAATGGAAGAGAATCAGGTGGCTTCGGATCAGGGAAGCTTCTTCGGTACTGTTTATGGCGAATGGGGGGACAAGCTTCTTGTGACCAGCAGTCCTCTCGCGCAGTCAATATTCTATCCTCTTGGAGGTTATCTTTATATATGGACTCAGCTCTCGGTTGAAGAATTCGGCATTGTAGGACATTTCTATAATGTCATGCAGTGGGTGACTGATGAAGAGGCTGAACGTCTTATGAGAGAGGGATTCTGATGTTCGGATCCGCTATGTAATAATCTGGAAAATTTAAAGTTATGAAACTGAATATTTGTAAATCAGCACTTGTCCTTATATCGGGTCTCGTCGCTTTTGCTTCTTGTAAGCCTGTTGATACTCCACCGGAAGTTGTTTCTCCTGTATTCCCTAAGGAAGTCATAAAGAAGAACGTGGCTGCCGCTGAAACTGTCTCAATTTCTTTTGATGCCAACCTGGATTGGGAACTTTCAATTCCTTCGGCAGACCAGAACAGATTCTGGCTTGATGATGCGGGAATTCCTGCAAGCTCTGTTTCCGGCAAGGCTGGAAAGCAGACAGTAGATGTAGTGTTCTCGAATGATGAATATTATGATAATAATGTTGTATGCAAGGTAACTCTTAAAATGGGTGGAGAAAGCAAGGTTATTGCTGAACTTACCCGTCTTGCGCTCAACAGAACGCTTGAAGTGTACACTGCACAGATTGGAGACTGGGATTTCCAGGATACATTCAACGCCGAAAAGGCTACATCAGTGGGACTTGTGACATTCGCAGGTTCAACTGAGTACAGAATGCCGATCAAGGTTATTGCCAATTATGACTGGAGCCTTGTGCTTCCAGCATGGTGTGTAGGCTCAGTCAAGGTGTCTGAGGGTCAGGTTGCTCCTGAAACTCTTTCAGGAAAGGCTGGTGAAACAGTAGAGATCATGCTGTCCGCTAAACTTTCTAAGGAACTTAAGGATGGAGCTCAGGCAGAAATCAAGTTCATCGATGCTGTGGCCAATGACAAGTCAATGAATCTGCCTCTTACTCTTCCTGCTTTTGCAGACAGATTCGAGTGGAGTGAGCCTATGGGACTTGACTTTGACAAGGAGGGTGTTTCAGCACATCCTGCAGTTGCCTATCTTCTTGCAATGGACGGTTTTGTTGTAAGAGCACTTGAGTGGAAAGGCAATTCTCACGATGTCTCATTCGCTGAATGGGTTACTGTTCAGTATGGTGATCCTGATTCTGGTTCTGTAGAGGAGCAGATACTCAGAAATGTAGCCATTACATTCGGAACATCGGTCAACAGCGGTGATGCAAGAAGTGCAGATATCTTTGTGTTCCCTGCTTCTCTTGCGGAGATTACTCCTGCGGAGATCTGCGATAAGTCTAATGAATGTGCTGTGAAAGAGCAGTATAAGAAATATTGCGTAGGCCGTCTTACACAGGCAGGCCAGCCGAAGCCATATGTGAAGATGGCTGCAGTTCCAGAGCCATATGAGGCTTCTATCAGCACTTATACTGAATCTCAGTGGTGGGCTTCATCAGCAGGTAATGTGGATGTGATCAATCAGTATGAGCTTGTTTATTCAAATGAGTGGGCTGAGTGTGTGCTTGAGTTCGATCAGCCTTTTGCATCATACAAGATCTTCGATTATGATTTCAATGAAGTCTTGGAGGAAGCTCAGAATGGCTTCTGGCTTGCCTTCTCAGGATTCGCTGAAAATGCAAAGGGTAGGGTGACAATGACACCTTCAGCTTTCACCAATGAATATGCTCCTGCGCCTGAGTCTTTCATCGTATTCTATGATGCGGCAGGTAAGGCGCTTGCGGGTATCTGCTGCAAATACTCTGAGACTGGCGGCGGTTCTGTAGTTGAGGCTGTACTTTCTGCTGTTGCAGGAAATCCGGAGTTGTCGATTGTTGACGAATCATCGGAACTTTATATCAGGCTTTCAAGTGATCTTAATGTGACTGATGTATATAGTGTATTTACTGCAGGCTCGACAATCGTGCTTGACTATACGCTTCCTATAACAAGCATCGGTGTATATGATTCCAAGATCAATCCGACCAATGCAGTATCTGTAGAGCTTCTTTCACAGAATATGTTTGTGATCAATGCTCCTGCTGCAAACAATACAGAAGCAATCATCGTCTTGAAAGATGAGAATATGGTCAATCTTGCTGCGATCCATTATTTCTGTGCATGGTAATAAAAAGAATATAATAGATTCAATATGAAATTTCTTAGATTTTCCATTTATCTTGTTTCTGCGATTCTGATTTCCTTGTCCTTTGGCAGTTGTTCAAAGGTTGAGGAACCGGATTGGCGTGACCAGGATTATGGATATGTTCAGTTCAAACTCTATAAGGATGCATCTTATGATGGCACCAGAGCAGTAGTGCAGCAGCTTGATTATCTTTCCAAAGCTAAGAAGGTGATGCTGATGCTTAAGTCAGAGGATGGACATACTCTCAGGCAGACCCTTACATTGAGAGCTGCAAATGACCAGGCTGCTGAATTCGGCCTCAGAAGCGAGAAGCTCAAGCTCGTTGCAGGTGTCTATGAAATAGAGGCGTTCACATTGTATGACCTTGTGGATGAAGAACTTTATAAAGGTGGTGCATCGGGATCGTTCAATGTAGTGCCTGATGGTCTTCAGCTTCATGACATTACAGTAAATGTAATGCCGAGAGGACATGTCCGCTTCACACTCGTGAAGGATATTCAGAAAGAGGTGAAGGCTGTCGTAGAAAGAGATGAGTTCACATTTGATGAGATCGAGCGTGCTGTCATGGTGGTGAAGAATCTTGACAATGGTGTCTTGACCAGATTTGAACTTCCTGCCAAGTTTGAGATCGGATTTGACGAAACAAAGAATCCAGATCAGGATTATGTCTATCCGGAGAAGCCGAAGCAGGGGTGGCAGACATCTTATGCACTATGCGACACTCTTATCAGTCTTCCTGCCGGTAAATATCAGGCTGTCTCTTACGAACTTTATAATGAGGACAAAGCACTTCTAGGTCAGAATGATGCAATCGTATCTGATAAGAATGAGATGTTTGAAGTCTTCGACAACAAGATTACTGATGCAGATGTGCCTGTAGTCCTTACAGAGGCCTATGAATATATCAAGGATTACTATGCCCTCAGAGAAATTTGGGAGGCGCTCGGTGGCAAGGACTGGTATTATTATGGCGAAAACTTCAAGACTGGAACAAACTGGGACTTCAATAAGGATCCGGATCTCTGGGGTGATCAGCCGGGAGTCCAGCTCCATTCAAACGGTCGTGTAGCACTGCTGGATCTTAGTAACTTCGGCTTTTACGGTGAGATGCCTGAGGCGCTCGGCCAGCTTACCCAGTTGGTTGAACTCTATCTCGGAACTCACGATGATACCAATATATATACTTATAAAGGTAATCTGTATCAGCCTCAGCAGACTATGACAAGGATGCAGAGAGAGAAGGAATATCTTTACAGGATCCATCCTGCGACTCAGTTCTCGGAGCCGATTGCCCGTGCGATGGCAGAGAAAGGTGTGAAGATCAGAGAGATTGAGATGTATGACTATCTCACAGAATCTGAAATCATCGACAAGACTACCGGTCAGATGAAGGTTCGTCCTATGGACACAAATCCAGGAACAATAGTGAACGGTCTGACCAAACTCCCTGAGTCAATCGGAAACCTCAAGAAGCTTACTAAGATCTGCATAGGAAACAGTGAGCTTGCAACTCTTCCTGAAGCTTTTGCAGAGCTCGAATCATGTACAGACGTCGAGATCTACAATCTCCCTAATATGGTAGAGTTCCCTGAAGTACTTTCAAGGATGCCTGCACTTGTTCTTGCAAACCTGTCTTCCAATCCGCAATGGAAGACCCCAGCAAAGAACTATACCCGTCATGACGGCGGTACTGCAACAGAAGCAGACCGTGGACTTGACCTTCTTGCGACAGGTCCTTCGCAGTCAACTCTCCAGATGATATATATGAATGAGTGCTCATTGACCGAGGTTACGAAGAATATATCAAATCTCAAGAGTCTGGGTCTTCTGAGCTTGTCATTCAATAATATCGACAAGATTTATCCATTCGGAAGTGATATTGTCATGGTCCAGCTTTATCTCGATCATAACAAGCTCACAGAGATTCCAGTGGATGAAACCGGAACATTCTGCGGTATGGATGATGTGGAGAATCTCTCATTCAGCTACAATAAGCTTACTGAGCTCCCTGACATCTTCAGCGCAAAGTCACTCTATTCGATGAAGTCTGTGGATTTCTCTGCCAACCAGATCACTAAAGTTCAGAATGGCGAGAATTACAAGGGTATCAATGTCGAGACTTTGACCATGACAGACAATCCGATTACAGTTTATCCTGTTGAGTTTGCCAAGTCAAAATCAAAGATCGGATTTGTGAACATGCGAGGCTGCCGCCTGTCGGATGTTCCGAAAGAGGCTTTTGAAGGTGAGAATGTGAAGTATCTCATGTCATTGGATTTTTCTTACAATGACCTGACTGATCTCCCTTCATCATTCAACGCTGTAAATATGCCATATTTCTATGGATTGGAGCTTTCTTACAATGAGTTCTCGAAGTTCCCTTTTGAACCGCTTGACTGTTATGGACTTACTGTTTTCGGTATCAGAGGACAGAGAGACAAGAACGGAGAGAGATGCCTTTCAGAGTGGCCGACAGGTATTTATCAGCATGTAGGTCTCAGAGGATTCTATATCGGTTCCAACAATCTTGGAATGATCAACGATACAATTTCTCCTCTCTGCTACTATCTTGAAATCAGTGACAATCCTGACATTGTCTTTGATGCTTCAGGTGTATGTTACGAGTATTCTATCGGTGCATACTACTTGATCTATGACAAGACTCAGGATGTAAGAGGTTGCGAACTAATGCTTTAGGAGGATCTTGGAAATGATGATTTATAAAAGAATATTTATAGTTTTGGCAGCCCTTTCAATCATTGTCGGCTGTCAGAATACGGAGCCCATTGCATTTGATGTCGACACATCCGAGATTCTCATAGGTCCGGATGGAGGCGTCAGGACAATCAAGGTGACCTCACCTGACAAATGGGTGGCAACTACCAATGTCCCATGGATTACTGTGTCTCCGGCAAATGGAGTCGGAACAGCGGAGTGTAAGGTTCTTATCGACTCTGCATTGATTGATTCACGAGAGGCGATCGTCAGAATCACTACTGTAAAGGATGATTCACGCAAGGATTTCAAGATTCTTCAGGACGGATATGATTACTCGCTCACTGTTGACAATGACAAGGTGGAAGTTCCAAGCTATGCTGACTATGGTGACAGAAATTTCAAGGTAAAGGTAAAGGCTAACTTCAACTTTACAATCGAGCTTCCTGAGGATGTCGATTGGCTTGAGATGGAGAAGTTCAATTATACATTTGATGACAGAGTAGCGCGTCCACGCGAGATCGAACTCAAATTCAAGTATGACGTGAACTTCAAGGAAGAAGCCAGAAGCACGATGATCACCTTCAAGCCGGTGAATACTTCAATCGCTATTGCCGACAAGGCAGATCTCAATATCACTCAGCTTTCTGCTGATAAGATTGAGATCGGCGTCAAGGGTGACTCCCTTGCGATTCTCGCAGTTTCCCGTTCACTTGGTCTGATGACAGAATGGGAGACTTCGGAGAAACTTGAGAACTGGAATGGAGTTACAGTGTGGAAGACCAAGGATGAACGAAACGGTAGAGTCCGTTCGTTGGATCTGGCAATGTTCAGGACAACAGAGCCGATCCCGTATCAGATCAAGTATCTGACAGAGCTCGAGGAACTGTCATTCTTCGGTAACACCAATACCTTCCTTATCAAGAATCTTGACTGTGGCCAGCATGTATGTGAGTTGACTAAGCTCAGGAAACTCACCATTGGTGCATATGGTCTTACATCATTGCATAAGGACTTCACGAAACTTTCTAATCTTGAATATCTGAATCTCGAAGCTAACAACTTCCAGAAGATACCTGATATTATCAATGAGAATAATTTCCCTAAGCTCACTGCACTTATCCTTAACACAAACAAGAGATATTCAATTTCGGATTTGAGCAATGATGTCAGAACGGATGTCGGTGGTTTCATTGAGGAAGAAGGTTTCCCGATCCGATTCCTGACCTGGAATAAGCTTGATACTCTCAGGTTCTCTGCAAACTATCTTCAGGGCACGCTTCCTAGTGATGAGCAGATGCTTGAAATCGTTGGGTCTACATGGACCACTGCGGAGCTTAAGGACTCACTTGCAACAGGTTCAACATTCTTTGATGAGAACAAGATTCCTAAGGTGATGCCTGAGACTGACTTCTTTGCAATCAACCTCAACCGTCTCTACGGTGAGCTTCCTAAGTGGCTGCTTTACCATCCTAAGCTCGACCTCTGGTATCCGGATCTTCTTGTCTGGTCGCAGGAAGGAGTGGCAAGAAACGGTACAAAGGCAGGATTCAGCAATGCTCCTACAAACATGACATATTACTATGACGAACTTTACGTCAACAAGAAATACAATCCTAAAAATTACACGGAGGAATAATAAATGAACAGATTTTTCAGAATATTTGCTTTGACAACAGTCCTTGTCTCGGGACTGGCTGCCTGCTCCGTGGAAGGTCTGCACAGCATTGTGGAGAATCCTGAAAACAATCTTCCTCAGATGTCTGAGGGTGTTGTTTCAGGAGAACTTCTCGTTTGTTTCAGCAAGCACGTAAGTGATGTGCTGGAGAAGGAGGGACTTACAAAGTCCCAGACGGATGCCCCGATGACCCGTTCCGGCCTGATGAGGGTTGATGAGATTCTCGACCTGGTAGATGGCTATGAGATCGAGAGAGTATTCCCGGTAGATTCCCGTAGGGAAGATAAGGCAAGAGAGGCTGGCCTTCATCTTTGGTATGTAGTCCGTTTTTCTGATGAACACTCTGTAGAGAGTGTTGCTGAAAAGCTGTCTAAGCTTGGAGAGGTCAGCAGAATCGAGTACAACAGACAGCTCAAGAGGGCTTCTGACTGGAAGACAATTCCTCTTACAAATGAGCTGGTTCGTGAAATGACATCGACTAGAGCTGTTTCTCAGGACCCTCTTTACAATCTTCAGTGGTACCTAAACAATGATGGGTCGCTCCAGAATACACTCGACCGTCCTGAAGCTGTAAAGTTTGTTGACGGTGCAGATATCAATGCCGAGCAGGCATGGAAGAAGTCTACCGGTCACCCGTCTGTCATTGTCGCGATACTTGATGAGGGAGTTGATGTCAATCATCCTGATCTCAAGGCCAGCATGTGGGTTAATGAAGGTGAAGAGTTCGGCTCGACAACAGATGCTGACGGAAATGGTTATGCCGGTGACCGTCATGGTTACAATTTCGTGAAAGCGACCGGCATGATCACTGTAAACGGTCGATATGACACAGGTCATGGTACTCATGTGGCAGGAACTATCGCCGCAAGAAACAATAACGGAATCGGTCTCAAGTCGATTGCCGGAGGCGACGGCACAGAAGACAGCGGTGTAAGAATCATGTCATGTCAGATTTTTGCCGGTGAGTATGTCGCTACTGTTCTTGACGAGGTTAGAGCCATCAAGTATGCTGCTGACAACGGTGCAGTAATCCTTCAGTGCAGCTGGGGATATGTTTCAAGCGCGGCAAATCCTTATGAATGGACACCGCAGTACGAAGATGATGAGCAGTGGAGCACATACAATCCTCTTGAGAAGCAGGCTCTGGACTATTTTACAAAGACTGCCGGTTCTCCTGATGGTGTGATTGATGGTGGTATCGCAGTATATGCTGCAGGTAACGAGAGCGCCGGTGCTGCAGGATATCCGGGTGCATACAAGGATTATGTGTCTGTTGCTGCCATGGCTGCGGATTTTACCCTCGCTACGTATTCAAATTATGGCCCGGGAACTACAATTACAGCTCCGGGTGGTGACCAGGACTATTATTATGAGTTCGGAACCGGCACAAATATGGGTGCGGTAGGATGTATCCTTTCGACATTGCCGGAACACCGTTCTGACGCAGAGATCGACGGTCTTGACGGTGATTTCCAGGGATATGGGTATATGGAAGGAACCTCGATGGCTACTCCTCAGGTGTCAGGTGTCATTGCGCTTGGTCTCTCATATGCCCTCGAGCAGAGAAAGCACTTCAAGGCTCAGGAATTCATTGATCTTCTCCATAGCTCGGCTACCAAGTTCGATGATTCTGTCTACAAGGGTGAGAAGAAGTGGTATAAGTATGTGATCGATATGGGCAAGAACCATCCGTCGCTTATGAAGATGTCTGATTACAAGGGCAAGATGGGACATGGTCTGGTCAATGCCGGAGCGCTTCTCGATGCCATTGATGGCGCGGATGTTCCGACAATGACATTCCCTAACGTAACATTGGCAGAAGGTGCAGACAGGACTATTGATCCTGCCATGTATTTCGTAAACGGCAATACTCTTGGCTATACTGTGACAGTTGAGAATGATGCTGTAGCTGAAGCAAAGGTCGTGTCCGGCAAGGTTGTAATAACTGCCAAGGCTGCCGGCCAGACTGCCGCCGTAGTGAAGGGAGGCTCGACAGAGCAGAAATTTGTCATTACAGTCCGTAAGACATATTCAGGAAACGGTTGGCTTTAATGAATGTTCTGAGACTCATAGTCGCGGTTGCGGCTCTTGCTTTCGGGCAGATGGCTTCTGCCCAGCTGAAAATCCTTCCGAAGGAAAAGATTGACAGTGTAGCTAATCCTCCTCTTGCGTCGAATGCTGAATGTATGGTGTTTGACTGTGACAGGATGACTGCGGATTATGAGTCTGGAGATATTCAGCCCCGAACATTTGAATACGGTTTTGTGAACAATGGTAATGCACCGATAGTGATCACACGCATTGTCTCGACATGCTCCTGTGCTGTTGCGAGATCCGATAAGCGGGTTGTCGCTCCGAATCAAAGGGGAGTCATCAGCCTGACTTATAACCCGGAAAGGCGTATAGGCAGGAATATAAGACGAGTATTCATATATACGGATGAAAATAAGCAGCCTTCCGCTGTCTTGAGACTGGAAGTGACACATAAATGAAATAAACAAATCAATAAATGATATGAAGAGAATCACCGCTATATTCACAGTCATTGCCTCAATGGCATTGCTTTTCTCTACTTCATGTACAAAGCCCGATCTTGAGGTCAAGGTAGAGTATCTTGAGGTAAATTCAAGCAACCTTCATGGAAACTGGAAGCTTCAGAGTGTAAACGGAGAAATGGAGAAGGAGCCAGTCTTCTTCTATATAAACTTTGATCGTTCAGGCAATAAGTTCCAGATCTGGGAGAATCATACAGCGATACCATCAACTTACAATCACTCGGAAGGAACTTTCGCTCTTTATACTGAACCGGAGACCGGAACCTATATCAGGGGAGTGGACAGCGTCAAGGAAGAGTGGTCTGATACATATGTGATCAAGGATCTTACAAAGGACAGCATGACTTGGGTAGGAATGAATGACCCTGCCTTTGTTCAGACCTTTACACGTGTTGACAAAGTGCCTGTAGCTGCAGAATAGTCAACAGGAATCAATTGAAATGTCACGGTGGCGTGACTCGAAATAAAAAAGGAAGCCGGCTGTAAAGTCGGCTTCCTTTTATCTGTCTGTAGGGTGAATTACTGCTCGTCAACTCCCTGGTCATCTGCACCCTGAGGACCGGCCTGACCACCCTGGAAAGGACCCTGAGCACCTGGCTGTGCGCCCTGAGCTGCCTTTGCCATGTCTTCTGAAGCCGCATGCCATGCCGCCTCGAGCTCTGAGTTGTACTTGTCGATGTCAGCGATGTTCTGTGCCTTAACTGCCTCCTTGAGGTTGTTCATTGCAGACTCGATGGCGCTCTTCTTGTCGGCAGGAATCTTGTCGCCGTACTCCTTGAGGTTCTTCTCAGTCTGGAATACCATTCCGTCAGCATTGTTGATCTTATCGATACGCTCCTTCTCTGCCTGGTCTGCAGCCTCGTTAGCCTTAGCTTCGTCCCTCATTCTCTGGATCTCAGCCTCAGAAAGTCCTGATGAAGCCTCGATGCGGATGTTCTGCTCCTTGCCTGTAGCCTTGTCCTTTGCAGAAACATTGAGG
>JAEIGA010003753.1_pt1 | contig 23661 bp, 27 predicted proteins | sample 9270691 | NCBI WGS metagenome assembly JAEIGA01 (sample SAMN17057246, study PRJNA624740) | gut metagenome | biome: biome; isolation source: fecal sample | host: Bos grunniens | place: China: Xizang | collected 2019 | reverse complement strand
TTCAGAAATCACGTTGCTCATATTAACAACTCCCGAACAGATTCTATCAAACTTCCTAATTTGGGTCCCTTCTGAATAGAAATACATGCACTCCGGATTGTATTGATAAGATCGATCACCAATCTTTACTTCAATATCTCCATTCTTGTTCTCCACATATCTGATAACCCCATCATCATATGCATAACAGTCTGAAATCAATATGTTATCTTTTTCAAAATATCTAAGTCCTGCAGATTTTCTAGCTCGCATAAGATCGATCATAGAATTAAGCTTGCTAATAGGACTAGAGGTATTATAAGCACAACATACGATCTCACCCTTTTCAAATTTATCTTTTGCTAATGTTACCAAGTTATCTGGGCGAGGATACTTAAGCTCTCCGCCCCTTACCTTTAAATAAATCCATTTGCCTTCTTCACGGAATGTACATGCTTTAGGTGCATATAAATATCCGTCCTTAGATAAAACCCTTTCATGACCACCGTGCTTCTAACTCCCTGATACTCAAGTACTTAGGGAAAGACTATATAATCAGCTTAATACTGTCATATACTCTAGTCGTTGAATCTAAGACATAAAACCTTAGACTGCTGATTAAGTTTAAAACTTCTTCCAGCAATTAAATATGATTTTCTCATACCTTAATAGATATGAGCCTCAAACTTAATTTAAGGCCGAGTGCACTTTGAGTTGTTCCTTCAGTCAGTGATCGAGCGAAAGACAAACCAATTGCGGCTCCTGGTGTAAAGTCTTTAAAGAATTTATTTATAAGGTCAGGGGTAATAACATTAAGATCACCCTTCTTTTTTGATACTATAGATCTCACTAAAACTAAGTCATCCTCGTCTGGTTTTCCTTTAAAGTCAGGGTAAACTTTTCCGGAAGGAGCAGTTCTACCACCAGCTTTATAACGTGGAATAAGGATACCTTCATTTTCAGTGTCTTCTCCGTCCTGAAAAACATAGTTATTCAAGAGGAATGAAATTTGTCGCGTTAATGATCCCGAATTTGGTCACTTCTCTAGCTAACGCGCAGGAAAACTAGAGATGTAATGTTAGTTATATTTCTATAACAGTCAGACTATATCACCTTAGTACAGTGTGTAGTCGTTGTTCTTATCACGCTTTTGTTCCATCTGTTGTAGCTCCTAGTTTGTGTTGATCATTTAATTCTTTCAAAATCTCTCCAACACCTGTAAGGATAGCACCTACAACAGTAATAATTTTAATAATTGTATTTGGATTCATAATAGGTAATAAGTTGCTGATTAAAAATTTGTTTCTTCCAGCAATTAAACTGTATTTTACAGGCGCACCGTTACAATTCGGGTATAACCTCTTACGCCTGAAACTTTTCAAGTACTCTATATATTTCTATACAGCTTGGACTATATCATCTTCCAAGTTTTATAATTCTTGGAAGGAGTGCACTTCGGAATAAGGAATTTCACCTTAAACCTACTTCCTTGCGGAATAGCCTCTTAACCTTCCCTATTACTAGGGCTTGGCACAGGATTAGCATAGAATTTCTCCCTTAGCTTTCCCTGTTAGCCTCCATTACTACTTACTACAGGAGACACCCACCTTTTGATGGTTCACACTCTTCTTCACCCTAGGATTACTCCTAAGGGCCACAAATAGTTTATGGATTGTAATGATCTATTTTCAATAGACGTTATTCTTAATATTTTCACACTAAGACAGACTGTATCATGCGTTTCCGCCAATATGCACAGTCGTTGAATCTAGAGTTTAAACTCCAGACTGCTGATTCTTTTTATAAAGTTCCAGCAATTCATATTGTTTTAATACCACTCATAGAATTAAAAATGGTAGATCATATCTTTTTCTGAAAGACCAGTGAGAAGAGAACCTTTTGTAATGATCGGAGTCTCGTTTATTCCACTGACTATGAGTTGGGGCATGTTTAGAGCGGATATACTAGATATCTTTACCCGACCTGCGCGATTTAACTCATTTTTCAAGTCTTCAGAGAATGACGCCTCTACTTCCTTTTCATATTGCTCATATTTCTCAGTTAAAAGAACCAGTTTTTGTTGGTCTGTTAAATCTGGAGAATCAGCAATATTACGAATTTCCTGATAGGTCTTTGTATCTGTTTGAGTGAAAAGTGTGGGAAAATCAAACGTGACCACACCCGCAAGAGATACTACTCGAAGACAGAACTTTTGTAGCTCTAATCTTTTTTCAATACCATCATCAGGATAATCATACAAGAAAGCACTAAGCTTCATTGCGGATTTAGCATCAAATCTGGTATACTTATCTTTAGTAAAATCAAAATCATCTATATTTCTTTCAAGAATTTTTGAGAGTCTAATTTTACCATAGGTTGTTACTTCCGATTGATACTTTAATCCATTACCAAAATCGTAAGTAAATACGATTGGTGTTCCGATGCGAATCTTATGTCGCACCTCAACATCAAGAACCAATTCCTTGTAATCATCATAGAAGTATCTAGGTTCCTTTAACTCAGATGGATCTTCAGGAGTCCATTCCGAGCTTATTGCAAGACCATTAAGTACTTCATGATTTATTGTGGCAATTGGTTCACGATTTTTTTTGTAATAAGCTACATATCTTGGGCTCATTTTACGGAACGTGTCATCTTGGACCGACTCCGGAACGAGCTGAATAGCTACGGTATCCGATATATCTAATAATTTCTTATTAGTCTAGCATATATCTTCATCCCTAGTTTTAGGGATGGTGAGCACTCAAGAGAAAATTATTTCATTTCTTATGCGTTACACTATTGATATTAAATCTATAGTTCGGTATTAGCTATTAAACTTTCACCGAATTTGCTCACTAATAATTTGAAACATTACTGCTTCAAACGGCAATATTGTTTACCATCAAAATCCTTTATGTTCAACCAGGTACACTACTTCTGGTCCGCCTTAGGCAGCTATACGTCTCCGCATAGAACAGACTATATCTTCATCTCTATTAAAAGAGAGTCTGGCTTTTCCGCTCGTGATTTGAACGTACTCCTTTCAGGATAGTCGTTGAGGTTGTAAAATATCAAATAGTCAATTTGATATTTAGTTATTTTTATAAATAACGAATTTTATATAAATTATATCCTTTTCTGTGAAGCCACTTGTAAACAGTAGACTCAGATACATTATAATAGTCACTAGCCTCTTTTAGTGTATTAAAAATATTTCCAATATTATCCGTTAATTTTTTTATTTCTTTTTTAGATGGACCATCTAAATATTTCCATCCAGAAGTATTATTCTTTTTTGTCAACAAATAAGTTAAATGCTTATATTCTATATTATTCATTTTTGCTGCTTCTGACGCACTGTCATATATGATTCCCTCTGGAGAAATTACCTTTTTAGATTTTTTATTATTCTTTCCAGAAGATAGAGAATAATCTCTGCTAGATGAATAATTCTTTCCAAATGACGGATTGTTAGACCCCATCATTCTAATTGTCATTTTTCTTTTAAAATCATCGCTTCTAGGTTTTCCAAAATTAGGATTTAACTCTCCTTTAACCATATCCGACCGCTTTTTCCTATATTCGTCAGTTCTCATCATTTTTAGGGATTTCTCTCTTACAAAAGATATTGTTCTAGATGAAAAATTTTTTAATAAGGATTCTTTACGATATTTAAATGTAGATCCCTGCTTTTTCCCTGTATTTATTAGCATGAATACAGAGTATGCTAGATCCACTATATCTGGATAAGACTCTAAAAGAATAATATGAGCCATTATATGATATCTTATTGGCATTTTAACTAAATTTGTTTTTATATTAGTTCCACCTAAGCATTTTGATTGAATATGGTGGACCTCACAAGGACCAGAAAGCTCTTTATCTGTCATTGATTGACATCGTTTTATCAATCTAATATATAATCTTAAGTATTTACATCTATGATTATATTCTATATCTGTGAGACCTTCTTTTTTGATTTCAGGAAGATGATAGATCTCATAAATTAAATTAATATCATCCATATAATTTTGATTTTTAAGTTCCTAAATCGTTTCTTTACAACCTGCTGATTGTCTCTATCTTATGAATTTTCAGGGTTGGTGACTAAATCCAACATTAACCTCCTATCATAAGCCTAACAAGATGTTCCAGCATTTAACCAGATTTTACAACACCCTTAGCGTAACTTGCTGATAATCAGAGCGTTGAGTGGAGTACAGATACTCGGCGGAAATCCGATCGCGTATTCGTCCCACAATTTTATTTTTACGCAGAATAGACTATATTCGTGCAGACTTGGTTGTCTATTCACCAAAACCATTCGTCCTTCTGCGTATTCTTTAAAGAGTTTTTGAGTCTCTTCATTCATGGCTTCCTCTTTCGTCGCGCGTCTTGCTTCACGTTCAGTAAAGTTAAGTTTTTCCATAAGATGTTTGATGAAGTCTTCCCTAAGCATCTCATATGCGATCGCTCGCGGAATTTTTAGTTCATCAATTTTAATATCCATGGCAGGCACAATAGGACATCTAGCTGAATTCTTTGTTCGTACAGCATAGAGTTCACGTGCCAGATTTTCTTTACTGGTATTAAGAAGATCAGTAGCCTGTTTGATAACTGCATTTAAGAACGCACGGAGAAGCGCAGTATATCTAACTCTTTCTCCATCCGTTGTCAGCTTACTCATCACAGTCTCGTAGTTCAATCCGTCCGCAGCTTTCTTATCCTCGGTACAGCACAGCCAAATGATTGCGCTATAAAGGGTCGAAAGTTTGTGAGTACCCATCATTTTCTTGCCATCTTTATAGGCGAGGGTGAAGGGTCTCATAGCGGCCGGCAAGACTAAGTAGTAATGATTAATGAGCTTTCTAAATTCGGTCAAGTGTTCCGGAAAGTGCTCGCCAATAATTTTCATCAAGCCCTCATATGAACATTTATTCTCGTCGGTTATTACTTCAGAGATAGTAAGTTCTTTTTTCTTTGGGCTATAGGAAAACTCGCACGTATCAAACACCTTAATTCCTATTCTCTTTGATCCTCTTCCGTTTGCATATCCCATTCTACTAAGATTCTTGTCATTAAAGTTCATGATAATCTTAGTGTCCTTGAATATCTCATCGAATTTCTGTTTAAAGATTTCGAAACGGAGAGCATTAAGATAATAGAAGGGAAGTTCAATCCTTGCAAATCTTCTTAAGGCGGCATCTCTAGTATAAACCTTAGTACCGCAATAAGGGCAAGGTTGTGGATCCGGAGAAGCTTGTCGAATTTTACCACACACACATCTATCAACCATCGGAGAACCAAAAATCTCAGTATCATAAACTCCGCCGGTGATGGGTTGGAGTCTATCAAATTTCAGGTTTAGGTCTCCGTGTGAATAGAGTACATGATCTTTTCCATCAGACCTTGAATAATCTAAAATGTCATCATCTGTTAATAGCTCTAATGATATTGCCATAATTTTTTTGTTTAGATGCTTGTTCGATTTTTAAATAGAACGCCAAATGATTTTCTTAGCAAGGTCGGAATCTTGGGCATTTTCAGCGATCCATTTCTTCCATACCTGCTTCACGTCTGCAATAGCCTCACTTCTCGTCTTATCTTTCAGTTTTTCATAGATACCTGCTTCTGGATCTTGATAAACTTCGATAAGGTCTGAGATTGTGTCCTGTGTTATTGTCTTGCTTGTATTCGTAAACTTAGCTCTAAACTCTCTATAAACTTGTACATCTTCGTAAGTAAGTTCTAGATCTGCATAGTCTGTAATAATACGAATTTCGGCAGGCTCTCTTTCAAACCAGGCCAATCCCATTTTCCTAACTCGATCGGCTACTTTCTGTCTTCCCTTAGCCTCATATTCACGTGCAAGAGCCTCTACAATATCGTATTTCGTTCTCATAATGATTTGGAACGCGTTATTGATTTGGTCGTCGTACTCTTTAGGCATGGTAGGACAGTTTAGGATTAGGTCATAAAGTCCGGACGAGAATAAAAATATAATCAGCGCAGGAATTTGTCTAAGTTTTCTACGGCGTGAGAAGACTGAATCCTTTGAGAGGTCACGATTGGCAAGATAATAAACGAAGTCTGCGATTAAGTTTCTAGCTTCTTCCACAAACTCCCGATTAAATTTGCTAGTGTCGTCTCCAAGGAAATCTTCATCTACGTCTTGTCCGCTTAGTGGTTCATCAGGCGTATAAATAGAATTAGTGACACGATTTTTACCAGTTTTACCAAGAATCGATCGTACAAGGTCATTAATTGTTTTTTGGTTTGAGTGTTGAGGATTTGCTGATACTATGACGGTTAACAGGTCTAGCATAGCATTATCATCTTGTCTCTTACCAATCGAAACAATATCATCATAACCAAGTAAAAATCGAAGTTCCTGTTCCCCTAGTTTTCCCGTATACACATTTTCTATTAGGTCCTGGTCTTCGTCTGCTGATTCGATATCTTCATCCACGTCTTCATCATCTGGGGAATTACTCTGAAAGTATCCATCTTCTTCCAGTTCCTCATTGTCGTCGATTAAATATTCATCATCCATTTTTATTTTACTTTTATTTAATTTTTAGATTGGCCTTTCACACATCTTCCGACCAATCTCCTACACCGATAAGGAATTGATGTCGTTTTGAGCGCGTTTTAGCAATTTACGAAGTATATTGCGAACGTTTTGGGTTTTCTAAAACTTAATTTACGAAGTATGTTGCGGTTAATTTGGATCATCGTTACCTAAAAGGATAACTAAACTAAGCTGTGTTATTTTTACAGAGGAAGAATGAATAAGTCGAGATATTTATACAAGATTTTTCATCGTTATTGTCTTTATTCGTAAAATAACGTAAAATGTCTAGGATTTTACTCAAGAATTTTACTTTTAACTTTGGCCGTAATTCTTTCCTTGTATTTCTTTCCGACTTGATTAATTTTAAGGTGTAAGATTCTATAGAGTTATTTTTACGGCCGTTTAAATTTCACTCTATTTTTCTACACCTTATCTGTCTCCTCTGTTTCTTCTCACACAGCAAAAAACAAGAGAAACCAACTTAAGTACGTTTTATATGTACGGTTAGTTTCCCTCGTTGATATATGTTTTAGATACTTACTTCTGTCTTTCTGTTCTTGAGGATGGCTTTTTTGATAACCTTGCCTAATTTTCTTGGAAGATCGGCTAAGTCATTCTCTAAGTGAATAACATTGGAGAACATACGCTTACATGATTCTTCATTCATAGTATCAATTGTAACTTGAACCACTGTAAAATCCATTCCCTCAACTTTCTTCACCTTCTTTTGTACATCTAACTCTGACTCTCTTCCCCAATAATGATGAGCGCAAGGTAGACCATCAGATAAGACAAACATTAAGATTTGATCGCTTGTTTTCTTCCTCACTCGTTTTGCTACCTCGAGAATCGCTGTTCCATCTCTATTCTCGTATCTGGCTCGAACCTCGGAAAGTGCGTAAGGCGAGATGTTTGAGCTTTTCCCCTCCTGATAAACTGTAATTTCTGTGGTCCCTGAATATATGGAATCTGCAGAATGACCATAAACGTAGAGATCAGTTCCAGTTCCCTTAAGGGCTTCACGTATCAGGATTGCAGCTCTTTTAGCCATTGCCACTTTGCTATAATAATGACTACCACCACTCATACTTCCTGACTCATCTATCAAGACAACGACAGACGAATTTGAAGTTTCCACCTTACCTTTCCGGATATAAACTTGTGGAACTCCCTGATATGCTTCCGCTATTTTGGCTTCATCTAATAGACCTGACCTACAACCATGAATATTAAATTCATAATTTCGGTTACTAGTCTTTAGAATTTTCTTGATGGCATTGATATGTGGAGATACTTCTAGAGCAATTTTTTTATATCTCGTTTCATCTCCTTTGGCATTTCTAAAGTAGGTTTCATTATCTACTTTGACGGCTACTCCTTTCACAAGTTCGGCCAAAAGCTTCCCTCCATCTCTTCCACTTTTTCCAAGCTCACTATAAACTTGCTCGATAGAAGGACAGTTACCAGAATCTTTGTCAAAACCATAAAGAGGTTCTGAATATCCTGCTTGAAATCCTTTCAGGGCAATCTTAAGCTCTGCATCTTCATGTCTTATTGATAATTTTAGATCTTTGAATATTTCTATCAAGACTTTATAAATTCGATAAGCAGAAAGACATGAATCTTTTGTGGTTTCGGGAAGAGGAGTCAAGATATCTTTTATACGTTCATAGTATTTGGCATAATTCTTCAAGACTTCATCCTCTATACCTTCAGGATAACGAATAAGTCTGTAGAGATTATTCAAGAACGCCGTAACCTTTCCCGACTCTGACTTCTGTTTTTCTATGAAGCCTTTGTATTGATAGGTTTTGGCTTTATCTATGAACTCTATATAACCTGGCCTTTCTTGGAGAAGGAGAGATTCTACACGTTCATCCTCTATAATATTTATGAGGGACTTTATAAAATCTATCTTTGCTCTAGAATCAGCCTTAACTTCCTCTACTGTTGCAAGACCCTCTAACTTAGCTCTAAAACTTTCAATAACTGCTAACTCTGTATATTTCAAGTGGGCGGCTTCATGAATAGCTTGTCCAGAACATATAGAGATTTTATCTGCCTCTGTATAAGTAGAATCATCTAGTACTTTGGTGGGTAAGAAAATTCGTCTATAATCACCAAATTCCATTTCTCCTCCAGATGGTGTCATTTGAACTGATACCTTGAAGGGAAGATCTAGAATTACAACCAAGTCTCTAGCTGCTTTATAGGTTTTCTCTATTAAAACTCTGGCTTTCTCTGTATCATCTGCCGTTCTCCCTGAATAGCTATAACCACTACTATACCAAGAAGATCCATAACCAATTGATTCAGAGAGTTTGGAAGAGGAATAACCCAAGGAAGATTTGTAACGAGACTTATAGGCTGTTCTCCAGTCATATTCAGCCTCTTCGTGTTCTTCCTTTTTGGTTTCCTTCTTTTCAGAGCTCCAATAATCCCACCAGTAGCTTCGATATCCTCCACTGCTACCCCAGAATCTTGACATATTTAATAGCTTGAAATTGTTTTATATATTGTGCTTCTCTCTCCATCCGTTTTAGTACCTTCATAGAGCGGAAGATAAATCATTTCCATAGCGTTTCCGAGAGTCCAACCATCAGAAACCAGGTCAGCTACCATTAAGGTTTCTCGGATAGACAAGGAGAGTGAGATTTCCTGCTTGTTATAAAGGCTTCTAATATTATTCGCCACCTTCACAATAAGATCGGAATCCTTCTTCTCAATCTTAGTCCGATACATAAGCACATCAGATTCATCGTTGCTAGGAATATTCCCGAGCTCGAGAGGAAAGAATCTACTAAGAAGCGCTCTATCCATCGCCGAATTAGCTCCTGTATATTCTGATCCTACATTTGCCGTAGCTATGAATGTAACGTCTGGATGTACCTTTATCTCTCTGACATCTTTCGAACCAGCTACCTCAATATATAAGGTTCTTCTCTGATCAAGACAACTAAGGAGTACATTTCCGGCAGCCAATGAAGCACGATTAAGCTCATCCAACAAAATTACTCCTGGCTTCTGTATAGCTTGTGTAAACTTGGCAAAATCGAAAATAGACTTTCCCTCAGAAATTCTATGTACACCAAGCAAAGACGAAATTGGATCTATGATGGTTGACATATCGAAAATCTCTAATGAAACTCCAATCCTATCACATATCAGCTGGATCGAACTAGTCTTACCACACCCCGACGGTCCTAAGATCAAAGTATTTATGTGCTTCTTTATATTCCTGATCAAGAGCTTCCAGTCTCCATTCTTCATGAAAAATCCATCGGTCTTAGGAGTTGGACACTTGAATTTAGGATCCGTCGCTATCTTCTCTAACAACGTCTCTTTCTTAGGTGCCACAAAGTCCATACCATAAACCGTCTTATAGTATTCACACTCCTTAGTCATAGATCCAGTAAGCCTTCTAAAGTTTCTGGTCGTATAGCATCCTTTCTTGCAAAAATTAATGGAATCACCTACAAAGATGGTTCCTACTTCATACATGGTTCGGATTGGTTTAGGACAACTTACTTTCGTTGTCGTCTTTACTTCTGTTTTACCGTCCGATTCCTTCTGTTTGTCTAATGCTACGACCCTAATTTCACCTTTTTCTTTGATCGTCTTAAAAAAGTAAAAATTTTTCTTTGTTTCCATTATCTTTATTGGTGAGGGATCTTTCTTTGGTCACCCTCACATATATAAAGATTACAGGGTTAGTCATCTGCTAAACTCTGATGACGAATTTAGCGCCTTCATTGCTTTTAGATCTTTTAATATATTCTTCAGTAACACAAGCTCTAAGTAACACTGTATAGGGAATATAAGTCCTGATAAATATTTACTTGTATAATTTAAACCCACACCTTCGAAGAAAACTTTAATAAAATAACCGTTAGTAAAGTAGGTATAATTAGGTCCTACTATTCTTGAAATTTTTGTATGATCTGATCTCAAATAATTGGATGCTAGTAATTCTGCTTCGTGATTTATCTCATCCAATAATCTCTTAGTTAATCGTTTCATTTTCTTGTATATAAGGATTTCGTAAAAGTCTGAAACGCTTTTACTGGCCCCTTAAATCCTTAACTATGTTATAAACAAATTAAAGAACAAAAATTTAAAATGGCAAAGAAAAATTTAAACAACATTAACGTTCAGATGTTTACGCAACTGAAAGTAGCCGAGAAGTCGAAGGTACCCGTATTTTTTATTGGAGCAGTTGGAGCTGGAAAAACTACGTCGGTGTACATGTTTGCGAAAGTAAGAGGCTATGAGGTTGTATTGTTGAGAGGTAACAGTGAGACGAATGAAACTATCATTGGTTATAGTGTTGCCCCGAAGGAAGTGAGCAAGGATCATCCTATGGCAGCAGTTCATCTTCGTCCTGATTGGTTTGAGAAAATTTTGGACAATCACAAGGAGGGTAAGAAGACATTGTTGTTGCTTGATGAGATGAATACAGCAAATGAGTTTGTTCAGGCTGCGTTGCTTCACTTAGTATTTGAGAGAAAGGTCGGAAACGAAGATTTGCCGGAGGATACATTGATTGTGTCTGCGGGTAACTATAGTGGTAATGTTTCTTCCACTATGAGTATGATGGGTCCGACTCTGAACAGATGGTGTATTATTAACATTGTACCGGAAGCTTCTGATCTTGATTCATTCTTGAACAAGTATGATGGATGCCTCTTGAATGACGATGCTGAGCCCAATAACTACATGGAGGAGATGTATAAGACTATGGTAGAGTTGGATAAGCTTGAGCAGAAGGATATTTCGGAGGAGAGATATAATAAGATTGGAGCTTATATTGAGAGAAATATTCTGGAGACAACTCGTATGATTATGACCTCTGAGAAGAAGCATGATCCAAAAGTACAGGAGTTGATGAATATTTATCAAGACACAGCAGAAGATGATAAGCCACTTCGCAACTTTATAACAATGCGAAGCTTGTGCTATCTTAGAGATGTCACTGTAGCATATTATATGTGTTTTGGTAAGGATGGTATAATGTCAGACAATTATAAGCGAGCTATTGATGGTCTGGTTGGTTATGGAACTACTCGAGAGGGAAAGAACAACGAAGTGAAGATGAATCATGTTGGCCCAGAGTATTTCACCAATATGCAGTTGGCCGTCAATGAGATCGAGAAGATGAAGAATGATTCTCTGCCAAAGTACGAAAAATTCTTTAATAACATTATCAAGAAGGAATCTGAAGGTAAGAAGAAGGAGACCAAGTCAGTATTTACAAAGGAGGAGGTTATTGCAATTAACAACAAGCTCACCGAGTTGAAGAATGATAAGGAACTTGCGAAGATTGAGCGCCCGATTAATGTGGATGTAATGAGGAGTATGTTTGAAATTCTCAAGAATACTGGTCATGGCGTATTCCCTGAAAAGATTTCAAGTACTAGTAATATCTCTGCAACAATTCCCCCTGAAAAGGTAGCTACTTATGTGGTGCAGTGGAATTCGATTATAGACCTGGTGGATAATATTGATTCCATTTTAAAAGAGTCAAGATTTGGATATGATGATAGTATTGTTCAGGATTTTAGTCTGACAACTAAAGCCCTTCGTGGTATTGGTTGGAAACTTCGTTCACTGCGTCGCCTTATTTCTGGTGAGATGAAGGGAGCTGATAGTCTGATTCCCGCACTTAAGTCAATTGGAACCGAGTAATCATGAGAAGTAGACACGAGTTAGAAATCGTTAAGAATTTTGTAGACTCGACTTACACTCATTTCGGAAATAAACTGATCGTAGACACTAACAAAGTCTATGATCCGGAACACACCAAACTGGGATTCTGCTTTAAGCATATAGATCCAGTTACGGGTGGAGTTGTCTATAAGATTGACTGTTCTAAGATCGGTATTGAAAGAACTGATTTTAGAATTATGATGCATGAATACGCTCATATCTATCTCGGTCATCTGGATAACATTCATGAAGAACTTGATGTTCAGATTTGTAATGCATTCAGAGATCATCGTCCAGAAATCATCGAAACTATAGTGCAGAACTGTGGTATCGATGAGACTACGGCGAATAGATTGATCGAGCGTATTATAGACGATCCCCAGCTTAACCATGAAATCCACAATATTGCTATGGATATGGAGTGCAATTCAAGCGTCCTATCCAAAGAAGATGTGGAGGAAATGGAGTTGGATATTACTAGTGTTCTTCCCAAGTATGAGGAGGAACTATTGAAGAAAGTTATTGATTCAGCCCATTCGGAAGACTATAAAAAAGCTCTGAGTGATAGGCTGGCTCAGATGGAATCAGAGGCTAAAATTAAGTTGATCATCCCGGAAAGATATTATATTGGAAAAGATGCCAACGGAGAGCCTATTCCATTCCCTAACGATCTTTCCTATGTTGATTATATTATCTTGATTATCATGCATATCGACCAGTTTGTAAAGATGATGGTGTCTATACAGATGGGTGGTAATGGCGATACTAAGGATGTAACTAAAGAGGATATTCAGAACGCTCTCAATGGTATGTTCCAGAAGATGCGTCAAAGAATGTCCGGAAAGCAGCAGAGTGAAGCATTCAGAGAGGGTTATAAACAAGCTCTTCGTGATGCTCGCCAAGGAAAGATTGATCCTTCGCAAATGAGACAAGACCCGACAGCACAGCTTGACGGTAAATCTCAGGAGTATAAGGATGGATTCAAGCAGGGAGTTGAGGATACTGTTAACAAGAATTTTGGTTCCCAGGATTTCAAGCAAGGTTATCAGGATGGTTATAATGATGCGATGAATAATCAAAATCAGCAAAACCAAAATGGAAACCAGCAGGATCAAAATCAGGGTCAACAGTCAGGTCAGCAACAGAATCAGCAGGGTAACCAAGGCCAACAGGGACAAAGTGGAAATCAGAATCAAAATGGTGGAACACAGAGTCAGAACGGCCAAGGTAATCAGGGACAGCAGAGTCAGGGAAGTCAGTCTGGAGGTCAACAAAGTTCTGGACAAAATCAGAATGGAGGACAAACCGGCGGACAGAATGGACAGAAATCTCAGGATTATCAGAACGGTTATCAGGCTGGACAAAGAGATGCCAATAACTCTCAGAATGGACAAGGACAACAGCAGTCTCAGAGTGGTCAGCAAAATTCTGGAAATCAACAGAACGGAGCTGGTCAGAATGGTCAACAGCAGCAACAGCAAGGCAGCCAACAAGGACAAATGCCTAATATGCCTGGAGCTGGAAACCAAATGGGACAGCAGAGTCAGCCAGGTCAAGGTTCGAATCCTGGAGGTAATGGTGGACAACAAGGTCAACAAGACGGTAGTGGTTCATCAGGTCAAGGACAGAATCAAGCTGGAGAGGAAAATTCACAAGGCCAAGGTACTGGAAGCGATTATTCTGATGGCTATAATGACGGAAAGAAAGCTGCTCAGGATGCTATAGATAATGCTCAAAACCAAGGACAAGGCGGACAACAAGGTCAGGGTCAAAGTTCTGGTCAAAATCAGAACGGAGAAGGTAATGGTAGTGGTATGTCGCAGGAAATGCAAGACTACAACGACGGTTATCAGCAGGCTCTTAATGACCTAGCCAATGCACAGAACAACCAGGGACAAGGTCAAGGTAATGGTCTCTCCGATCTCCTCAGAAGTATGGGAGTATCTAGCGGAGGTGGAATGGGTCAGCCAGGTCAAGGACAAGGTAACACTCCAGGAATGGGTGGTCAATGCGATGGTGGAACTCAGGAACACAATAAGCAAGATCCAGGACAGAAGAAGGGTGAAGGACGTGAACAGGATGATACACTAAGTCCGTTCGAAGGTCTCCTGGGTACAAAAGAAGACGACATAGATCACGGTTCAGATTCTAGAAAGGATGCTGACCAGAAACGTGAAGTTGGGCATATTCAAGCCGGTGGAGGTGTTGGAATGGGACGAGGTAATGGTCCAGATTGCGTAAGAGAAGTGGATAAGTTTGCTGATGATGTTGATATGGCTCTGACAGAAGTATTGAATGATGTTAAGAGTCGTGTAGTCAAGTCGAATATTCAGAGAGATATGATGAAGCTTTATAATCGTGGTATCGTAAGATCCGTCATTGCTCCGTCACTCTCCCGAAAGATTACAATATCAACGAAGCCAAAACTAGTATTCTTGATTGATGTCTCAGGATCGATGGACACAAGATTGATTGACCGTATCTTATGTACAATCTCGAGAACCCTTAAAAAGATTAATCGAGACTTAAGATATGACATCATTACTTGGTCTGACTATCTAGGGGAACACATTAAAGATATTGACCCAAGAAAACCACATCCTAAGATTTCATGTGGAGGTGGTACAGAGATGGCCAAAGGAATGAAGTATTTTAAAGAGCATTATGGACCGGAAGCAATTCTCGTCTTAATCTCGGACTTCTGCGACTCTCTAGATCAATGGCATGAGGTAGAGAGAACTATGGGTAAATATAGCTTATGGGGATTCAATTACGGAAACAATCGATATTCTTATAAGCGTGGTGATTGGGAATGGACTAACTTTAAACAGAGAGATTTTTCAGACTATGGATATGACGACTAGAGAAAAGATAAGGAATATAATAGAGATCTTTTATAGACCAAAGTTTAAGATATTCAATATTAATTCTCTAGACGGTAAAGTATTCAATCATCTGGAAGGTGTATTCGTAAGTCTCGGAATAACAACTAGTATGAAGGTTATGGAGGACATTGCTGAGGTTATTAATACTGAAGATAATGGACTTAAAGCTACTATTACAGAGATTTCATCAAAGAAAGTAGTTAACCAATACCTGAATACTGTTGTTAAGAAGATTGGAGTTGAACAGTACCTAATCCCGAATCTTGATGAACCTGGATTGTTAGATAAGGAAGCATCTCTGAATCTTCTGAAAAACTTGAAGCAGAAGTTGACAGAGGAATCAGACTTGGAAGACTTGAAGGATCTTACCCCAAAAATCTCAAAGCTTGCATCCCTCATTTCAAAGTTGGATAAGAGCTCGGGATGGGATGGACATATGATTCAAGAGGATAAGGAAGAATTTTATCGTATCTTCCATAAATTCGTAAACTATAAAAAGGTTGGAGATATTGAATATAGGATTGGAATTTATGTGGAAGAAGAGGTAAAGAATTAATATTTAGATAAGTGAAACCGAAGGAATGAGGAAGTGAAAACTACTCGCCTTTGGTTTTTATTTCAAAGAACAAGAAGAAAGAAGAATGAAGAACTGGAAAAACTGGATTCTCATTCTCTTATTTTTACTTTTGGTTGGTGGTTTCTGGTTAATCTGGGAGAAATATCCAAAGGAGGTTGTTAAGGTAGAAGTAAGAGAGAATGAGAAAAAAATTGATTCCTTAGAGTTTATAATCAAGGAAAAAGCTTTGGTGATAGATTCGCTAAAGAAACAGAAAGAAAAAGTTATTGAAAAGGTAGTAGTAAAGGTTGAAAAAATAAAAGATTTACCACCAGATTCTACTATCAAACTTTTCTATGGTAACCTTCAAAATTATGGAGAGATAAAAAGTACAGAGCCAGCTTTAAGAGAAGATTCAAGTGTGATCTGTTCTTTAGATAATCTGAGAGGAGCAAATATCATTACAGCCAAATATGAAGGAAAAATCGAGGAAGTTAGGATTCTTAGTGATATTGTAACATTAAATTCTGGAATCATAGCCGACAAGGATTCTATCATCAACCAGAACTCAATTATCTTGAATAAAACGAGGGAAGCATATGATCAAAGATTGACAGAGCTTAACCGACAACTAAAAAAAGAGTCAAGGAAGAAGAGGATTGCTGTTTATGGTGGTTCGGTTTTGGTAGGGGTATTAGGAGGGCTCTTGATATTAAAATGATAGATGTTGTGATAGGATATGACAAAGAGGATCAGGTTTATAAAGTATATGAACCTAGTACTGACACCCTCCTGATAACAACAAGCTTAGGTGAATCTTTCATTAAGCTATCCGAATTCTTAAAGTCTAGAGGAATGATACCTGGAGACCTTTTGGGGGATGATAATGTAAGATATCATATAGATTCTGCCACACTTCTTGCAATGGTAGAGAGTAATGCAAATCTTCTGAAACGTCTAAATCAAGCTCCTTCCGGTTTTATGATTTCGGGACAGAGATTTGGTCAGAGTACAACATCCACATCACAGAGTAAAAGTAGTGGTGGAGGAAAGAAACAGAAATTTGGTGGATCTGGAGGTACATTCTCTAAGTCTAAGTTTAATGAATCTTATAAAAAGTTTGGTGACAAGAAAAGATGAAAAGTAAGATTGAAATTTTTACTTCATACATTGAGGAGAGTAATATAGAAAGAATTAAATCAATGAACTTACTCCCTATCTTCGTGATAAGATCGATGGGAAGATTAGAATTCATTGAAAAGTGGGCTGGAACTCCCCTCCATTTTAGAGAATTAGCCCCGAGTAAAGAGTTGTTCAGAGAATATAGAGCTGGTAATATCAATCAAAAAACTTACTTTAAAAGATTTGTGATTGAATTAGCGGAGGTAGACTTTCAAAACATTATCCTTCGTCTAGAAAATCTGGTGGAATCTAGTGGAGCAGATGGTGTTTGTCTTTGCGGCTTAGGAGAAAATCCAGAAGAGTCACACAGGTCCATAGTATCAGATATTCTTTGGAGAACAGGATATCTAGAATTTGAACCGAAAGAGGCATAAGCTATGAGTCAAGAAGAAGAGTTACAAGAGAACATTATCGGGAAATTACAGTCCAGAGATCTTAACCCATTTTCTGTCATATTCAGCTACGAGGCGGGAGATACAGGAGGTATGTTATCCATCACCTTCTACCTGAGAGATGAAATGACTGAATTATTAGAGATCTTGAAATATAAAAGTCAGTGCGATAAATCTGGTTGGGAAATAATTGAAAAAACTAATACGATAATTTTCACAGGTCTCGCACTCTTACATGTTTATAGTGTGTTGTAATTATGAAAGTGAAATCATTATTTTCTGAATACCACACCTTGTCATACTATCCTGGACAAAAACCGAAACAAACAAAAGATATAGGAGTTAAACCTTACATGATTTTACGTACATCTCCCGCTGGTTGGAATGTGCTGAATCTATGGAACGGTACTTCTATTCTAATTCCCTGGCGTATGATTGATCTTTTCTTAGGTCTTAACGTTTGGGGTGGAGCTCGTATGTTAAGGGAAGAGGCGGAAGATAGAGCAGAAAGGTTTATCCTACAATTTTTAATTCTGGTTCAATCCGCAGAGAGAAGAGATATGAAAAATTTCCTTATGTCTTTGGGAGAAATTTTGAAGTTAGGGACAAAGGAATTTAGGGAGTGGATATTGAAAGAAACAGGAGAAAAATTTGGTCCTCTAGAGATAAACTCATTGGACAGGTATCGTGAATTATGAAACAGTACGACTTATATACAGACGGATCACATTTCAAGAAGGGGAATGGACGTCTTGGAATCGGCGGGGTCTTGGTCGATCTCACGCAGCAAGGTCCTCTCGGCAAGAAAATTGGAGAGTTTGGTGTAGAGCTTAACCCTTCCGATCTGAGAAAAGATTTTGGACCGGGAGCAGAAACTTGTAGTAATCCAACTGCTGAACTTACTGCCGTGTTGGTATCGCTGCGTAAGTTCATTGACCTTCTCAAAACCGCCGATATTATTTACGTCCATGCTGATTATATTGGAGTGAGGGAATGGATGATGGGAAATTGGAGAGTGAAAGAACCCTATATTGCAAAAGTTAAAGAAGCTATTGAGAATCTGATACATGAAGAAGGACTCGATGGTAAGGTTAAATATGCATGGGTAAAAGGACACCAACCGAATTCCATGACTAATCCCGATATCTACTGGAATAATTACGTGGACTTATTAGCGAAAGGGGAATAAAGTGAGAAACTGTAAGGCTAAAAGATTGGTAGGTCCTTACGGAAGTTGGACAAGGGAAGAATTATTGGGAGCTCATGTTAGGATCTCCTCTATGCCTGTCTCTAATTTCGCAGGAGGATTTGATTGTCACCAAGTCTGCACCATTAAAGATATAATATTCAGGATAAACAATGAGGGAAAAACAATTAGTATAGTCCTTCTTGATCAATTCCCCGATTATTTCTTTACTTGGAAGGATTTAGAGGTGATAGGAATTGTTGTAAAACCAAAAAAAAATGGCAACGAAAGTGAAGAGTCCGAGTCAGATAAAACTGAAAACGACGAAGACAATGATTAGGTCAACAAAGCCTAAGTCAGAGAAGATTCTGCGTAATGATCAAGATTCAACGTGGAAATCTGGTATAGCTGGGGGGACTAACCTTGGTGATTATAGACTTGATGTAATGAGACTTAGTTAGAAAATATGGATGTAATACAAAAAACTGAGATCCCTACAAAGAATAAGGGTGATGGATTGAGTTCAGCTGATTTTAATAAAATTAATGGAACGGTGAACCTGAATGCGGAAGCTAATAATCTCTACTTAAAATCTATATTTGATGTTAACTTGGAATTAGAGACAGATCGATATTATACATTATCTGAAGTCATTCCTCTTGTTCCAGAAGGCAGACGAAGAATTGGTTTTAGAGTTAGATATCTTAGCTCTTCCGGCTTCTATGATGAACGGACTTTTATTGGAAATAGTCCAGAGGAATGGAATGATCCTAGTAATTGGGGTTATGGTGGGAATATCATTGATGGTGGAGAGTTTTAAAGGTTATGATTTGGAATGATTCATATATATATCGACATGAACAGGCTGAAGCATTCCTTAAACAGAAACTTGGCCTTTCACAATTAGATTATTGGAATGAAAGAGAAGTCCTAATCCCCTACTATTACTACATCATTAATTATCTAAATGTAAGATTAACAAACTTAAGTACTGATGATATTAAAGAATTGGTAGAAGAAGTACTGAAAGTTTTTGAATGGGGGGGTGATCTGATTATAGCTCATAAGACAAAGATATTGGCTGCACATCTTGGCTACTTTAATGATATATATGGTCATTATGTACCAGATAAAGAAAGACCATCTCATGAAGTGGATAATGATGATGAAATTTTACCCGGAGTAGATTGGATTGATATAGATACTGGGCAAACCTCATGGGAAATAGAATTTGATCAGGAATATTTTGTTTTCTGTTGGGCTGATTTTATGTCTACACTCCGTCTTCGTCTTAAATTCCAATATGGTTATCTATTTGCACAAGAACCCGATGAAGAGTGTTGTGTATGTGGAGCTAGAGGACAGACTGAGACAGATTATGAGAGTTGGGAAAGCGGTGTTTATCCTGAAGATGAATGCTATGATAGAACTAACTACTATAGATCTAATACTGCTTGGGGAACTGAGAAGGATAGATTCTGTGAATGCTATCGACACGAAAACTGATAAAAAAAGAAGAGAAGATTGGACATAAAATCCTTTCTTCTCTTTCTTTAATACCCTAAGGAGGTCTTTAATTCTAATAACAACTTCTTCTCAGGTTCTAACTTCTCTTTCTCTTTATCCTTTTCCGGAATCTCACCTTCATATATCTTGTACAACTGCTCAAACATCTCAGGACTTTTCGAATATAAGTTTCCCCATGTCCGTAAATCTCTGAAAAGACCATAACTGCTGTAACCACAATACTCGGGTTTTACAAAGGTTCCAACCCCATAAAAATCGAAGTCGTACTCTGCTTTAGCTATCTCATATAAGAAATATTTCACCTGTTCAATAATCTCTGGTCCACATTTCTTGATAATCGCTGAAGTTATGTCTACACTATAAGTATTACTAGGAACGGCATATTTATAGAAGGCAGACCGAAATTCAAACTTTAGAGATACCTTAAGTTTACTGAGATTTGGCATTCCTATATAATCATCGGGGAGCCCAAATTCTGAGGGAGTTATCAAGAAAAGACTGGTAGAACGCGTACAATAAGGTTTTCTTCCAAGTTCCATAAGGTCCTGGTCTAAAACTTTCCCTAGTACATTCTCATCTAGCCACTTCTTGAATGTCTCCTTTATCTCATCTTTCTTATCCCCAAACGGTTTTCTGAGGGTATTGTATAGTCTATGTTTCTCGTACTCCCTAAAACAACGACTCTTTATTTCGGTTGTAACTGCTATCATGATTTATATAATTTATAAAGTTCTGGAAATTCATTTTTTATGAGAGTGACTGTAGTATTCTTGTGACTCAGAAATTCAAAAGCCATATTCACCTTCTTGATATATGAATTTCTGGCATTTATATACTGATGAAACACGGGACCAATCTTTTTCCACTCTTTCTTGTCTTTCTCTTTCAATGAATAAACAGACTCAACAATAACAGGAAATTTTTTATCCAACTTAATCACCAAATCATCATCTTCTCTCGTCCACCAGCCACTAAAATGTTCTAGTTCGATCTTATTTTCCCCTAAACTATAATATCGATAGTAGGAAATAGGAACTTTATCTACTTGTTTAATGTGGTCTGGATACTTGGAGATTAACTCACGATCCCTCTCCGTCATGTAGTCTTCTTCCAGATACCTTACAAATTCTTCCTTAAGTTTCTTCTTATACAATTCCTTATTCTTGTACTCCGGGATCATCTCTTCTTTGATAATCCCTAGTATTTTCTTCTGTATATCTTTACTAATCATTGTTTAAATTCAAGGCAGGCACTAATCCCCACCTCTCACCAATAAGGATTTAACGTCTCTATGAAAGAAGACTCGCGCTGTTTTTATTACAGAGGAGACATATTTAAAAATTACGTTAAGGTGTAAAGAAATAGGATGAAAAATTCGTAAAATATATAGAATTTTACTTTGGCCGTTAAAAAAATATCCTATAAAATTCCACACCTTTAAAGTTTCCTTAAAAGAGAAACGTGAAAAGTCGGGAAGAAAACACAAGGAATTTTTTAGCGGAGCAAGATTATAACTTGTGTAAAATTCCGACCTGTAACTAATTCCTCTGTTTTCTTTTACAGCGAGATATCAGTTTCATGTTTCACGTTTACTTAGCCTTCAACACCTTATCACTGAACAAAGAATGTGAGTGTTAGTAAATTATCTTCGAAATTTACGATGATTGTACGGAGGAGAAATTAACGAAGGAAACTAAGTTAATTATAAAAATTAACGATAACAACGTGAATTATGAGAAAACCTAAGATAGAAGAAAGGGCACAATTAACCGGAGAATATGTAGCCCCTAAAGTTTATGCCTCCGGATTGACTCGACTAGCTGAATATATGCTCGTCGACTTAAATGATCTCCTAGAAAAAGAAGGGAGACGTTTTGGAATCGTTATCTCTTATCTGGACTCCATATATCAAGAATGCCAGAAAATGACCCTAGATAACGATGATGACACAAGCGAACGAATAATCTACCTTTTTAAACCCCTCATTATCGCAGAACATAAACGACTGACCAAGAAACACTTGAGTAAAGCCGATTCTGTGATAACCCTGCTCAGAAAACTCCTTGAAATAATCCAGAGTGTTGAAGATTTCCCCTACCAGAAAGAAATTGAAAGCTTGAAGAAAATAGTGGATAAACTTTGGGATAATATTAGAAATAAATCTAAACTGACTAACCTAGACTATATGCAGGAAACTATCACCGACTATATGGAAGAGGGAATAGTGGGGAAATATGGGGCAGAAAAATTTAGTATCCTAGAAGAAGAGGAGAAAAGAAGCAGAAAACCATTAGAGGGAAGTGGTGAGAGAATCGTTCAAGAGTGCGGAAAAGTATTGGAAGTAACGTGGGGGATAAAGGATGAAAAGGAAAATGATGAACACACTGATAGTTGATGATAATGACCTCAACTGTAACTGTGAAGGATTAACCCTGGAGGAAATCAACTTGGGAAAAGTCGGATTCGTTAACGTAGATTTGGCTAAGTTTGATCTTATCGTCTACAAGGGAAAACGAGGAAAGAAAATTTTAAAAGGAGTGTAAAACTGGAATAAAATCTAGTGTTCCTCCAAATTCCTTATATATGTATAATAGAATGTTTGTTCATAACAGAAGAGTGCAGTTCGGGAGAATAGTACACTCTTTTTATTTATAACTTTTATTACTCTAGATGAAAATTTGGTGGCTGGATATTAGACCAAAGAAAATGACGTCGACTAGGTTGATGAAATTCTATTATGAAGATCTCAGGGTAGTAATCATTAATATACGAGGGAACAAAAGGATAAGGACTCAATACTTATTTGGTCATTACCGTGGATCAAGAGGATTAACCAACAAGATAGAACCGGAAAGATTAGAAGAAATGATACCACTATGCCAAGGATATTTTGAGATAGTTGAGAGCTAGAGTGCGAGCGTTAGTGACCTTTAGGGAACGAGTGAGCATCTCTTTTCTTTTTTTTGTTCTTCTTTATGATTACTTTAAAGATTATAAAAGCTATAACAAAAGCGATCACATTATATTCGCTCCGCATAATGTATTCAAGATGAGGTTAAGCCTCCCCAGAGCCATTCCAAAGTTGTCCAGAAATTGATCATTCGCAAGCTCATTCACAATTTTGCCCAGACTTTGTCAGACCCTTAACCTCTCTTCAATGTTACGTTTCACTTTCCATTGAAGAAAACTCTAATTCTTTATTAACTCTTTTAAAGATTAAAGAAAAGATATGTTCAGCCAATCTGTTTGTTATGTGCCACCCAAAGTATATTTTTTTTTTGCCGAAGGCATGGTCTATATACTTTACCCACCCACATAACATTCTTGGTGCTGATTTCTTATTTTCTTATTTTAAAAGTTATTACAAGGATAACTCATTCAGATCCACTAAATTAAGAAAACTCTAATTCTTTGTTAACTTTACCTTGATGATTAAGCTATTATCTTTCACACAGGGGCTTTACGCCAGGCTGTGTATTCCTCATAGCTTGAAGAATAAGGTAAGTTTGTAATTTTTCTATTTTGTAATTTTTAAAAGTTATTAATAGTATAACTTCATGTGATCTATCTAAATTACAAAAACTCCGCTCAGCCAGACTTTTTGTTATGTGCCACCCAAAGTATGTTCTTCTTTGCCGGAGGCGAGATCTTATTATACTTTGCCCACCCAC
>JAEIGA010003752.1_pt1 | contig 23661 bp, 17 predicted proteins | sample 9270691 | NCBI WGS metagenome assembly JAEIGA01 (sample SAMN17057246, study PRJNA624740) | gut metagenome | biome: biome; isolation source: fecal sample | host: Bos grunniens | place: China: Xizang | collected 2019 | reverse complement strand
ATTTTTGGGAGACTATATAGATAGAGGAACCCAGAATGTCGAAGTATTAAACTGGTTGTATTCAATCATGGATATGCCTAATGTATGTTTATTAGAAGGTAATCATGAAAGGCATTTAAGTGACTATGGAAATTCTTTACCGGCTATCTCAGGTACCTTTGAAAAACAGACAAAACCGCAATTAATTTCAGGCAATTTTGATGCTAAAAAAGCTAGAATGTTTTATCGTAAATTACGACAGATGTCACATTTTATATATAATGGCCTTGAAATTTTAGCTTGCCATGGTGGAATTCCTTCATTAAATAATAATTTACTTTATCTACCTGCTTCTGGATTTATTAGAGGTGTTGGTGATTACAAAGATTATTCTATTATTGCAGAAACCTGGATACGTGAAACTGCTGATAATGCGTTTCTCATTCACGGTCACCGTAATACTGAAAAAGATGCTATTCAAATTGCTGACCGAGTATTTAACTTAGAAGGCGGAGTTGAATTTGGTGGACAACTCAGAATTGTTGAGTTAAATCAAGATCTTACTTGGAAAACTATAGAAATCGATAGCTGTCAACCAATAACTGAAACCACCGATACTACTAATTTTGAAATCGAAACAGTAGAACAGGCTGTTAATTATCTAAGAAAAAATAAATTTATTCAGGAAAAACAACTTGGAAATAACATTTCATCTTTTAATTTTACTAGAGATGCCTTTTATAAACGTAATTGGAATACTCAAACTATTCTTGCAAGAGGTCTTTTCATAGACACAGCTGAAAATAAAATTATGGCACGTTCTTATGAAAAGTTCTTTAAAATTGATGAAGTCCAAGAAACTGATTTAGCTAACTTGAGGGAAAAACTCAAATTTCCTGTAAAGGCTTGGGTTAAAGAAAATGGCTATTTAGGTATTGTTTCTTACAATTATAAGACAGATGATTTATTTATTGCTTCTAAGTCTACCGATAAAGGTTCCTATGCTGCACGATTTGCAGAGCTTTTAACGCCTTATAGAGAAACTATTTTAAGGCTTTTAAAAGACTATTATATAAATAATAATCCAGTTTCATTTATTTTTGAAGTAGAAGACATTGAAAATGACCCTCATATTATTGAATATGACACAAATAGGGTTGTTTTATTAGATATTGTTAAAAATACTCTTAAATATGAGACTTTAGATGATACTAGTCTAAAAGAAACAAGTGATATTATTGGCTGTAAAATGAAAGAGGGAGCTTATATTATCAAAGATTGGGAAACCTTCAAAAATTTATATTTAATAGCGCAAGATACTGATTATCAATATAATAATAGATATATAGAAGGTTTTGTTTTTGAAGATGCCAATGGTTTTATGACAAAGTGTAAAACTGGCTACTATAATCTTTGGAAGAAGCTTAGAGGGGTTTGTGATCAAACTTTACGATGTGGTTATATTGTCAGAACAGGTATGCTTACTTCTGCTTTAGAAAATTATTTCTATGGCTTTTGTAAGGAACTTTATAAAAACGATAGAAATCCAGAAACTAAAGATTATCCGTATAAGACTGATATTATTTCAATTCGAAATAAATATTTATCAAAAAATTAAAATAATTACTAAATAAGTATCAAAAATAGAGTTAGTTCATACATTGGGCTAGCTCTATTTTTGATACTTATATTATTTTTTTGCTAAATTATATGATATTTAAAAATACTTTAAGGAGGCAAATAAATTGTCTACTACTATTTTAAAACTTAATCGTGGTGATTATTTTTCTTTTAATATTTCGATAGAGGATGATACTCACCCTACAGGTATATATGATCTACAACCAAACGACATTTTATATTTTGCGCTAATGAACCCTCATGCAAGCTTTGAAGATGCTATTATATTAAGAGGTTATACTTATAATGATGCTGTAAAAACAGTTACATCTTCTGGACCAATTCATATTTTTAATATAGAATTAACTAGAGAAGATACAATAGATTTAAAACCTGGAGTTTATTACTATACTTTTAAATTACAAAAAAATGCGGACTTAAGTAACCCAGGATTGACAGATCCTAATACAAATTTAACTACAATAATAGAACGTACAAAATTTATAATAAATGAATGATTAGGTAGGTGTGTATGTATGTTAAAAGGACAGATAGCGATAGCAAGTAATATTTCCGGTAATGTTTCTAGTAATGAAAAGTTACTTAATCACGAATATTTATATAACAGAAATTTAGAAAAAGCTCATGCAATAGAAGCTATAGATGGCTTAGAAGATCGCTTAAAAAAAATAGAAGCTTCTAATGAGACTATAGCAGCAACGGTTGAATATAAAGAGATAGCTGCAATGGATAGAGTAGCCTCTGAAAGTAATAGAGCAAAAAAAGTAGAAGAAAAATTAGATTCTCAAATAAAGCAAATTAATAAAGATATTTTAACTATCGAAGACGGTCAAAAAGATAAAATAGCTAGTTTATATAAAGTAGTTGCAGAAGAAGCTTCTGCTCGTTTAAATAACGAAAAACTATTAAAAACTTCATTAGAAACCATGCATAATGAAGTAACAGAAGCTCAAAATACTGCCAATAGCTATGCTGTAGTAGCTTCAAAACATATAGAGTCACTTAATTTAAAATTACAAAAAGATGAAAATCTTTTTAAGTTACATACTGAGTCTTTTGACAAACAGGTTGATAGAATAGATGAGCTTACAGAAGCTTTTAATAAGCATATAAAAGAGTTTGAGACTTTTATGGAAGATATTTTATCAAAAAATATCTCAAAAACTGAATTAGCTGAGTTATCTGACGAACTTGATAGTAAGATTCAGGCTTTAGTAGCAGAACACCTTATTTATGCCTCTGAATTAACTGCTGTTAAAAGTTCTTTAGCAGAAGGCTTAGAAGCTTTGAAGTCTGAGAGTACTTTATATACGGATGCTAAATATAATGAAGCTTTAGAAGTTGCAGAATCACATAATAATAGTCTAAAAAATCTTATAAATAGTAATATTGAACAAACGGCTAATAATTTACAACACAATATTCAACAGTTAGAAATTAACTTAGGTACCTTAAATACGTCTATTCAAAATGTACAACAGCTAATTGAAAACTTAGAAACAGAAGACGTTAATATACGTAACAGTTTTAATTTAAGATTTGAAGCTTTTGAAAAATCTATTACAAGTACTAACGAAAGTCTTGAAAAATTTAAAGCAGATTATTTAAGCAAAATTACTGCTTTAACTGACGAGATCACAGAACTTCACGATGAGTTAACTGAATTATCTTTACGAGTAACATCAGATGCTAATGAATTAAACTTAAAACAAGCAGAGTTAGAAACTGGCCTTGTAAATGTTAGTGAAAATCAAGATAGAATAGAAACTGAATTATCTAATAAAGTTAATCAGTTAGAGTTAAACACTGCTGAAAATTTTAAAACTACAAATAAAAAAATTACCGATGAAATTAATGATATAAAAAATATAGACCTTGTAAATCTGAAGGCTTCTTATGAAAATGCAGATGCTGTATTAACTTCACAAGTAGTTCAATTAGCTAATGATTTTAATACAAATAAAGACTTAGTGTCTAATAATATTAAAGTTATTCAAGAAGAATTACAAAGTGAACAAACTAATAGAGAAGTTCAAATAGATAAAGTTTACACAGATTTTCAAAATGCTGACCAGACACTTGAGAGTACTGTTACAGAAAAACTTAATGAAAACACTACAAAGCTTGATAGTGCTTTAGTTACACTAAAAGGTCTACAACATAAAATTGAAAAAGTTTCAAATGTTGTAGACTTTGTAGGTGTCACTACTACTGATATTACAGTAGCTCCTGAAACTAAAAATATCGAGCTTAATGGTAAAATATATACAGCACAAACAGGTAATTTAGTTTTATATGGACAAACTGAATTTGTTTGGGCAGACAATCATTGGGAAGAGCTTGGTAATGTAACTGACATTACAACTTTAATTACTGAGTTAAATGACAGATTAGATATTGATTTAGAAACGACTAAGCAGGAACTCGCTACGGCTAATGAAAAAATTAAAAAGCTAACTGAATATGTAGAAGACCTCGAAGCTAATTGGTTAAGTTGTCCTACAACATTGATTTTTAACTCTTTAGAAAAAGCTAGAGGTTTTATTGCAGAAGCTTCTTTAAAACCGGGTAAAATATATCCAGGTATGAATATATTTGTAGAAACATCTGACAGTTTTGAAACTTATATATTAACTTCAGATAATATTCTAAGTCCTCTTATGAGTTTTTCAAAAAATTAAAAATTTATTGTATATATTATATATTAATATATATATTTATATAATTTAATATATATAATATTTAATATATAAATATATAATTATAATTTATTTAAAATAAATTTTATTTTTGGAAATTTTTAAGATTCAAAAAACTTTTCCAAAAATAACTAAAATTTAAAAATCTAAGCTGTATAATAAAATGTAATTAATTTTGAGCCAATACTTATTTCAATAAATTTTAGGGAAAATTTTTATAGTTTGGCCTAAATAAATTATAGAGTCTATGCTTATTTCTACATAATACAAAAAGTAAATTCAAATGAAGAAAGCTAGACCAAATAAATAAAATATAATATTTGAGAGACTATACTTATTTCTTTAATAGCATTTAAAATAGTTAGTCCATAAATATTCTATTTATTATTTATAATTTATTTTTTTAGGAGCGTTTTATTATGCAGCTTAATTCTACTTTAAAAAACATTTTAATTACACGTCATTTTCTTATAGATGACTCTGATAATAATGAGAAGGTTAACGAAAAGATTTCTTATTATAATGCTTTTTTATTATCAAATTTTGGTATTGTAGTAGATAAACCTGAATTACTCTCATATAATCATATAAAAGAACTTTCAGATAAGTTTAAATTAGAAGTTCCAAAATCTTTTTATGATAATCCACAGGATTTAAGATATTTTACTAGTGAAGAACTTTTAATTGAACAGTTAGTTTCTTATTTTGCTTATGGTTCAGAATTAGGTCGAATTGAACTTTTTAAGAAAGACCTTCCTGAATATGTTGTAGGCGATGAACTTAAGTTAAGAGAGTTTTATATTTTAAATGAAAAAGAAGCTCATGAACAGCTTAGAGACATTACTAAGTCTTATTGTTCTTATACTCGTCCATTTTCTCTTGAAGAACAAGCTGAGTTTATGACTTTATATCAGTCAGGTTATATTAGAACTGACGATGAAATTAAATGTAAAGACAATGTTTTTGCTCTTTTAGATGAAGATGTTGCATTTGCAAGATTTTTAGATAAAAAAGATATTGTAAAACTTTCTATTCATAAATTTGGCGATAAAGCTTCTTTTGATTCTTTGAGTGCTAGTGGCAAATATTATTTAAATGAGGAACTTAAAAAAATATCAAAGTATATTCCTTATGTAAGACATTGCCCATTATCTAAAAAACAAGCTAAATATTATAATAAAATTCTTTCTTTATGTAATATAAAAGCTTCTAAAGAAACTAATGTACAGTCACCTGACCGTAGAGCTTTAAAAATGCTTGCAGAAGGCAATGTTGTAGCAGCTGCAGACATTTATGCTTCAAGTGGTTCTATGCTTGAAAGACGTATTAAAATGCTTTTATCAAGAGCAAATCCTAGAGAAGCTGTTGAAATTCTTGATATGATTCCAGCAAAAAATCCTATAGTGCTTTTCCAAACTATTAATAATATCATAGAAGACTCTGGTAAAGCTCGAACCTTTACTTTTTATCATGATAACAAAGTAAAGACTCATCGTGAAACTGAATATGAAGCTCTTTGGAGAAAATCAAAACTTAATGAAGCTACAAGAGAACTTTTAAAATCTACTTGCATAGAAAAAATTAAAGCTTATTATAGTAATCTTCCTTCTCTTGGTAATATTTATGTTGCAGATAATTTTAATAAGCTTGGTTTACCTACAAATACTTCTGCAAGTGGTAAAGGTATAGATGTTCTTCCTATCGGTTCTCGTGTACCTTGTACTGGTTCAGCTATACGTACTTTTGTACATTGGAAAAAAGCTTTTGATATTGATTCATCTTTAATTATAGTAGGTCCTGATGATGAATTTTCTGTTGATGGCTGGTTTTCTTATGGATGCAGACGACACGGTAATGATATTCTTTTCTCTGGAGATATCACAGGTCAAAATGGTGCTGAATATTATGATATAAATCTTGATGCTCTTGCAGTTAAAGGATATAAATACGTAGTTCAGACTTTCCATGGTTATCGTAGTAATTTGGATACGGGCGAGATTTATGCTGGTTATCAGAATAAAGATAATCTTAATACCAAAACTTGGGATCCTAAAAATATCGAGATGCAATTCCGAGTAAAAGGTGATTCTAGATCTTGTATAGCTTTTGCTATTGACATTCAAACAAGAGAGGTTATTATTCTTAATCAGATTTTAGATGATGACAATCGTGTTGTAAGACCTGAAGGTTTTAAAACTATTGAAAAGTATCTTAATAATGATTATTTAACTATTAATATGGGACAGATTCTTTCTTGTCGTGGTAACTTAGTAGATAATCCTTTAGATGCTGATATTATATTTGATGATTCTTTTACAAAACCTGAAGTTTCAGATGATAATTTAGAAGAAGTCAGAGAATATAAGATTGTTCGAAGCTGGGAACTTGAAAAACTTGTAGCTTTTCTTAATGAATAATAAAAATTTAAAATTTTATACTGTATAATATAATATACATATAGAGACTATGCTTATTTCTATAATGCCTTATAAGCCAGGTGTCACGGGTTCGAGTCCCGTCAAATAGTAGTTGAGATATACTACTATTTGTAGCTCAGTCGGTAGAGCACTGAATATAGCTAGTTCAAATGTATTAAAAGAGCCTGTACTTATTTCTGATTGGTTTAATATTGTCTGGGTGGTCAACCCTTATTTGGGGGTGATTAACCCAGAGCATAACAAAATATAGTCAGGCCTAATATATTGCGGGATGATGCAGTGGTCAGCAATCCGGGCTCATAACCCGTGAAGTCGAGGGTTCGAATCCCCCTCCCGCAACCAGCGTTTGGTTATAAGGTTCCAAACCAAAAAAAATAAAACCTAATTTTGGACCATTAGCTCAGTAGGTTTAGAGCAACCGCCTCATAAGCGGTGGGTCTGGGGTTCGAGTCCCTGATGGTCCACCAATAATTTTAATAGTTAGAGAGATTTTATTTATGGATTTATCTAAATATTTTAATATAGACTGTAACAAGTGCAGACATATAAACATTACAGAAAATGAACAGGTTTATAATGAACCTCATATCTGCACTTTTTATAATAAAAGGGTTATGCATAGAATTACTTATAAAGGACAGGTGCTTACTAAATTATTTCCTTGTCCAGAATGTATAGCAGATAATTTTATGTATTCAACTCAACATTAATTAGTTATATTTACTTATTAATAGTGGTGTAGAATGGCTCAGCATATCCCCCGGCTTCCCTATTGGTATACAAAGTAAGGTGCACAAGAAATGTATATACGGGAAGAAGGCGAGCTGGAAGGAAGACGGTTCGATTCCGTATTTTAATAAGTAATTATATACGCAGGTGTGGCGGAATAGGAAGACGCCAGGGACTTAAAATCCCTTGAGCTTGCTCGTACCGGTTCAAGTCCGGTCACCTGTACCATTTATGGGGCTGAAAGGCTTTCGACAGAGTATTGAAATTATAAAATTCGCAGGTATGTTTTCACCTTACGAAACAAACTTAAAATAATTGACGAAATTATTACTATTAATCCTGCATTTGTTAAATTTGTTGCTGCTAAGGTAGCTGCTTAATTAGATATTTGCACTAAATGGATACCAAAACAATAGACCTGTCTTTCGGTAACTATTTGAGGTTTATAGATTGATTTGACTGCGGATATTTCCTTGTTTCAATCCAAAGTAATCGTAGAAACAAGGTGGTGGAGAACAATTCTTTGTTCCCAGGTAATAGTGAATTAACACGAATGGGTTTGTTGGTTTGATTCCATATACCACCTTATAAGAGTATATAAATACCAACTATTGCGTAAGAAGATTTTATTTGAGTATGTATTTTGGACACGAGTTCGAATCTCGTCAGCTCCACCAATATATGGGTAGTGTCCTCGGGTGAATACGCGTAACAAAATGAGTTTGCAGCTCAGCGAGGTTCGAATCCTCGGCTACCCTATTTTTATATATGAGTTATCTGCAATGGGCAGTAAGTTATTTCTGAATATAATGAGAAATAATAATGAGAGGTTCGATTCCTTTATAGCTTACCAACTACGTGGAACTCCATAAAGATGTACATACTAGAATTCTAGATATTAGAAAGTACAGCAACTGATTGACACTGCAGAGTTATGATGTTGTACGGATGATGGGAAGGTGTGCAAAACCTTGATGGTGGGATTAATTCGTCCGCCACACGTGGTACTTTACGAAAAAACATTATTAATTATAGATTTAGGGGAGTCGCATAGCGGCGATTGCATCGGTCTCCAAAACCGACGTCTGCAGACCACCGTGGGTTCGAGTCCTACCTCCCCTGCCAATACTATATAGTATTTTAAGGTCTTATCAGGTGAAACTGAGCGCAAGACTATCATTGACCGTGATCGCAAGCTAATCGGTGTCAGGGAGTAGAGTAGCCGTGCCCCTGTATTAGTACTGGTAGTGCTTTACTAATAGAAGGTTATAATTAAAATATTGTATATTACACTGATATATAAAAGGTTTAATTTAATAGCCCACGGTGAATCCGACTGATTTTAATATATTTTTATTAAATAAATACGCTAAATTAAATAGCGTTAAGCAAAATTAAGATTAAGGAGATTATTGCATATGTTTAAGACAGTAGTTAGTTATTATACTTTTGAACTTAAAACTACTGGCGGAGCTATCTCTAATTTTGCTATTAATGAACATAAACAACCTATTGGTAAGCATCGTAGATTGAAACTTAAAAGTTAATCGATTTCTCTTAAGTATTTAAACAATCTACTGACGCTTATACTGATTAGTATATAAGCGTCAGTTTTATTTTATAAAAATAATTGAAAATTTTGCTAAATTTTTAATTATTAAGTTGTATAATATTTAAGTAACGATTTTAGTTACTATTGAGAAGGAAAACTCGTACTGACCCATTCTTACTAATCAAGCCGGTACAAAACCCTTAAATGGTGTTCTGCGATAAGTAAAATACAGAACCAGGTATAATATTGAGTAAGCAATGATTATACCATTTTCTATGCCGGTGTGACGGAATAGGCAGACGTGCTTGACTTAGAATCAAGTGTTAATTCGTGCAGGTTCAAGTCCTGTCACCGGTACCAAGGCTCGATGTTTAGCTTACATATCGGTACAAGAGCCAAATAAATAAAGAGGAAAATATGTAGCTGCGTTTTGTGAAGGTTTTAGTTGGCGTAAGGATAAAACTGACAGTGAATTCACGGGTTGGTAAACCTCTTTGCGAAGGAAGCTTCCTAGATTTGTACCTGTAGCTCAGCTGGTAGAGCAAGCGCCCTTTAAGCGCTAGGTCCTGAGTTCGAGTCTCAGCAGGTACACCAAAAATAAAATACCAAAAAATGTAAAAATTTTGGTATTTGTATTGTATAATAAAACATAAGTTAATAAAATTTATCTGAGTCGTTTAAAAGGGTTATAAAGATATGAATGGTATAAACTTATCTTTATAAGTTCTGTTAGTAGGACAGCGGACGATAATCCGAAAGATATGGGTGCAACTCCCATCTCAGAGACCATATGAAGATAGATGCTAATCTAGGCGGCGACGATTATCATGATACTGAAAAGGTATCTGGCCCCTATGTCGTTAGGGCAAACGAGCGGGAACTGCTTCTAGGGCTGTAGGTTCCTTATCTTCATTGAATATACTGAGGTTGCAATGCCTAAGTAATGTTGAAATGATAGATACTTACTTATAGTGCTGATACTTATCAGACGGTATATTTGACGTTATATCTACTACCTGTACGATAAACAGGGGAAGCGTTAGTGCGTAGACAATGATGATTTTTGTAGCAAGAATGGAAATAGGTCGATTAATAAGTACAGAGTTATATTAACGATAACTTAATGCTACGATGAATGTACAATAATTAATTGGGCTGTAAATGTTATATTATTTAACTATTAAACGATGAGGCAGAACTCAGAAAACATAAGACACTGAGCTTAGGATGAGGCGTGTCCGTCAAGGACCGAGGCGATAGCAGACCACCTTCGTCAAAAGAAGCGTCTAGGCTATTAGTAGTTGAATAATAAATTAAATAATATAACAAATATCTAAAACTAGTGTAATGAGAGCACATTAACTAATTAAATTAGTTAAAAGTATAGGTTTGATTCCTGTGTTTTAGACTATATAATATTAATATTATGAGGTGTTTTATGGCAAAGCGTGTTATTAAGAACGGTAAATATAACATAATTACTTGTTCAGACTGCGAATGTGAATTTTCTTTTGATTCTGTAGATATTGAAGTAGATCAAAAAGTAGTATGTCCACAATGTAAAACTAGAAATACTCCAACAGTTAAAAATGAAGTACAACAAGTAGCAGAAGTTGAAGTAGAAACCGAATAATTTAATATAAAATTTGAGTAGTGAGTATAAAGCCTTATAAAAATATGCTGCTATGTACAGACTCAAGTAAACAATTGTTATTAATTGAATAGTCATTCTGTACAAATGACCAACTTGAGAGTAGCAAAGTTTAGCTCAAAGATAGCTTAAGGGTAAAGCACCAGCTACAGGAGCTGGGGATGAAGTTCAAATCTTCTGAGAGTGACCAACAGAACAACTTTAAAAGTATTTTTATAAGAAAAAACAAGGTAAACTTGTACAGCTCAGCGAGAGGTACATAAACTAGCATTATGGTCATCAAAGGGTTATATGACCGTTGGAAGTGGATGCATACACGAACCCAACCCTTGTTCCTAATGGTGAGAGTCCATTAGCTCAAATTTAGTTAATTTAAAACAGGAGGCGTTTTTGGGGTGGTACCCGAGGCTAAAAAGTGTGAATGCAAAGAACTTGCGGTGTATAGTTAGAAGAACCGAGCCGAGTCTCCTGTTCACTTATGGCGCTATAGTCTAGTGGTTAGGACACAGGGTTTTCATCCCTGTAACCGGGGTTCGAACCCCCGTAGCGTCACCATTAAAATTAGTCATCTGAGGCGAGCAGTTCTAATGAACTGTGAATGACAAAGTGCTCCGAGATTTCCCTGAAAAGCAAGTCTGAAAAAATGCGCGTGGGAGAGGTTTCCAGGAACTTACGATTATTCCTGTATGTTGAAGTGACGTACGTAAGACGTTTTAGTAAACGATGAATGAGCATAGGATGAGGTGTGGCTACGCAGACCAACTAAGCAAGGTGTAATGGATTGCACAGCTCCAAGGCCGGAGCAGGTTGAGGGTTCAAATCCCTCTGTGAGAGTGTCTAGGCGTAGAGTAAGATTGACTTATTTTATTATTAATATTAAAATATATGCGTTAGTGACGAAATTGGTAGACGTCTTGTCGGACTAGGTAGTGGATATTAGCTTTGACCGATCCCGGAAGCCGTGCTTAATATCAAGACACGGATTTGCTTGTTCAAGTCAAGCCTAGCGCTCCAGGCCAGTTATAATGTGGGAAGAACCGTCTGGGCCAAAATTTGGAATTTCCTAGGTTAAGTTTGCCTTCTTTATGTGAGTAATTTATATAATGGTTACAGTGCCGCGGGCAAAAATAAATAAAAACATAAAGAAAATTACTTATTTACTTTAAAGTAGAAAATAGTACTGCTACGCATTTGTTAAAATGAAATATGAGTTTGGTACCCTCATTAAAGTAAATTTTGGGGCTGAACAGTGTATGACTGCTTCCAGGTCCCACCTATCGGGAATAACTGATTACGGAGATAACTAATAGGTGAATCAGTTAGATTATATTTTGGCGGGGAAATATAATTATACAATATAGAGACGTCGTCAAGCGGCTAAGACACAGCACTTTGACTGCTGTATTCATAGGTTCAAATCCTATCGTCTCTGCCAGTCCTTTTAGGATATTGGTGCTTAAAGGTAAGGTAGGATATAGATGCCTACGAAGCGTTTTGACCAATTAAAAAACTCGAAGCGAATCACATGCCGACGTAGCACAATTGGTAGTGCGACTGACCTGTCAATCAAACTCAGCGAAAAATAAATAATGGAATTAGATTCTAAGAAAAAAGGTAACTTAACAGAAATGCTCTGCATGGCTGCTTTTATGGCACAGAATTGTGGAGTAAGCATTCCTTTTGGTGATAATTCTAAGTATGATTTTATCGCAGATGTTTATGGACATCTATTAAAAATTCAAGTAAAAACCGCTTCAATAAGTAAAAGAGACGAGAATGCTATCAGATTTTCTTGTCGTAGTACTCATTTTAACTGTAAGGGTGTACAAAATGTACGTTATACTAAAGATGATATTGATTATTTTGCAACTTATTTTAATGGTCAATGTTATTTAGTACCGGTAACAGAATGTTCTGTGGAGAAAGTACTGAGATTTAAACCGCCAAAAAGTGGCCAACAAAAAGGTATTACGTATGCGGTTGAATATACTCTTGAAAAACAGTTAAATAATTTAATAGGAGAAGTAGCTGAGCATTGATAGATAAATCAGTAGGTTGGGGGTTCGAGTCCGTCCGTCGGCTCCACGTGTGGTCAATAGCAAATTCATCCCACATAACGGCAAAAAAAGATGGATGTGCAGGCAGTGCCTTGAGGACTTAACCTCGGCATATATCACGACATAGCTTATATGGTAAAGCATCCGAATCCCAGGAAAAAGACCATCAATGATTGTAATTAGGTACAAGTTACATAGATGAAGATAAGTAGGTTCAAGTCCTGCTGTCGTGTCCACGGAGGAATCCCGGGTATGTTGGAAACCTATTCTGACATAAGCAAAGTCCTCCAACCAAGAGGTGCTCCGGGCTTTGACTACCTTGAATTCGAATAAAGGTGGAGGCAAGCGGCGACTAGGTCCTTAAAAATGCTTTTGAATGTTACCAGCAGGAGTTAAATGGAGTTTGATGAACAGCCTTTTAATATATGGGTCGGTGAGCGGAATTGGTAACGCAGCGGACTGTAAATCCGTCGCCTTCGGGCATTGTTGGTTCGAGTCCAACCCGGCCCACCATAAGGTTTATAGTTATCCTTTGAACCGGTGTAGAAAAAACTTGACGCTGGTAGGCTTTTATAATGGTTGGCACCAGCTTTATCAAAAAAGTCAAGCCACGTAGATGGAGCCAGTCTACGTACCATGCCACTGTAGCTCAGATGGTAGAGCACTGGACTGAAAATCCAGGTTGCGCTGGTTCAATCCCAGCCGGCGGCACCAGACGAGTTCCTTTTAATGCTAGCAATAAGGAATAACAAAGTCGGTACATGAGAACAACTTGTATCATTATGGCGAAAGGGTGTTCCTCAAAGCGGTTCGAAACGTAATGAGTAAGAAAGGTATGTAGCCCGCTCGTTGCCATTAAAGATAATATTATATGCCTCGTTAGCTCAGTTGGTAGAGCACTCGGCTGTTAACCGAGTTGTCGTAGGTTCGAGTCCTACACGGGGCGCCATAAAATCTCTTTAATATAAGCTAATGTGTGTTATTTATGCAATCCAAGGCTATAATAATCGAACTTATATTAGAAGACAAAACTGATGCATCAGTGGTTCTCCGTGGAGACCTTGTCAATATTCCAAGAGTAGAAACTTTGGTTGAGGAATGAGAGATTTTTTATAAAATATATATTTTTATGATGTATATTATAATATGCTGTGTGTCCGGGCGGTGAGGGAGCGGTCTTGAAAACCGTTGGCTGTAACAGGCTTGCAGGTTCGAATCCTGTGCACAGCGCCACCGGGGGCAGAGAGTAAATGTCCGCCAGCCCCAGTGCTTAGTTGAAACGATATAGGAGTAGGTTAGCGCGCGTATAATACGAAAGATTATATCTAAGTAGACGAAGGCAGGCCAAGAGAGGCGGGATGTATGGTTGCAGGGAATCCTTAACCTGCCCATGCCTGTTATGGTTTAGAAGAAGTTCGAATCCTCTCGCAGGCACTGAGTGCTGTTAACGAGCACAAAGATTTGCAAATGTGTTTTAGCTTTAGACGTAATTAACCTAGAGCTAAAATATGGGCTTATAGCTCATCGTAGGGAGAGCGCCGGTCCTGCAAACCGGAGGTGGTCGGTTCGAGCCCGACTAGGTCCACCATGTAAGTGAGAATTAAATTATGCGAAAAGGGATAGCCTCTCCGAAAAGTTGGCGCTTGCGTTAATGTAAGGAGTATAGGTTTCGATGCTGTTGGCCGCAGTGCATAGCCTACAAATTTTGCCGAGAGTGGTATAATTGGTTATTACGGTAGGTTGTGGCCCTGCAAATCTTGGTTCAATTCCAGGCCTCGGAACCATTGTTGGTAATCAGTAGCACAGGTGTAGATTTTAAATCTGTGGTAAATTTACGACTTCGTAAAGCGAGAGCAGAGCCAATAATATATACTGATGTAGCTCAGTTGGTAGAGTCCCACTCTGATACGGTGGTTGTCAGTGGTTCGAGCCCACTCATCAGTACCAATTTCCCCGAAGTACAAGGGGGGCGTGTGGATTTTGCCACGTGTTCTGTACGTCAAACATTTCGCGCTTTTTATTATGCGGACCAGTAAATGAAAAATCAGAACTTATTTTGAAAGGCATTATTAATCTCGTTCCGTGCGAGTCGGAACCTTGCATACCCTAACTGAAGTAAAATAGATTCGCAAGCAAATTTATTTTACGGGGAGATTGAATAATAAAGCAAAGTTAGCTTTCTGCACAAAGTAGAATAAAATCTTTAAAAGCAGTAAAATTAATAATGCTACTATACCATAATTAAAAATTTAATATATGATTTAAGGAGTTTATATGTCAAGTATTCTTATTTCGATTGGTATCATTGTAGCAGGTATTATTGGTCTTATTGCGTTTTTATGTGCCATTTATAGAGTTGCAGATGTTGATAAAGCTCTTATCATTACTGGTGGTAAAGAACCAGTAATTAAAGTTTCTGGTGGTAGTTTTGTAATTCCGATTTTCCGTAAAGCTCAGTACTTTGATCTTTGTATGTTAACTGTACCAGCAGATAGTGATGAAATTAAAACAAAAACATCTGTTCCTATTGTTGTTGACTGGACTGCCCAGATTAGACCTAACACTAAGGATATGAGTATCTTACAGAAAGCTATTGTTTCTTTTAAAGAGCGTGGCAACGATGGTATTATTGATGACGTTAGACTAACTCTTATGGGTGCTGTTCGTGGTGTTGTTGCTACGTTAACTCCAGAAGAGGTTCAGAATAATAAAGAAAAGTTTAAAGAAGAGATTATGAAGTCTGTATCTGATGAGCTTGACGAAATGGGTCTTGAACTTGTTTCTCTTAATATTCAAGATATCACTGATAATAATGGTTATTATGATGATATTGCAGCTCATGACAGAGAAGAAAAACGTAAAGAAGCTGCTAAAGTAAAGGCTGCAGCAGACCAGCAAATTCGTCAACAGAATGCAGAATCAGAGAAAATTGCTTCTGCTAAAGAACTTGAAACTGAACTTGCTATTGCTGAAAAGAAGAGAGATAATGATATCCAGAAAGCAGCTTTCAAAGTTGAGACAGATAAAGCAAATGCTGACGCTGAAATCGCTGGTGAGCTTCAAAGAACGGTAAGAAAACAAGAAATCGCCGCTCAAGAAGGTCGTGTTGAAGTTATTAAACAAGAACAGGCAAATCTTGCAGCAGAAAAAGAAAAGGAAGTTCTTGTAACAAAAGCGAGAGCTTCTAAAGAACAAATTGAAATTGCCTCAGAAGCAGATGCAGCTCAAAAGAAAATTGCTGCTGAAGCTGCTGTAACTGTTGCAGAAAAAGAAGCTTCAGCGGTAAAAATTAAAGCCGAAGCTAATGCAGATAAAATTACTAAAGAAGGTGAAGCTGCCGCTAAGGTTGCTAAACTTCAAGGTATTGCTGATGCAGAGATAATTAAACAGAAGTCTCTTGCACAAGCAGAAGGTGAAAAAGCTAGACTTCTTGCACAAGCAGAAGGTGAAAGAGCCCTTGCTGAAGCACGTGCATCTAATGATAAAGTTAACTTTGAGATTGAAAAACTTAAAATGTCAACACAAGCTCAGATTACTATTGCTGTTGAAACTGCAAAGATTATGGCAGAAATCGGTAAGAATGCTGAATTTGTTAACATTGGAGGTTCAGCTCAGGGAAATGCATCTGGCAACGTTTTAATTGATACTCTTTCAAGTATTCCTTCTCTTATGAAGACTTTAAATGTTCAAAATAATGCGCTTAATGGCAAGTCTTTCAATGAAGAAGTTCAAGATCTTGTTGGTAGCGTAGCAGGTCCACTAAAAGGTTTATTAGTAAATAATGAAGCACCTGCAATTGAAGATAAGATTTCAGAATAATTATTGAAATATGGGTTTAAAAATATTTTACAATATAATTAAAAAAACTTAATTTTTATTGTATAATATTATTATGAGAGCAAAGTCCAAACTAGGTAGTCAATTTTTTGGCGGATTTAAATTTAGATATGCTAAATTTAATAAGACCCTGAAATGTCTCTCGCTGTGTAAATCAGCCGGACGGGCAGACCGATAGCACTGCCAGATTTGCAGGTATGGTGTTCAATGGTTTAGCATCCCAGTCTTCCAAACTGGTGGTGAGGGTTCGAATCCCTTTACCTGCTCCAACCCACAGTATAGTTGTGATTATATGAGTTTTTATGATTCACAGGTTGATGGGAAGACGTGTGAACTAAGGATTGGAAAGACTATACCTTTCCATTTTGAGTTTTCAACAGGTACCGTTACCTGCCTTTAACGGGAGTACTCCGGGGTGTAGTGCAGTTGGTAGCGCGCTTGGTTTGGGACCAAGATACCGGGAGTTCGAGTCTCTCCACTCCGACCAAGCTTTTAGATTTTTACACTTGTTTACAGTTTGAGCTTGAAAAACTATTAAACGAAGTGGGTTCGTTATTAAATTCTTACCAGAAGATGAATTTACGGCGGTTAAGAAGTACCTGAGATTTTAGTCGATAAACAAAAACTTCATTTATATATCTGGAAATTGGTGTAGGCTAGCATATCACAGAGTGCTTATTGAAAGACGGGATTGTGAGGCATGGGTTGGAGTCCCTCCAGATATCTATGGTTCGGTAGTATAAAGGTTAGTACGCCGGTCTGTCACATCGGTAATCGGAGTTCGATTCTCCGTCGAACCGCCATTAAATTACTTTGAAAGGTATGTGTTTTAATGTCTACTAAGTCTAAAATTTATTATGAAAACCGTATTGCTTTACTTGAGAGTAGAGCAGGCCGAGATAATCAGAATATTATTAAAAAGCTTAAAAGACGTTTAAAAAAATGTACTAAATAAGAGTAATTTATTCAAACGGATCCCCAAGTACTCTCTTGCATTTAGGGATTTTGTTAAGCTATTAATTAAATATAGCAAGAGATGAAAAACTTCCTTATGCTGGATTATCGACCACAGCAATTAGTTTACTATTTGTTGTGTATATCTATTTAAAACTTGGAATAGCGAAGTGAAATAGAAATATCGAAAATTAAGGAGAAGTTAAAGAGAAATGCTTACATTAAGAACGAAAGCATTTAAAAGAATCGTAAGAATCTTTTTAGTTGTTTTCGTAATACTTTTTGTGTGCGTCCCTACTTTAGGCGTAACTGCTCAGAGTATGACTAGAAACGTTGAAGTAGAAGAAGCGGCGTCTCAAAATGACACAACCACGATAATTGATAATTCAGTTATTACAGAGCAAAAACAAGCTACTGAAGCTGTTAGCGAAACTCAATCAACCGTACAAAAGCCTGAGTTAAAAGTTGAAGAAGCAATTGAAGTTACAGAACCTGTTAAATCTGACGAAGAAATTGCAGATGAAGTTATAAAAGGTCTTTGGGGAAATGGTGAAGACCGAAAAGCACGTCTTACCGCTGCTGGCAGAGATTATGAAGCAATTCAAAAAATAGTTTCTGAAAAAGTCCCATCATCACCAAAACAAACAACTCAAAGTCAAAGTTACACTTCATCAAGTTCCGTTTGTGATAATCCTCTTACACCATCGATGGGTGTAAAGTATTTTAACGGACACAGAGAAACCTGGTATTCTCAGCGCGTACTACCTGGAACAGGCTTAAAAATTCCTGGTAGACATGTTGCTAGTGATGGGACTATACGAGATGTAGATAATTATATTGTATTAGCATCAGATTTATCTTATGCTCCAAGAGGTACAATTATAATGACATCTTTAGGTCCAGGTAAAGTGTATGATACCGGCTGTGCTTATGGTACAATTGATATTTACACAGACTGGTAAATATCACTTTAGGTATTAAACTAGAAAGGTAAGAGAAAGATTCTAAAATAGAATCAGAAATAGATGAGTCGGCATGAGGAAGAGCAGAACCCGGAGGGTTACCCAAGTGGCTAAGGGAGCGGTCTACTAAACCGCCAGGTCGGCAACGGCGCGTGAGTTCGAATCTCACACCCTCCGCCATTTTTGTTTTATTTAGCGATTGCGGTAACATTATGGGAGATTAATTTATGACACCTGAATTGGAAAATTTTTTTCAAAAAACTACAGCAATTAGACAGACTTTAGGACAAGTATTTCCTCCTGAAGTTGTTGATCATATAATAGTTTTAATAATTCAAGATAATTTATATAGACAGGCCAAGATGAGAGCCCAAAGTACCGAGGAAGGAGATGAGATAGAAAATGAGTAAACTTGAAAACAAGTCTATTGATGCATTAAAAGAAATGAAAGAAGAATGCTTAGAAAAAATTGAATTACATAAGTATTATCTTACTTTAACCACTTCTTTAATTTATACCTTAAATAATAAAATGTGGCTTAAGTTTTATACAAATCGATTTAATTTAATTGAAGCTGAGCTTAAAAGACGAAAAGAAATTTCTTTAGATTGTGTTATTGAACCTAGTAACTGAGTTTAATAACACAATTTTTTTATTTTATTAAATTAACAACTGTTTTTATTGTATAATATTTTATATTAAATCAAATAAGGAGAGCTAAATATGAATATAAAATTATATCCTTGTTTTGAGCATTGGAAGCAGTTTAATAATATTTGGATTTATAGTGATCCTCATTTTAATGACCCTGATTCACAGTTTTTTAGAAAAAACTATCCAGGAGACATTGAACAAGTAAAACGAATTAATAACAAAGTTGGACGTAAGGACTTAATTATTTTTTTAGGTGATATAGGAGATATCAATTTTATAAAACAGATAAAAGGATATAAAGTCTTAGTGCAGGGAAACCATGACGCGGGGGCTAGTGTCTATCAAAGAGTATGTGAATCTTTCACAGATATCGATACAGGTAAGACCATAGTAAATGATAATAAACTTTTTAATGAAGTGTACGAAGGTCCAATTATTATTAATGAAAAAATTATCTTATCACATGAATATTTAGATATTCCATATTTCTATAATATTTATGGTCATCATCATAATAAGTTAAAAAATTCTCAAGGTTTTAATTGTTGTGCCGAACACCTCAATTATATTCCAATTAGCTTAAAGGCTATTATTGAGTCAGGAGAATTAAAGCATATCACATCAATACACAGACTTACAATAGATAGTGCTACAGAACGTAAAAAGAAAAGACTAAAAAAAGGAGGTTAAAAGCTTTTATGCCAAAAATTTATTTTTGTAGTGACACACATTTTAAACATTCTAATATACTTAAATATGAAGAAGTTAGACGTTACTTTATTTGGAAAAAATATTATAAGAAGAAACTAAATATTTCTTGGGAGGCCTTTGATAAGTGGGTATTAGATTGCTTTGAAAAAGGAGATTCTGAGCAACTTCAAATCTTTTTAAATATACATGATAATTTGATTATAGAGCAATGGAATAATACTGTCAGTAAAGATGATACCGTATGGTTTTTAGGTGATTTTTGTTTTGGAAAACAGAGTAACGTAGCTAAGTATAAAGAGCGCTTGAACGGTAACATTCGATTAATCACAGGTAATCATGACTTTTATTCAGAAAAAGTCTACTTAGCTGCAGGTTTTAAGTCTGTTTCTAAATATCCGGTGATTCTAAAGCAGCATTTTATTTTAAGCCACGCTCCTTTAGAAATAGTTGTTAATGATGAATTAACAAAGTTTCATAATATTTTTGGACACGTTCATTCTTCTAAAGACTACCCAACAGAGGCCGCAAATTATACTTGTGTTTGTTTGGAAAGATGGGATTTAAAACCCGTAAGGTTAGCTATATTTGATAGCTACCAAGAACCGGAGTTTGAAGAATACACCAGCTTAAAAAATTAATTAGTAAGTTAAAGTTGTATAGTATTATATAACTTTAACTTTTTTATTTTTAATAAATCTATTTGCTAAATTAGATGATAAAGTTTTTGAAAGGAGTTCTAAGTCTTGATTACTAAAGCAATAATAAAACATGTTGATTGGGCCGGCAATAAATGTTTAGTACGAATTCCTTTGTTTGAAACTGCTTCTAGTGATGCTGAAGTTGAGTGCACAGCACTTATAAATATACCTCCTGGAATTTTTAATAACCTATATCCGGGAGACATTGTTTTTATAGGCTTTGAAGAAAACGCTATTGAAAAACCTATAATTTTAGGTAAACTATATAGAGGCGCTAACTTTGAAATAAATGCTCGAGGAGGTAATGGTAACTTTGACCATCTTCAAGTATTTACCTCCGCCTCGGTTCCGTGTGATACTAATTTTGTATATCCTGAAGATATAGCTCCAGAATACGCTGATTATGACACACCAAAAGAGCTTGCTGACCGTATTAAAGAGTTACGAGATTATATAAATCTACTGTCTGAGCATCATGAAATAGACATGGAAACTCTGCGTTTATACTTGCAACCTTGGAACGTTGAGATAGATGACGGCAATTTAGATTCTAATGCAAAGCTTATAGATATAGCTAAATCTACTGCAGACTATAACGAGCCTTCTCAAGAAAATGCTATTATTAAAACAATGCCTCCGACATTATATAATGATTGCATACCTGCAGATTGGCCTTTAAAGATTTCACCAAACCAGGATGTTAAAGGACTGCTTGAAGACCTTGTAATGATGGGTACTGGAGGCAAAGATACTTATTATCCAGCTAAATAATTATAATTAAGTAGTCTAAAAGGAGTTAATTTATGCGTTCATATAAATTTCCAAAAATGTTTAGTTCAAATACATCTGAAATATGGAATGCTGATGAGTACGGAAAAGCTACCAGGCAGAATGCAATATTACTTTTGCAGTCTGAACGTGGTGAACTGATTTGTGACCCATATTTTGGTATTTTGCTAAAACATTATTTATTTAATCAAAATAGCTATATTTTAAAAGATATACTAATAGATACTATATATACTCAGATTGCCATTTTTTTACCTCAAATTAAAATTACTCGAAACTCAATAAAGATTATTCCTGACCCGCTTAAAGGAAGACTTTATTGTAGTTTTTCAGGAGTTAGTCAGATTGATTATACTCATAATACTTTTAATTTGTTACTTTTCGATGAAAATAATTCTTAAGGAGATAAACGATGATTACTAAAAATGAAGTTTCAACACTTAATTTATCACCTACCAAGAAAGACTTTGTACAAATATGGGGAGAGCTTATTGATGTTGCTGGGAAACTGTCTGAAAGATGGGATCCAACCAGTACAAATGAAAGCGACCCTGGTATTGTCATTTTAAAGGCTTTGACAGGTATTGCTGACAAGTTAAACTATAATATTGATAAGAATATTTTAGAAGCTTTTATGCCTACTGCAGCTCAAGAAGAATCCATGAGAAAACTTTGTGAGATGATGGGTTATAATATAAAATACTTGCGTTCAGCTACTACTTCTGTCACTATCAGATATAGTAATCCAGACCCTTCAGAGGAAGAATATAATATATTAAAAATGGGTCTAGCTATTCCTAAGTTTACTAATATTTCATCGGCTTCTGGTGATATTAATTATTTCACTACAAACCAGTTAGATTTATTTATTTCTAAGACCACTCCAAAAATCACAGTAGATTGTATGGAAGGTCAAATAGTAAAATGTGAAAGTCTAAATCCACAAGGCATTATTACAATTGGTCAGTTAACTGACGATAATAGGTATTACCTACCTGAAATTCAAATTGCTGAGAATGGTATTTTTGTTTATAATGTGGCAAAAGGACCTAATAATACTCTTGTCGATGGTAATAACTGGAAACGTGTAGATAATTTAAACACCCAGGGAAGAATGTCTTATGTTTTCAAATTCGGTTTTGATTCTTATGAAAAACGCCCTTATATAGAATTTCCAGATGATGTTAGTGAATTAATAAATGATGGATTATTTATTTATTATACTAGAACAAAAGGCATTAATGGTAATGTTTCACCTAGAGTGCTTACTCAATTAGAAGTTCCTGTAAGTGAAACTTGGAATAGAATTTCTACTGAAAGCTTTATTGTTGAAAACACTTTAGCTGCAACAAATGGTGCAGATATCGAAACAATTGAAGATGCTTATAATGGATTCAAAAAAACTATAGGTACTTTTGAGACTTTAGTTACCTGTAGAGATTACATGAATAAAATCTATTCTATGATGTCTAAAGAAAATAAGCCTTATGTTTCAAATGTACTAGTAACTGATATTCGTAATGACTTGAACAGAGCTATTACTATATGTAGTTGTGATGACTCTGGTATTTGTTATAAAGAAAAACCATTAACAATAAACAAACCTTCAGATACTTATAAACCTACTTTTAGTGAAACTAGAGGCTGTTGGATTGTAGGAGTAGAAGCTAGTCCTATTATATTAGACTCTAGTTATATCACTTCTGCAGTAACATCTTCAGGTGAAGTTAAAACCGCTACAGACTTTTTTACCGATGAAAGCGGAACTGTTATTGCAAATAAGGATAATACTTGGTCTATTTGGCAAAAAAATGTTGAGTATGTGACCAATTTACCAACATTACCAAAGGAAGAGAATTTAATAGACCATTTCGATTTAGTTTTATATCCTTTCAAAACTTATAACCAGATTACTAGTAATGTAAAAGATATTCTGCCTATTTATGAAAACTCTTTTAAGTACTCAGAAACTAACGTAGACATTATAAAAACTCGTTTAGAAGAAAATAAAACTGTCGCTCATAATTTTACTCAACCAAAAGTGGGCGATATACTTAGCATAAATAACTATTATCGACTAAATGCTTTTATAGCAACTACTAATAAAATTACAGCAGAAGAAGGTACTTTTATCATAGATAAGATAAAAATGGCTTTATCTAATGCTTTTAATATGCGTGAGTTAGACTTCGGTGAAGAAATTCCTTTTGAGAGTATTATGCAGGTCATTGAGACCGCAGATCCGCAGATCAGAATGGTTTCATTGAATGAGCCTGCTTTATATACTACCTTTTCAGTTTTAGAGTCATT